>Ga0070699_100000954_pt1 | contig 26955 bp, 17 predicted proteins | sample KBSK1503metaG_FD_65473 | JGI IMG/M metagenome (GOLD analysis project Ga0070699, IMG submission 65473) | Corn, switchgrass and miscanthus rhizosphere microbial communities from Kellogg Biological Station, Michigan, USA - KBS K1-50-3 metaG | ecosystem: Host-associated > Plants > Roots >...
GAACGCATGAAAGAAATCGTCAAGCAGTTCGGCTGGCCAGATGCCGATCTCGTCGGCGAAGACGGCCGCGATGCCGCTTTCATAATGATTCAGCACGCGGATTACGAATTTCAAAAGGAGATGTTGCCGCTGGTGACCCGGGCTTACAAAGCAAACAGACTGCCTGGCCAATTCTACGCACTCTTACTCGATCGCGTGCTCGTAAGAGAAGGCAAGCCTCAGGTGTACGGCACTCAGGCGAAGGCCGTACAAAACTGGAAGGGTCACGATCCGGTGCTCGAGCCGATTGAGGACGAGGCCAACGTAGACAAAAGGCGGGCTGAGGTCGGACTGCCGCCGCTGGCCGAATACCTCGTGCAGATGAAGCAGTTTTATTTTCCTAATGACAAAAAGTTGTAATTCTCACAGGAGGACGTTGTTCTTATGCTAAAGCGAATTCTGTATGCCGCAATCATAGCGGTGATACTTATCCCAATCTCTGCCCTGGCGCAAACGAAACTTCTGCGCTTTCCCGATATTCACGGGGACAAGGTCGTCTTCACCTACGGCGGTGATCTTTGGACCGCCCCGGTGTCCGGCGGAACCGCGACGCGGCTCACAGCTCATCCGGGCGTTGAAGTCTTCGGCAAGTTCTCGCCCGACGGCAAGTGGATCGCCTTCACGGGTCAATACGATGGAGACGAACAGGTCTATGTCGTACCCGCGACTGGCGGCGAGCCGAAACAGCTAACGTTTTATCCCGCGAAGGGACCGTTGACGCCGCGTTGGGGCTATGACAATCAGGTCTACGGCTGGACGAATGACGGAAAGTCGATCGTGTTCAAATCGCAACGCGACTCGTGGACTCTCCCAATCGCGCGGCTGTACACGGTTCCTGTCACCGGAGGGCCGGCAACCCCGCTGCCGATGCCCGAAGCCGGGTCCGGAGCTTTCTCGCCCGACGGCTCGCGAATGGTCTACTCGCCTCAGTCGCGTGACTTCAGAACCGAAAAGCGATACAGCGGCGGCCAGGCGAATCAACTTTACATATTCGATCTGAAGTCGCTCGACGCGAAAAAAATCAGCGACAACCCGCGGCCAAGCCGCGATCCGATGTGGATCGGCAACACGATCTATTTCAATTCGGATCGCGACGGGCACTTCAATCTCTATGCCTACGATCCCGCGAGCGGCAAGACTTCTCAGACGACGACGCATAAGCCGTGGGATGTGCGCTGGCCAAGCGCCGATCGCGAAGGCCACATAATCTATGAACTCGACGGCGAGCTTCGAATACTCGATACGAAAAGCAAAAAGGACACGGCGATTTCCATCACCGTTCCGGATGACGGATTGGCGCGAAGGCCGAGCCGAATCAACGTCGCCCAGTTCATCGAAGACGCATCGCTCAGCCCCAAAGGCGAACGAGTGCTATTCTGCGCGCGCGGCGACATATTCACCGCGCCGGTCGAGAAGGGACCGACTCGCAACCTGACTCACTCCTCGGGCGCGCACGACAAGTGGCCTCGCTGGTCGCCCGACGGTTCGCGAGTAGCGTTCATCTCTGACAAAAGCGGTGAGGAAGAAGTCTGGGTCGTTGCGCAAGACGGGACGTCACCCGCGGAGCAGGTAACCACGGGCGGCAAAGCATTTCGTTACGCGCCGGAGTGGGCGCCCGATGGAAAGCGAATCGCGTTCGCAGACAAGGATGGCAAGATCTTTGTTCTGACGCTGGCCGACAAGAAGCTCACCGAGATCATCGATTCGCCTCGCGGGCAGATTCGCGATTATGCGTGGTCGCCTCGCGGCAATCACCTCGCGTTCAGCGTACCGAACGACACAGGGTTTCGGTCTATCTACATCTGGAGCGCCTCGGACGGCCAGCTTCACAAGATCACCGACCCGTCGTTCAATTCAAACGGCCCCGCGTGGGACCCGCAGGGGAATTATCTTTACTATCTGAGCGACCGCGAATTCGCGCCGCAAATTTCTTCCTTTGAATTCAACTACGCGACCAACAGGACCACGGGGATCTTCGCGATGGCGCTTCGCAAGGACGTGAAGAGTCCTTTCCCGCCCGAAAGCGACGAAGTGACAATCACAAAGGAGGAAGGCGACAAACCCAAAGAGCCCGAGAAAAAGGACGCCGCGCCTGCTCCAAAACCTCCGGCTGATCTGGTGATCGATTTCGACGGGCTTGCATCGCGAGTAGCGCGAGTTCCCGTCGAAGCCAACAACTACAGCGGGCTCTCGGTGAAGACCGGGCACTTGCTGTACTCGATTGGCCCGTCGTTCTATTACGGCCGGCAAGGTGAGAAGCCGCCTTCGCTCCGCATCTACGCGATCAAAGAACGCAAAGAGACCACGCTCGTCGATGATATGCGCGGCTGGGTGCTTTCGGATGACGGCTCGAAGGTTCTTGTGGCCGGGCCCGGGGGAAGCTGGGCGATGTACGACGCGACGCCGGTTGGCGAGCGAACCAGGAAGCCCGTTTCAACGGCGGGCCTGGCCGTCGATCGCGTCCCCGCCGAAGAGTGGGAGCAGATATTCAACGAAGCGTGGCGGCGTTATCGCGATTTCTTCTACGTTCCGAACATGCACGGCTACGACTGGGAAGCGCTTCGGCAACAGTACAAACCGCTTCTCAAGTATGTCGCGCATCGATCGGATCTGAACTTCGTCATAGGCGAGATGATCTCGGAGCTGACCGTGCAGCACGCATATGTTGAAGGCGGAGACTTCCAGCTTCCGCCACGGCCGCGAGCCGGACTCCCCGGCGCACGATTCGAGCTGGACCCGAAGGCCGGCCGCTACAGGATCTCGAAGATCTTCGCCGGTCAGAATGAAGAGGACATCTATCGTTCGCCGCTGACGGAGATCGGCGTGAACGTTTCCGTCGGCGATTACGTGCTGGCGATAAACGGCGAGGAGTTGAAGGCTGACGATGATCCGTATCGTTTGCTGCGTAACAAAGCCGACGGCCAGGTCCAGTTGACGGTCAACAAAGAGCCGACAATGACCGGCTCGCGAACCGTTTCATACCGGCCGGTCACAAACGAGAGCGATTTGATTTATCTCGACTGGGTAATGGCCAATCGCAAGCGCGTATCCGATATGACCGGCGGACGCGTAGGCTACATTCACATCCCGGATATGGGAGCGCCCGGCATTCGCGAGTTCATCAAGTGGTATTACAGCCAGCTTACCAAAGAAGGACTGGTTGTCGACGTTCGCGCTAACGGCGGCGGCAATGTATCGCCGATGTTGCTCGAGCGCCTGAGTCGAAAGGTGCTCGCGCTGAATTTCTCGCGCACGGTTGACGAGGCCGGCACATACCCGGGTGGCACGTTTGCGGGACCGATGGCGGCGCTGTTGAATGAGAACTCCGCTTCGGACGGCGACATCTTCCCGGCGATGTTTCGCGAAGCGGGACTGGGACCGTTGATCGGCAAGCGCTCGTGGGGCGGCGTGATCGGCATCGGCAATCGCGGCACCCTGATCGACGGCGGTTCGATCTTCGTGCCCGAGTCGGCGCTCGCCAGCGCAAAGGGGCAGTGGATCATCGAAGGCTACGGTGTCGATCCAGACATCGAAGTCGAGAATGATCCGAAGTCGCTGATCGAAGGCAAGGACCCGCAACTCGAGCGGGCGGTGGCCGAGATAATGAAGAAGCTGAAAGATCACCCCGTCAAGCTTCCGCCGCGCCCGGCCGCGCCGGTCAAGACTCCCGATGCGCGTCCCGACGTGACGCACGGCGGATTGAAGGGTTCGTCTGAGGTGAAGGCAAAGAAGAACTGAAAGAAACAGGTTCAGGGTTTCGGGTTGAGGTTCACCGTCTCAAGCGTCCGCAACCGATGAACTCGAAACCCTGAACCCGAAACCCGGAACCCTGAAACTCAAAACCATCTGCGATGAATAACATGATTCAAACTGAACGCGTCGGAAACATCGCGGTGATGCGACTCAATCGGCCGCCGGCGAATGCACTCGATCTCGCTCTCGCCGGCGAGTTTGATAATGCGCTCGCAACAATCGAAAAGAGCAGCGATGTCGGCGCCCTGATACTCACCGCGACAGGCAATTGCTTTTCGGCGGGTCTGGACTTGAAAGCGATTCCAGACTACGACCGGGACCAACAGAGATCGATGGTGACCGAGGTGAATCGCTTGTTTGGTCGGTTGTACGGACTGCCGCTTCCGGCGATCGCGGCGGTCAACGGTCACGCGATTGCCGGTGGTGTGATCCTTACGCTTGGCTGCGACTATCGAATCGGGGCCGAGGGCGACTACAAGCTGGGGCTTGCCGAAGCGCGAGTTGGCGTTCCGTTTCCTGTTGCCGCGATGGCGATCGTAAAATCGGAGTTGAATCATCGAGTCGCGCGATTGATGGTGTTGACGGCGCGCAATCTAACGCCGGAAGAAGCGCTCGCGGCGGGAGTGCTCGACGAATTACAGCCGCCGGACCGGCTACTCGATCGCGCGCTTGAAGTTGCTCGCGAGATGGCCGCGCTTCCGCGCGGGACTTACGCGCGAATCAAACGGACGATGCGCGGGCCGGCGCTCGCGCGAATTGACGACGCCGTGTTGAATCAAACCGAGCCGATGCTCGAGGCATGGCTTGGCGACGAGACTCGCAAAGCGGCTTCGGAAGCATTGAAGAAAACAAATTAGTTCGAGGCGGAGCCCTCCGCGCGTACGCGCGGAAACATCGACGCGGCCCGGCCGCGCCAAAAACAGGGAGGGGTCAATGGAGTCTCTACTTCACGACCTTCGATACAGTCTCCGCCTGTTGATAAGGAAGCCAACGTTCACGGCGCTGGCAATCATCACCCTCGCGCTCGGCATTGGAGCGAACACTGCCATCTTCAGCGTGGTCAATTCAGTCCTGCTGCGCCCGCTTCCTTACCCACAGCCAGAACGCCTGGTCACGATGCGTTCGAATCAATCGGTGCCGGATTTGGACGACATCAAAGCGCAGAGCCAGTCATTCGAATACCTCGGCGGCGCGGTGATGCAGCCTCTTGATTACACTGGCGAAGCAGAACCTCTTCAGGTGCAGGCGTCGCTCTGCAACGCTGATTTGTTCAAGGCGTTGGGTGCGCAAGCGGCGATCGGGCGCGTGATTTCGGATGATGAGGATCGCTATGGCGGCGAGCCGGTCGTTGTGCTGAGTCATGGGTTTTGGCAGAGTCATTTCGCGGGAGATGCCGGGGTGATCGGCAAGCCGATTCAGGTGAGTGGTAACACCTACACTGTTATCGGCGTGATGCCCGCTGGCTTCCTTATGCCGACCGAGGTGCCCGATCTTTGGGGCTCGGTGAAGGTCGTCAATCCGGTTGCCGCTCGCTTTCGGGGAGTTCATTTCCTGCGGAACTATCTGCGCCTCAAGCCGGGAGTGACGCTTGCTCAGGCTCGGGCCGAGATGGAAAGCATCGATGCGTGGCTGGCCGCGCAGTATCCCGAAGACAACAAGAATCGGCACACGGTGCTGCTGGCGCTACAGGAACGCGTGGTCGCGAACTCTCGGTCGACTCTGCTGGTGTTGTTCGGCGCCGTCGGACTTGTGTTGCTGATCGCGTGCGCGAATTTCGCCAATCTGTTGCTGGCTCGCGCGGCCGCCCGCCGGCAGGAGCTTGTGATACGAGCCGCACTCGGCGCCGGGCGTTGGCGACTCGTTCGGCAGATGTTGACCGAGAGCACGCTGCTTTCGGTGCTGGGCGGAGCGGGTGGGCTTGTGCTCGCGATGTGGGGTGTCGATCTACTTGTTGCGCTCAAGCCTCCAAATCTTCCGCGGCTGGCGTCGATCGGGATCGATGGGTGGGTGCTCGCTTTCACGGTCGGTGTCTCGATTCTCACCGGTGTGTTGTTCGGACTTTTGCCGGCGCTCACTGTCACGAGACTCCAGGCGGGTGAAGCGTTGAAAGAATCAGGGCGCACTTCGACCGGAAACGCGGCACGGCTGCGTGCTCGCAGCCTGTTGGTGGTTTCTGAAATCGCGCTCGCGCTGGTCCTGCTCATCGGAGCCGGGCTGTTGATCAAGAGTCTGTGGCGGCTGCAGACCGTCGATCCGGGATTCAATCCCGAAGGATTGGTGACCATGCGCGTCGAGCTTCCCGAAGCGCGATATCGCGAGATCCCAAAACAGACTCAGTTCCGCGAACGAGTGCTGGAATCCATCAACACGATTCCCGGCGCGCAGGCGTCGATGATCAGCGAGCTGCCTATGAGCGGCGAAAACCTGATGCACAACTTCGTTATCGACGGCCGCACGCCGCTTTCTCCGGGAACCGAGCCGGAGCTTGAGACTCGCACCGTCGCGGGTGATTACTTTCGCACGATGGGGATCCCGTTGATTGCGGGACGCGACTTTGGACCCCAGGATCGAGAAGGCTCGCCGATGGTCGGCGTGGTCAACCAGAGCTTCGTGCGCGAGTACTTTCCAAACGAGAATCCAATTGGCGGGCGAATCGCGTGGGCGCGAGGCAATCCGCGCAAATGGATGACGATCGTCGGCGTAGTCGGCGACATCAAGCACTACGGTTTCGGTCTTCCCGAACTCCCCGCGTTTTACACCTCTTACATGCAGTTGGATCAGCCGTGGAAGCGCTGGATGTACGTGGCGGTGAAGTCCGATCAGAACGCGGGCGCGTTGATCGGGGAAGTGAAGAGCCAAATCTGGAAGGTCGATAAGGCGATTCCCGTAACCAAGCTCAGGTCGATGTCCGAGGTGATGGCGGCGTCGCTTGCCGCTCAGCGATTCAACATGACACTGATGGGAATCTTCGCCGCGGTCGCGCTGATGCTGGCGGCGGTGGGGATCTATGGCGTCGTGTCTTATTCGGTCACGCAGCGCACTCACGAGATTGGTATTCGCATGGCGCTCGGAGCCGGGAGCGGAGACGTGTTGAAGATCGTCTTGAGCCAGGGGCTGACGCTGGCGGGCCTTGGAGTCGGAATCGGCCTGGGCGCGGCACTGGCCGTCACTCGCGTGATGTCGACTTTGTTGTATGGAGTCAGCACGACCGATCCGATTGTTTTTGCGGTGATTTCGATTGTGCTGGCAGGAGTGGCTCTGGGAGCCACTTTCATCCCCGCGCGCCGCGCGGCGAAAGTGGATCCTATGATAGCGTTGCGCTACGAATGAACGAAGAAAAACACATTAACCACGGGGAACACGGGGAACAGGGGGAAAGATGGGAAATAAATTTGGCTCTATGGTCCCCGTGCTCCCCGTGGTTAGATAAACTCTGGAAGGAGAAGAGAGATGAAACTCAGGGATTGGAAATTGGCAGTCGCCGGTTTGGCGCTGCTATTCAGCACAGCGTCCTGGATAAACGCCCAGGACAACAAGCCAAAGCAACGGCCCAATATTGGCGCGTTCGGAAGCGACTCGCCCGAACGAGGCACCACGCGAGTGGGCTACTGGAACAACGCAAAGAACATGGGCGCGGGGCAATTTGCAATCGACTACGGCCGGCCCGTTTGGAAGAAGGACTACGAGGACGCCGCCGCTTTCGACAAGATGACCAGGGGCCAGGTCTATCGGCTCGGCAGTAACTTCTGGACCACGCTCGATACCGATATGCCGTTGAACATCGCGGGCAAGACGATACCCGCGGGGCTTTGGTATCTGGGATTGCATCGCTCCGAAGACGGCGCCATATGGAGCCTGGTGTTCATCGATCCCGTCAAGGCTCGTGCCGCGCATATCGATGCATCTGAAATCGCGCGCGCTCCGATCTCGTTCAAGGCTCCGATGACGGTCGAGAACGCGACGGACATGAAAGATAAGCTGACGATCGATCTGACCTGGGTGAAGCCGAACAACAAGGACGTCACTCTGCGAATCGGATGGGGCAAGATGCAATTGAGCGCGCCGATTCAGGTGCCGGTGCCGGCAGGATAGTACTTTGAACCGGGCATCTCGTGCTCGATCGCAGACGGAAGGGCGCCTCTAGCGAAGCTCGACAACATGAGGCTTCGCCGAGGGCGCCCTTCTGACATTACTAACAACCTAAACGCCTCGCGATCGCCGAGGAACAATCGCCCGGGTATTGGGGTCTAAGCTGGCTGGGAACAGCCTCATCTCACTTGTCGGTTCTCATTTATTGTTTTTTATCTGAGAGTGCTGTGAAAGCTGAGGTCAACAGCAAGGCCCGAAACTTTATTGTCACTTCCTAGTCGGGGATTTCAGTCTAGTCGCGGCAATCGCTTCGTTCCAGAGTCTCGGGTAATCAGTGAAACCGCCATCGATCCCATAGCCAACATAACGTTGGATGTCAGCCTCAATATTCGTCTGTAGAGCTGAACCGTTCGGCTGCACTTCATTCAAAGGCCTGCGCTCGTTTGCGGTGGTCGAGCCGCGAAATGTGTACGGGTGAATCACCAATCCCGCTTTGTGAAACGTCGCGACATCATCGGCGCTCTTGAGTAAGCTCTTGCTTGGGCCGGCTCCTTTAGCGTACGCGGCGATCTCCTCCGCCAGCCTGTCCGTTACAATCGCGGTGTCTTTCTCACGTCCGGCGGTTTCCATTGGCAAGAGCTGAACGCGCGCGTACATCGGCGCGACCTCCTTCATTTTCAGCAGGGCTTCTTTGTAAAACGATTGAATGAAAATCCGATTGCGGTTGGCGGGACGATCAAAGCCGTGCGCCTTGAGCACGGCCGCGAGTTTCTCGGCGGGGTCGAAGCCAAGCGCTTTGTAAAACGTAAAGTGTTTCAACTCGGGGTACAGGCCCGCACGATTGCCTACGAACTTGATAGCCTCTTCCATCGTCGGCACGCGTTGACCAATATAAGCGGGGTTGGCAGCAAACGGATTCGCTTTGTTGAACCAGGAACCGGCATCCAGAAGTTTTATCTCGGCGAGCGTGAAATCAATCGTGTACCAACCGCGCTTGGGCGTGCCTGTTTCGAACGGATCGCGAAGTTTCGCGCGATCCGGAAAGACCTCGGCGACGTTGGTGGTTCTTGCGAGATCCGCATCGTGGATACAGATCAGCACGCCGTCCTTTGTGAGTTGCAAATCCTGCTCGACGAAATCAGCGCCCTGCTCGATTGCAATCTTGTAAGCGGCAAAAGTATGTTCGGGTGCGTAGCCCGACGCTCCTCGATGCGCAATGAGCAGCGGCCGTTTCACCCCGGCCTTGCTTTGACCGCGCGCGTTGCTTACCGATCGCGGCGTGGCTATCAAGAGCGCAGCGATGGTCAAGGGAACAATCAAAGCCTTTGGAAACGTTACTCGACAGCAGTCACGCATTTCGTCACCTCTTTTCGAGAGGCGAGAATATAACACCGCGCCGAACGCATCAACCACATCAGCTTATCGTAGCCGCGCCGCGGGTCTTCTGATAGAATCCGCCCTCTCTCGAAATCCCTATCGCAGTGGAACAATCAGGAGGTTAGTCATGCGCAGAAGAACAATCGCGCTCGCGGCCGCGTTTTTGATCGCGGCATCGGCGGTGCAATACGGACAGACGCGTCAGCAATCCGGTTACCTGGTTCCGCCGAAAGTCATTGTAGACATTCTCGACGCGCCGCCGACGCCGAGCGTGATCGTCGCGCCTGATCGACGTACGATTGCATTACTGGCTCGCCGAAGCATGCCAACGATTGCCGAGCTCGCCGAGCCGATCCATCGAATCGCAGGCGCGCGCATTAATCCCAGGACGAACGGGCGCCAGCAACGCGGTGGCAGCGTCATCGGAATCACTCTGAAGTCGATCGGCGAAGGCGCGGAGAGAAACATCACCCTTCCCGCGAGCCCCAACATCGCCAACGTCAGCTTTTCGCCAGATGCAAAACGGTTGTCCTTCACAAACATCAAGTCAAACGGCATCGAACTGTGGGTGGCCGATACCGCGACCGGACAATCGAAGCTTGTGAGCGGCACTGACCGCCTGAACGCCGCAGCCGGAGATCCCTGTGACTGGCTCAAGGACGGAACGACGCTGCTGTGCCAGCTCGTGCCGGCGGGACGCGGACCTGCGCCCGCGGAATCGGCGGTGCCTTCGGGGCCGAACATTCAAGAGAACTACGGCAAAGCCGCGCCCACCGCGACCTTCGAGGATATGATCAAGTCGAACCACGACGAAGATTTGTTTGAGTACTATTTCACAAGTCAGCTGGCGACAATCGACACCAGGACCGGCCGCAAGGCACTGATTGGCCGGCCCGCTATCTTCGAGAGCGTGACGCCGTCGCCCAGCGGCGATTACGTTTTGGTCTCGCGAATCAAGCGGCCATTCTCGCGGCTCCTTCCGATGAACGGTTTTCCGAAAGACGTCGAGATTTGGAACAGCCGCGGCGAGTTGATAAAGAAAATAGCGGACCTGTCATCCGCTGAAAACGTTCCGATCAACGGCGTACAAACCGGACCGCGCGGCGTCCGCTGGCGTCCGGATCAACCTGCCACCTTGACCTGGGCAGAGGCGCTTGACGGAGGCGACCTCAAAAACAAAGCTCCGTTTCGCGATAAGGTGATCTCCTTCTCCGCTCCGTTTAACGCGCCTGCCGAGATCGTAAAAACCGAGTGGCGATTCAGCGGTATTGCTTACACCGAGAAAGGCATTGCTCTCCTCAGCGAAAGCGATCGCGCATCGAGGCGAACTCGAACCTGGATTCTCGAAGCGGGCGCCGAGCCACGCAAGCTTTGGGATCGCCGGCAACAGGACGCATACAACGCGCCGGGTACGCCCGTGGTCCGTCGTGACAATGGCGCCGGCGCGCGAGGCGGCGGCTTCGGGGGATTTGGCGGCGGCGGATCGATAATTCAAAACGGCGATTACATTTTCCTGACGGGCCAGGGCTCGTCACCCGACGGCGATCGGCCATTCATCGATCGGCTCGACCTCAAAACTCTTAAGACCGACCGGCTGTTTCGCTGCGCTGAGAAAACATACGAGACGATAGTCGCTCCGCTGGACGACGACGCGAAGATGTTGCTCACCGAATATGAAACGCCGGCTGAACCGCCGAACTATTTTGTTCGCGATGTAGCAGGCGGAACAAAGCGCGCGCTCACTCAGTTCAAGGACCCGGCGCCGCAACTGGCGGGAGTCGAAAAACAATTCGTAACCTACGAACGCAAGGACGGCGTGAAGCTCTCCGGAACTCTGTACTTGCCGCCCGGCTACAAGAAGGGCCAGCGATTGCCGATGTTGATGTGGGCTTATCCTCGCGAGTTCACCGATACGGACACCGCGAGCCAGGTTTCAGGTTCACCGTATCGATTCACACGCGTGAGTGGGATATCTCACCTGTTTCTGCTCACCCAGGGCTACGCGATCCTGGATAATCCGGCGATGCCGATCGTGGGTCCGGGCGAGACCGCGAACGACACCTACGTCGATCAGCTCGTCGCCAGCGCCGAGGCGGCGGTGAACAAAGTGGTCGAGATGGGCGTAGCGGATCGAGATCGCATTGGAATTGGGGGTCACAGCTACGGCGCTTTCATGACCGCGAATCTGCTGGCGCATTCGGATCTGTTTCGCGCGGGCATCGCGCGAAGCGGGGCCTACAACCGGACGCTGACGCCGTTCGGATTTCAGAGCGAGCGGAGGACGTTTTGGGAGGTGCCCGAGATTTACGGGAAGATGTCGCCGTTCTACTACGCGAACAAGATCAAGGCTCCGATCCTGATGATGCACGGCGAAGCGGACGACAACTCGGGAACGTTTCCGATTCAGTCGGAGCGGTTTTACATGGCATTGAAGGGGCACGGCGCGACGGTGCGATACATCACGTTACCGTTCGAAGCTCATGCGTACACCGGGCGTGAATCGGTGCTGCACACTCTGGCTGAGATGGTGAGCTGGATGGATAAGTATGTGAAGAACGCCCCGCCCAGGAATGAGGCGAGGGCGGATTCAAAGTAGCCCCCATTGAGATCGGCGGCGGGGATCGGCAGTCCTCGCCGTCTATCGATACAGGTGTTCATTCCGCCGCATATGATTTCCTGTGGTAGACTAGCCTTGAATCAAGCTTAACAAAGCAGCGCAGGTCCGAAGATGGCTACCAACCGAAAGGACATTCCCGAGCACTTTTATTCACTCGACGAGTACTTTGCAATCGAGCATGCAGGCGATGCCCGCTACGAATACTGGGACGGCGAGATCATCTGTATGAGCGGCGGGACCAGGGAGCATGGCCGGATCGGCAGCAATGTCCACTTTCAGCTTAGACTCGGCGCCGCTTCCGGGCCGTGCCAGGCTTTCACGTCCGACGTTGCCATCAAGACACCAACGCTCCCACCCTATCGCTATCCCGATGCAAGCGTCGCATGTGGCGAATTGACCTTCGTGAATATTCGCGGCGTCGACGCCCTGACTAACCCGGTCTTGATGGTGGAGATTCTGTCGCCAAGCTCAGCCGAGCGGGATCGTGAAGAGAAGTTCACGGCGTATCAGGCCATCACAAGCTTCGTTGAGTATTTGCTGATCGCCCAGGATTCGGCGCACGTGACGCATTATTCGGGGCGGCCTGACGGAACGTGGCTGAGGGAAGACGTCACCGGTCTGGATGCAATCGTGAGGATCAAAGCCATCAACTGCACGCTGGCACTTCGCGATATTTACGAGAACGTGGAGTTCGGCCCTTCTTAAACACGTCTTTTCAAAGTTCGAACGGTAGCTTCTGAGTTGAATGTGAAACCGATCGCCGCAGCCTTCATAATCCTGGCGTGGTTTGCGGTTTCATCGCCGCAACCGGGTGACGCCTCATTGAACAGCGCGGCTTCGATGGACGCGGGTAGAGTGGTGCACGAGGCACCGCTTGAGCCGCTGGTCAATCCGAAGATAGTCGTCATAAAGAGCAAGCGACTGCTACAGCTCTACTCGAACGACTCACTCGCAAAAACCTATCGCGTTGCGCTCGGGCTCAGCCCGATTGAAAACAAAGTGAGAGCGGGTGACCGCCGCACGCCCGAAGGCGCGTTCTATGTTTGCCTCAAGAACTCGCGGAGCCGGTTCTACCTGTCGCTTGGTCTGAGTTATCCGAACCGCGAACACGCCGAGCGAGGTTTCCGCGACGGGTTGATAACGCGATCCCAATACAATGAAATCATTGCGGCGCTTGCGAGAAAGCGAACACCTCCGCAGGACACGCGGCTGGGTGGAGAGATTTTCATTCACGGGAATGGGTCGAAGAACGATTGGACATGGGGATGTGTGGCGCTGGATGACGGGGACATTCGAGAGCTATTCGATGCGGTGCCGAGTGGCACACCCGTGTTTATCGAGCATTGAACATAGACAATGGAGATAGAGTGACAAGCTCGGCGATTCACGAGAAGGCACAACCACGTCCGTCCTTTTCTAAAAGCGACGCCGCGCGGCTGGCGTTTCAACTCTACGGTCTCACGGGGTCTGTAAGGGAGTTGACCAGCGAGCGCGATCAGAACTTTCGCGTCCGAGCTGAATCCGGAGAACATTTTGTTTTGAAGATCGCCGCCGCCGCTGAGCTGAGAGAAACGCTCGCGTTCCAGAACGCGGTCATGTCGCATCTTCAAGGGCGAGTGACATCGGGATTCATTCCTCACGCTCTTCCAACGAAATCGGACGGGAGAATCGCTACGGCAGTTGACGAAAAAGAAACCAGTCACTTTGTCCGGCTGGTTACTTACCTTCCCGCGTCGCTCCTAGCTGAAGTCAATCCTCACACGCCGGAACTCCTGCGCGGGCTCGGCACGCTGCTTGGAGAAATTGACAAGGCTCTCGAAGGGTTCTCTCACCCGGCGATGAGCAGAGATTTGAAGTGGGACCTGCAAGGCGCGCTTTGGATCAAAGACTACACGCATCACATCGAGAATCCTGCGCGTCTCGAGATAGTCGAGCACTTCATTCGCCAGTTTGAGAACAGCGTCATGCCGCAAGCTGCCAGCTTGCGAACATCCGTGGTCCACAACGACGCGAACGACTACAACGTGCTTGTGACAGGCGATGCAGATGGAAACACGCGAGTCGCCGGGATCATCGACTTCGGAGATATGCTGCACACCTACACCGCGAGCGAAGTCGCGGTCGCGGCGGCCTACGCGATGCTTGACAAAGCTGATCCGCTTGCGGCGGCGGCCGAAATCGTCGCCGGTTATCACGAGGTCTTTCCGCTGACTGAATTCGAGCTTGAATGTCTTTACTCGTTGATCTGCATGAGGCTTGCGGTCAGCGTCACGAATTCAGCGCTTCAGCAAAAGCTGCACCCCGACAACGAGTATCTGCTCGTGAGCGAGCGCCCTGCCTGGCAGTTGCTTGAAAGGCTTTACAGGATTGCGCCGTCGCTGCCGCATTTTCTCTTTCGTCGCGCTTGTAGGCTTGAACCATGTCCCGAACGCGCGCCGGTTGTTGAGTGGTTGGAGCGCAACGGTGACTCGATCGGACCCGTGATTGATGTTGACCTGAGAGGTGATGAGTCACGAAGCGTTCGTAGTCCGGCCTTCAGGCGGAAGTTTGTAAATGAGTTTGAATCGAGGGAACGTTACGAACTTCCGCCTGAAAGCCGAACCACAAATGTCGTTGTGTTCGACTTGAGCGTAGGAAGTCTCGAGTTCAGCGACACGGCCGAACTCGCGGACAATGACGCGTTCACCGCTTGCGTCTTTCGTCGAATGAAAACCGCCGGCGCAAAGGTCGGCGTCGGACGCTACAACGAAGCGCGACTGCTTTACACCAGCGACGTGTTCGCCACCGAAGGCGGAGAGAACCGCACGATTCACATCGGCATTGATTTGTTCATGCAAGCCGGCTCGCCCGTGTTCGCGCCTCTGGATGGTGTGGTTCACAGCTTCGCGAATAACGCGGCGCCGCTCGACTACGGCCCGACAATTATTCTGGAGCATGAAGTTGAGCAAGGCCGGTTGAAGTTTTTCACGCTGTACGGGCATTTGAGCGAAGAATCATTGAAAGGACTCTATCCGGGCAAGCCGGTCAAACGCGGCGACCGAATCGCGAGCATCGGAGCGCCTCCAACAAACGGAGGGTGGCCGCCGCATCTTCATTTTCAAATCATCTGCGACATGCTCGGCATGCAGGGAGACTTTCCCGGAGTCGCGCTTCCAGGTCAGCGAGATGTATGGCTGAGCATCTGTCCGGACCCGAACCTGATTCTTGGAATCCCGGAAGCAGCGTTCCCTGAGCCCGCCCTGATTTCAGATCAAATCCTCGACGCGCGCCGCCAGCACATCGGCCCTTCGCTGAGCATCGCGTATCGAAAGCCGCTTCAGATCGTCAAAGGATTCGGGCAGTACCTCTACGATTCCGAAGGCCGGCGATATCTCGACTGCGTCAACAACGTCGCGCACGTCGGGCACTGTCATCCGCGAGTCGTCGAAGCAGCCGAGCGCCAGATGCGCGCGCTCAACACTAACAGCCGTTACCTGCACGAAAATATTGTCCGGCTTGCCGATCGACTCACGATGACGATGCCCGAGCCGTTGAGTGTTTGTTTCTTTGTGAACTCGGGCAGCGAAGCAAACGAGCTGGCGTTGAGACTCGCGCGCACGCGCACCAAAGCGACGGACATCATTTGTGTGGATGGCGCTTATCACGGCAACACGACGACGCTCGTCGACATCAGCCCTTACAAATTCGACGGACCGGGCGGCGCGGGCGCGCCTTCGCACGTTCACAAAGTGATGACGCCCGACACGTACCGGGGCCCGTTCAAAGCTGACGATCCGAATGCCGGCCACAAGTGCGCCGCCGACGTTAAGCGCGCAATCGAAGAGATCAATGACGCGGGCAAGCGAGTCTCGGCATTCATTTGCGAATCGGCGTTAGGCTGCGGCGGCCAGATCATCTTGCCCGATGGTTATCTGAAGGAAGCCTTCGCTCACGTGAGACGCGCGGGCGGCGCGTGCATAGCCGACGAAGTGCATACGGGTCTTGGCCGAGTCGGCTCGCGCTTCTGGGCATTCGAAACGCAAAGCGTGATTCCCGACATCGTGACGATCGGCAAGCCGCTCGGGAACGGGCATCCGCTCGCGGCAGTAGTCACGACGCCTGAGATCGCGGCTTCGTTTGATAATGGCATGGAATACTTCAACACGTTCGGCGGCAACCCGGTGTCGTGCGCCGTGGGTTTGGCTGTTTTGGACGTGATCGAAGAAGAGGGGTTGCAAGAGAACGCGTTGAAGCTCGGGGCTTATTTGAAGTCTGAGCTTGAAGCGCTGAGGAACACGCATCCGCTGATCGGCGACGTGAGAGGTCTAGGCTTGTTCATCGGAGTCGAATTAGTGCTCGATCGGGAAACGCTTGAACCTGCGGCGAAGCAAGCGGCGTACGTCGTAGAACGGATGAAAGATTCAGGCGTTCTGATCAGCACCGATGGACCGTTGCACAACGTGCTAAAGATAAAGCCGCCGATGTTGTTCTCAAGTGTCGATGCAAACGAACTCGTCGGCAAGCTGGAACGGATAATGAGCGAATCTTTCATGCAGGGAATTTCTGGTTAGAGATGTAATAGGCGACGATGAGAATAGTAATTCCAGGCGGAAGCGGCCAAGTAGGAACGGTCCTAACGCGAGCGTTTCACGGGCGCGGCGATGAAGTGATTGTTCTAAGCCGGCGCCCTCAAACCGCGCCCTGGCGAGTCGAAAGGTGGGATGCAGAAACGCTGGGAGATTGGGCGGCGGAACTCGAAGGCGCGGACGTTGTCATCAATCTCGCTGGGCGAAGCGTCAACTGTCGCTACAACACCGGAAATCGCACGCTAATAATTGACTCTCGCGTGAAATCCACGGAGGTTGTCGGCGAAGCGATTGCCCGCGCTTCCACGCCCCCGCGCGTATGGCTTCAAGCGAGCACCGCTACGATCTACGCACACACATATGACAAAGCCAATGATGAAGCTACTGGTGTCATCGGCTGCAGCGCGAGCGCGCAGGATACCTGGCGATTCAGCAACGAGGTTGTCACTCGGTGGGAGCGAGCGGCGAACGAGGCTAATGCACCGAACACTCGCAAGGTGCTGCTGAGGTCGGCGATGGTGATGAGTCCAGACCGCGGCGGTGTCTTTGATACGCTATTGAGATTAGTGCGCTTCGGACTTGGAGGACGATCAGGCAGCGGGCGACAGTATGTTTCATGGATCCACGATCGGGATTTCGTCCAAAGCATACTGTGGTTGATCGAACACCATGAACTCGACGGGGCGGTCAACCTTACTTCGCCGAATCCGCTCCCCAACGATGAATTCATGAAAGCCTTACGAAAGGCCTGGGGCATTCCCGTCGGGCTTCCGGCGACGGAGTGGATGTTGGAGATAGGCGCGTTCTTCTTGAGAACCGAGACCGAACTCATTCTGAAGAGCCGCCGCGTCGCACCAGGCAAGCTTCTCGAGTCCGGATTCGCTTTTGAGTTTTCTGATTGGAGTGACGCCGCTCGCGACCTCTGCGATAGATGGCGGCGCGGGGAGTGACAACGTCACTTTGTCGGCCGTTGCCGCCTATACGCGCACGAGCATGTTTTTTCTTGACTGCCGTTTATCGTTGAGCTACTATCCGGCCCGCTTCGCGCAGATGTTTTGAAATTCCCCAAAGCGACGAAAAAGTCTTGAGCAGCACTCAGTGAAAGCTTGATAGAGAAGCCGCAAAGAGATGCTCGCATAACGCGAGCACCCCTTTGCGGCTTTTTCCTTCACGCAGCACTCAACGCGCGAACGTGAATCAGTTGGAGGAGGATCCTATGTCGATGTCACAAGGCAGGGTCAAGTGGTTCAGCAACGCAAAAGGGTATGGGTTCATCGAGCAACCGGGAGGCGCAGACGTGTTCGTTCATTATTCCGCGATTCAGGAAGAGGGTTACAAATCGCTCAAGCAGGGCGAGACCGTGGAGTTCGAAGTAGTCGAAGGACCCAAGGGACCCCAGGCTGAAGCAGTCAAGAGAGTCTAGGTTCTCTCACATTGTTTACAGACTTAGTGGCCTCGCTCATCGCAGCGGGGCTTTTTCATTTCTGGCATCTTTGACTTCGCTCCAGACGCGATTTAAATATGATAGCCGTGCAACGCAAGCACAAACGTTTCAGCCGTTCTCAATGTGTCTAACGGAACATCTGCCAAGCCCGCGCGTCTAATGATTGTGATGTTCAGCCGGGGCCTCTTCGGCCCGATGATCAACCGAGAACAGAGAGGATTCACTATGACTAAGAAGATCGTTAGGTGCGTCTTCGCGTTTCTGCTCGCCATCGGTGTAGCCGAGTCGCATTTCTATGTGTGTGCCGATAATAACCAGGACAAGAAAGCTCGCGCGGAGCGAGAGACGAAAGCTCTGGCGCTGGTTGATCAGATCATGCAAGAAACCGATTCGCTCACGCTGCCCGAGAATCGCATTCGAATCTACATCGCGCTTGCTGACGGACTATGGCAACGCGATGCAAAGCGAGCAGTGGTGTTGTTCAGAAAAGCCGCTGCGAGCTTCGTCGAAATCGCGGCCGCGGTCGCAACAACGGAGCGCGATTATCAGGAACGCTTGCAACAGTCTGTGCAACTGCGGCAGGAGATGTTGCAGGTCGCAACAAAACACGATCCGGGTCTGGCGCTCGAATTTCTTCGAGCAACGCGGCCGGCTTCTTCCGCGAGTCAGCCGGGCTTCGAGGCGCAACTCGAAATGAGACTCGCCGTGGAAAGCGCAGCGAAGTCACCGGCCCAGGCGCTCGCGATCGGCGAGGACGCATTGAAGCTCGGCATTGACTATAACGCGATCAATCTCATTTACGGGCTTCAGACGACTGACAAACAAGCGGCCGAGCGATTCCTTCAAAGCCTGTTGAAACGGCTTCGATCTGACTTCATTCGAAGCCCGGCCGCGCCGAGCGTTGCACTGGTGCTGCTGCGGGCCTGGTCGGACAACACCAGCGGATCGCCCGAACGCAACGTTTCCGAGATCTCGCTTACGGGGTTGAACGAAACGGTTGCTCGCGAGCTCTGTACCCTCTTGCTCACAAGCCTCGATCCGGCCAGGACGGCTGATTCGATGCAGATTTATTACGGGCGTTATCCAGGCGTTCTCGAACAACTCAAGCCGTTGTTGCCGGAAATAGAAAGATTGTCGCCGGCGCAGGCATCAACGCTTCGGCGGCAAATGAGCGAACAAGAGAAGCTCAATCAGCAACAGAGAGGGCCCTGGGCGAAATACGATGAGCTGTTTCGAACAGGCGATGGCGAGGCTCTCCTGGAAGCCTCGAAAACAGCGCCGCCCGAGATCGCGGACCGGCTACTCCAGCAAGCGGCTTGGAAAGCATTGGGGAACGAAGATTCGGAGCGAGCGAGCCGGATCATTGCCGAGATCGCCGATCCGGGGCAACGCATGAATTTGACTGAAAACCTGGATCGGCACTTGTTCGAACGCGCCAGGGAACAGAAAAAGCTCACCGAAGCCCGTGAGCTGCTGTCGAGACTCGCGCCGGAGGAACGCGCGGTCCTCCTCGCGCAACTTGCGTCGTTCTGCGCAACCGATGGAGACAAGCCCACGGCACTGTCAATTCTGAGCGAAGCCGAAGCGATCGCCGGCGGCCGTGCAATGAACTATTCGCAGCTCGGTGCGCAGTTGCAAATCGCAAACGCCTATCAACAACTCGATGTGAGTAAAAGCACATCGCTTGTGGAGGGGGTAATCTCGCGGGTAAATGAACTCTCGGCGGCGGCGCAGGTGTTGAGCGGTTTCGATCTTCAGGCGCAGTACTTCAGAAAGGATGAATTCGTCATCAATATCAGCACTCCGATGGGCAATATGATTCAGCAGTCCGCGCGATTGTTGAGCACGAATGCTATGAGTGAGTTTGATCGCGCGAGGATGGCGGCCGAGCGATTCGAGCGGCTGGAGATGCGCCTCATGACGCTCGTCGAAATTGCCAAGGCGATGCTCACCGAAGAGCCGCGCTAGAGTATGGCTCGGCGGATCATCTCGCCGGACGAGCCGCGAACTTTACTCGGCCGTTGTCGACGCCGACGACGAAATCGACAGACTCGCTAGCGAGATGGTCCTTGATGTGTTCCGCGCGCGATGTCAGGAACTCGGTGAATATCTCGAGGCTCAATGCCCCCAGTCTCTCGCCGCATTCGCGTTTGGCTGCAACCAGGTGATCGTATAGCTCGCTCACCTTCTCTGGTTCGCGCTTGGGATCCTGGCATCGAATAACCGCAACGTGCTCGCGTAAGGCCGTGTGTGCTTCCGCTGTGGGAGGCCGGCCGCTCTCTTCGCGTTCCTGAGTGTTGCGCCGCCACAGTTCGCGCATCACGTTGAAGCGCGCCACAAGACTGTTGTAGCGAAATCGCTGTCCGAATGACATCCCGCGATAATCGTATATGCGCTTGATGGCAGTTTCCACGCGGCCTTTTGTATCAATGGGCGGGCGCAAGGTCCCGCCATTGAAGTAAATGTCATATTCGACCTTCAATCGACGGATTTCATTTTCAAGCCGGTCGAGGTCCTGATCAATTGGACTGTCGGATTTTGGTTCCATTGAGCTACTCTGACGGGGCTTGGGAATTACCTGTAGGGGTTGTGTTAGAATCTACGCCAGACACCAACCAGTGTCAACGGAAAACACATGCCCGCACCCTTACTGAGATCGTTGCCGTCGATTGAGCGACTTCTTGAAAGGTCCCCGTCGTCGACGCTGTGCGCATTGCTCGGCCGGGAGCAGGTGCGAGACCTGCTCCGCGAAATCACGGATGAGCTGCGCGAAGAAGTGGTCGGGGATCGGTGGCCGGCTGAAACATCGAGTCAGTCGTTTATCGACGAGGTAGAGCGGAGACTGCAGTCGCGGGCAGCTTTGCGTGCAAGGCCTTCGCTTCGGCGAGTAGTAAATGCTACTGGGGTTGTGATTCACACGAATCTCGGCCGCGCCCCTCTTTCAACCGAGGCGACGCAAGCGGTTGCGGACGTCGCCGCTCATTATTCGAATCTTGAATACGATCTCGGTCGCGGCGAGCGCGGCCGGCGCGAAACGCATTGTCAGGAACTGCTCGCGCGACTCACCGGCAGCGAAGCCGCGGTCCTGGCCAACAACAACGCCGCCGCGGTTCTGTTGGTCTTGAACTCACTTGCGGAAGGCGGCGAGGTAATCGTCTCGCGCGGCGAGTTGATCGAGATCGGCGGAAGCTTTCGCATACCCGATGTGATGGCGAAAAGCGGCGCGGTGCTTCGCGAAGTCGGAACGACTAATCGCACGCGAATCAGCGATTACGAAGCGGCGATCAATGAACGCACCCGGCTGATATTGCGGGTGCATCCTTCGAACTATCGGATCATCGGATTCACCTTGCGGCCGAGTGCACGCCAGATCGCCGAGCTCGGAAGAACACGCGGGATTCCCTCGTTTGAAGATCTCGGCTCCGGCTGTCTGATAGACCTCGCGCCGTACGGCGTGAAAGACGAGCCGCTCGTGCGTGAATCGATCGAAGCCGGCATATCGGTTGTTTCGTTCAGCGGCGATAAGATGTTGGGAGGTCCGCAAGCCGGCATCATCGCGGGCTCGCGTGACGTAATCGAGCGTGTCCGGAAGAACCCGCTTATGCGGGCGCTTCGCGTGGACAAGATGACCTATGCCGCGATCGAAGCGACATTGCGTTTGTATGAGCGCGGCGCTGCTCTGACGGGAGTCCCGGTGATCCGCGCGATCGCAATGACGCGTGATGAAATCACCGCGCGGGCTGTTCGGTTGAGCGACTCGATTGCGCGGACAAGTAACGGGAGAATCAAGGTCACGCTCGAAGACGCCGCATCGGTCATCGGCGGAGGCTCGGCGCCCGAGGTCCGGTTGCCAACGACGCTTGTCGCGCTGGAACACGCGCAATTATCGGCGGCGTCATTGGAGGAACGGCTTCGCAGCCATGCCGTTCCGATCATCACCCGAACTGAACGAGACCGGGTGATGATCGACCTGCGCACGGTGTTAGCCGGCGAAGAAGAAATCATCCTCGAGGCGATTGCCGCGCTCGCGCAACCTGCGCCGGAGATCGCGGCATCAGTAGAATTGTGAATCTCAAGTAGGGAACAAAAACGCAATGATGCTTCTATTTTTCAACCTCCTTCAGTCGCCACGCCCGCGGCTGTCCGTGTTTGTTATTGTCGCCGCGGTTCTGGTTTTCATCGTGGGCCTGTCGTTGGTCGTTTACTTTTACCGCCGCTACAAGCGAGTCGAGAAGGAAGGCGAAGACGATTGGGACGCGCTGAAAGGAAGTCTCTTCGTTAAGGCCGCCGCGAGCGAGAAGCTCTCTCAGCTCGAGGACGCTACTGCTCCAATCGAATCGAACGCACCGGTCACGCAGGAAGCGTCGTCGTTCAACGGCGCGACCCGCGAATTCGCAAGTCCAACAATACAGCCGCCTAAAGAGCCCGAAGCGATTCGTACTCCCGAGCCCATCGTGGAAGCGATTCCGCCCGCGCCGCCGGTTGTATCGCGGCCCACGGAAGTGCTCGCGAGTCCTACCGTCAGCGATGCTACAACGCCGACGGCGGCACCGCCGGAGAGTGAAGAATTGGATGATGACGTCTGGGCTGATCTCGAGATCGAAGAGCAGCCTCCGATGGCACATCAGCCAGAGCCTGCGCGAATCGCACGAGTAGAAGGCCCATCGCATCGCGAACCTTTCGCATCGCCAACGACGGAGCTTGCGTCGCCCCGCGAGCAGGCGGGAACGCGCGAGCTACATTCGATCAAGCCGCCTGAACCGGAATCAAAGGAACGAGAAGAGCGGGGCACCGTCATGCTCGGCTCGACGTCCACGAAACCGCCGGCGCCTGCCGAATCCGCGCGCCGCGAGACTCGCGAATTTGTCGCTGAGCGCGCTCCGTCCGCATCCGGAGTTGTTGAGCCGTCCATTGCGGGAGGTTCTTCGCGTGCATCGCGTCTTGCTCCCCCGGGATCGATACTCGGGCTGCCCGCGGAATACTCTCATGAGCCGCTGATACTCGGTGCTCCGGCGCGTTCAGAAAGCGAAACCGGTATCGGAGGCCTGTCGCACTACGGAGAAGATTTAGGTCCGAAGGGTGGACGCGCGGGCTCAATCGCATTGGCGATAGTGGTGATCCTGCTTGCTGGCGGTGCCGCGTCCTACTTCCTCGTGCCCGCGGTGCATACGCCGGTCTCGAATTGGATCGCCCGCGTTCGCGGGACCGACGCCCAGGGAACGTTCCAATCATCGAAGCCAAAGGCGCAGATAATTCCGTCTTTCAGACTAGAAGTGAACAAAAACATGGTCACGGCTCGAGGCGCGGTCGATAATATTTCCAACGACCCGCTCGAGAATTTGGAGATCGAAGTGTCCCTGCAGCCGGGAGGTGACGCGCCGCCTGAGACGCGGAGGATTCCGGTCACTCCGAACCCGCTTCCCTCGAGTGCGCGCGGGAGTTTCCAGTTCGAGTACGACGGTAAACGTGACACGGGCTACGCGGGCTACAAGATCACTAAGCTGTTCAGCAACGGAACCGAAATAAAGTTCCGCGCGCCGGAGACGAGGTAGCTCACCGGGTTATGTCGAATTCTTCACAGCGGCCAACCTGGGCTGAGATCAATCTCGATAACCTCATTCACAACTTTTGCATCACACGAGCCGCGCTTGGCGACGGCGTTGCCATCATGCCCGCGCTCAAAGCCGACGCTTACGGCCACGGCGCGGTTGAGTGCGCGCGCTCTCTCGAGCGGGCCGGAGCCGAATGGTTCGGCGTCGCGCTCCCGGAAGAAGGACTCGAATTGAGAGACGCCGGCATCGCAACGCCAATCCTGTGCCTCGGCGGTTTCTGGGAGGGTCAAGAGCAATCGCTGATCGGCGGGCGCCTCACGCCTGTGGTTTTCAGGCTGGATCTGCTTGAGAGGCTCGATCGCGCGGCGAAATCGGCTGGAGGCCGAGTCGATTATCACCTCAAGGTAGATACCGGGATGGGAAGGTTAGGAGTTCCGTTTTCGGAGCTCGATGATGTCCTTCAAGGTGCGGCGCGGTTTGAGAACGTTCGGCTCGACGGGTTGATGACTCATCTGGCGTCCGCGGATTCGGATCCCGCGTTCACGGAGAAACAGATTGCCGCGTTCGAAAAAGCAGTTGAGATGGTTCGCGCGAGAGGACACCGGCCCAGCTGGATTCACGAAGCCAACAGCGCTGGGGCCCACGCGTATCCGCAATCACGCGGAAATCTTGTCCGGCTGGGCGGCGTGCTTTATGGATTATGGCGCGATGTGACGAACAAGTCCGTCGCGCCGCTGGATTGGCGGCCGGTGATGTCCCTGAGCACGCGGATCACGTTTCTCAAGACCGTGCAGCAAGGTTCGCCGCTCGGCTACGGCGGTACGTTTGTGACGAAGCGAGAGAGCCGCATCGCAACGCTTCCCATCGGTTACGAAGACGGATTGCGGCGGGCGCTTTCCAGTCGAGGTCAGGTAATTGTGCGAGGGCAATTGGCTCCGATCGTCGGCCGGGTAAGCATGGACCTTACGCTCGTTGACGTGACCGACATTCCTGAAGCGACGGTTGGCGACGATATCATGATCATTGGAAAGCAGGCCGGCAGTCAGATCACCGCCGAGGACCTGGCCGCCCCCATCGGGACTATTTCATACGAGGTAACCTGCGGGATAAGCGAACGAGTTCCGCGGATTTACATTGCTTCATTCAACGACTAAATCCTGCCCGGGCGAGCCTCTCAAATGGCTCTAAAAGGGCCGCGCCTGCCCGCTTATTGAGCTTGCCCTAGCTTCGATTTCATATATAATCTCCGCATTGCAGGGAGCATAGGCCGGTAGGTCCCTCGTGACGTAGGGTAGCGGTGATTTCAAAAAGTCAGTGGAGTGAGGTTTACTATGCAGCAGCGGTCGCCCGCAGTAGCGAAAGACGTATTCGAAAAAGCTGTGGGATTCACCAAGGCTGACGAGTTTCGACGAGCCGGGCTGTACCCCTTCTTCACTGAGTTTTCCAGCGGCGCCGACTCGGGCGAAGCCGAAGTGATGATGGGTGACCGGCGCATACTCATGTTCGGCTCAAATAACTACCTGGGCCTCACCACGAACCCCGAAGTAAAAACGGCCGCCAAACAGGCCATCGATCTCTACGGCACCGGCTGCTCAGGCTCGCGAATGCTGAACGGCACGATGGATTTGCACGTGAAGCTAGAGAATTCGCTTGCGCGATTCATGAACCGCGAAGCCGCCCTGGTGTTCGGAACCGGCTTTCAAACCAATCTCGGCGCGCTTTCTACAATTGCTCAAAAGGGCGACGTCATAGTCGCCGACAAGACCATGCACGCGTCGATACTCGACGGATGCCTGGCTTCATTCGCGCGAACAACCCGATTCCGACATAACGATATGGCCGATCTCGAAGAGGTGCTGGCCGGGCTTCAACCTGACGAGGGAAGATTGATCGTCGTCGACGGGGTCTTCTCAATGGAAGGAGACACCGCGAATCTGCCTGAGATCGTTCGGCTCGCGCGAAAATTCGGCGCAAGGATATACGTCGACGAGGCCCACGCAATCGGCGTGCTTGGAAAAAACGGACGCGGCACTGCCGAACACTACGGGGTTGAAGGCGACGTCGATATCGTAATGGGAACGTTTTCAAAGTCGTTCGCATCCATCGGCGGATTCGTGGCCTCGCGACACGACGTAATCGAATTCATCAAGCATCACAGCCGGGCGTTTGTTTACTCTGCTTCACTGGCTCCAGCGAACGCGGCCGCCGTACTGAAGGCGATCGAGATCATCGAGCGCGAACCGGAGCGCCGCCAGCGCCTCAACGATTTAAGCGCATTTCTGAGGAAGGAACTCGTCAGGCTTGGTTTCAAGCTGCTCGATGGATTTACTCCGGTCATTCCGGTTGTTGTTGATGACGAAGTGCTGGTGTGCAAATTCTTTTGGGAGCTGATGAGCGAAGGCATCTACACAAATCCGGTGCTCGCTCCGGCCGTCTCTCACAGCTTAGTGCGAATAAGCTGTATGGCGACGCATACCGACGAGCACGCCGAACGTCTGCTTGAATCGATGTATCGCATAGGTAAACGGCTCGACTTGATCCAGTAGCGGTGATACGTGACTCGTGATCCGTGAACACGGTCACGCATCAACGCATCACGCATCACTCTTTTATGAAGCGAATCGCAGTTACCGGTATCGGTTTGATCGCGCCAACGGGCGTTGGGCGCGAGCGCGTCTGGGAGGCGCTCGCCGCGGGGCGCAGTGGCATATCTCGCATCGAGGACTTCGATACGTCGAATCTGAAGACAAACATCGCCGGCGTCTGCCGCGAGTTCCGCGGCGAAGAGTTCTTTGATGAGCGAGAGATGTCGAGGCTTGATCGAGTCTCGCAGATGGCGATCGCCGCGACCGAGATGGCAACGCGCGAAGCGGGACTCACCAACGGCCAACTGGATAGCTATGACGCGGGGGTTTATCTCGGGACGGGATTTGGAGGCCAGGGCTCGATCGAAGAGTTTTGCGGCGCGTTCTTTTCAAATGGTAAGGGCCGCCGCTCAGCCATCGCCATACCGAAGTCGATGTACAACGCGTCGTCTTCAAACATCGCGATACGATTCAAGACCCGCGGCCCGAACATTACCGTAACCACCGCGTGCTCATCGGGCGCAAACGCAATCGGACAAGCCTTTCACCTGATTCGCTACGGCCACGCCGATCGAATGATTGCGGGCGGCGCCGATGCTCCGATCACCCCGGTCGTGATGGATGCGTGGAAGGAAATGCGGGTGCTGTCGACCAAGAACGACCCGCCGGAGCGCGCGTGCAAACCGTTCAGCGCGAATCGCGATGGCTTCGTGCTCGCTGAAGGAGCCGGCATTGTCGTGCTCGAGGATTTGGAGAAGGCTGTCGAGCGCGGAGTGCACATCTACGCCGAGGTCATTGGCTACGGCTCGACCGCGGACGCTTCGCATATAACGTTTCCGGATCCCGACGGCGAGGCGCATGCAATGACCCGCGCGCTGAAAGACGCCGGAGCCCGGCCGGAGGAAATCGACTACATCAACGCGCACGGCACGGC
>Ga0070699_100000955_pt1 | contig 26954 bp, 20 predicted proteins | sample KBSK1503metaG_FD_65473 | JGI IMG/M metagenome (GOLD analysis project Ga0070699, IMG submission 65473) | Corn, switchgrass and miscanthus rhizosphere microbial communities from Kellogg Biological Station, Michigan, USA - KBS K1-50-3 metaG | ecosystem: Host-associated > Plants > Roots >...
CGGCGGCGTAGGATTCGGCGCGCGCTACAACCCGAGTACCGGTACTTATGCACGTGGGGCTTTTGCATATGGACCATACGGAGCGCGTGGCGCCGCCGAAGCTTATAACCCGCGCACCGGAACCTATGCCAACACGCGACAGGGTTCCGGTGTTTACGGGAGTTGGGGCTCGACACACGTGCAGCGTGGCGACGATTGGGTAAACACAAAACGATTCACGAACAGCGCCGGCAACACCACCCGGGTTACGCGCACGGATCAAGGTGGCGTGATTTCCCGTCGTGGTCAGGATGGGCGCGGCTTTATCGGGTCAAACGGCGAAAACGTTTATGCCGGCAGAGACGGGAATGTGTACCGGCGCGATCAGAATGGGAGCTGGAACAAGTGGGAGAACGGCGGTTGGAATTCGGTTGAAAGACCGGAACAGAACAACGCCGTGCGAGACAGCATGTTGAACGATCGCGCGCGCCAGCAGGAACGCCAGGCAGGAACTCGTCCCGACCAGGGCGACGGGGCCCGCGGTGAAAGAACCGGCCAGACGTTGCCAAGAAACCAAATGGATCCATCGACCTATCGCAACCTGGAAAGGGATCGAGCAGCGCGCAGTGAAGGGACGCAGCGGAGCCGCGACTACGGATCGTATCGACGCAGTTCCGGCAGCGCAGGAAGTTATCGCGGTGGCGGATTTTCCAGAGGCGGCGGAGGTTTCAGGGGCGGCGGTCGCCGACGCTAGGAATTGATGGGGCAATTTCCTAAGTGGAGGTGACTCCATGCGGTTGCCGCGGAAGTAGTGAGGGAGAGAAGGACGCGCAAGCGGGTCACTACTTCGGCGGCGCCGCGCTAGTTAAATCGGATTCCGGTATTACTGTTCAAATGATAGTGATGCAGTTTGAAAAATAACGCCAAAGGCGTTCGCTAATTGAGCCCCGGGTTCGAGCGTGGCGAGAACCCTGGGTGACGTAAACATTTTCATTGCTCAATCCTGAAAGGGTTCGGACCGGCACGAACCCTTTCAGGGTTTAAGCGCCTTTCTTTTAGCTTTCCAGGGTTGTCGCTGCACTCCAACCCTGGGCTCGAATTAGCGAACGCCTTCGGCGTGATTCCTCAAACTGAAGTACTCGCTCAAACAAATATATGTACGATAACGCACGTTTGGTGTTACACTATGTGCCACGTTGATAACACTTAACAGGTTTTAAACCCCCTCTCCCCGCAAGTTGTTTCCGCCCGAACACTCTTGAACGTTGGGAGGCGTTTAGTTTTTTTCAAAACGTTGAGAGTGAACGGATGGTACCCTTTTTCTCCCCACGGGTGCCTGGCATTAAGACCGCAAGTCTTACTTTTCTTGCCAGGCAAATAGGTTTTCACGCGGCAAGCTGCGTTTCACGCCAGTGGCTCGTAAGGCACTCGCTGCTGCTGCTTTTGTTCTCCGCTGTTTTTTTTCCAATCCTGTCCAGTCAGGCCGAGGCGCCTACGCAACGCGTACTGATCGTTGTCGGGTACGATCCAGGTTATCCATCCATCAGCATTCTGCTTCGCAGCCTCACTGCTACGATTAGGAATGGCTCAAAAGGGCGAGTCGAATTCTTCTATGAGTTTCAGGAAAACCTTCGCATCGATAACTCGAAGTATGAAAACGAAATGGTCACTTATCTCCGGCGGAAGTATGAGGGCGAAAACATCAATGTTGTCCTCACGCTGGGTGCTCCCGCATTGAAGTTTTTGGTTGACCATGAGCCGGTACTTTTTACCGGCGTCCCAAGAATCTATTACATCTTTGATGAACGTGAAGAAACGATCCGGCGGTTATGGCCCCGTGTTACCGGAGTGTGGGCTCATCTCGAACTAAGCAAGACCCTGGACATCGCGCTGTCGCTGCACCCGGACACCGAAAAAGTAGTGGTGGTGTCGGGCAGTTCCCGCCAGGACAATTTCCTAAGGGAGGAAGCTCAGGCTGTATTTCGTGACTATGAAACACGGGTGTCGTTCACCTATCTCTCAGATCTCACCATCGACGAATTGAAGCGTGAGGTGGCGGCTTTGCCGCCCAGGACTGTGGTGGTATTCCTGTCGTTCTTCGTCGATAAAGAAGGCAATAGTTACTCTGCGCCCGACGCGCTTTCAGTTTTTGCTCCCACTGCCAGCGCGCCCATTTATGGCGTAACCGAGACGTGCGTCGGCGCAGGTATCGTGGGCGGGAGCGTGTTGAATTTTGAGGCGCTCGGAAAAGCTACCGGAGAGTTGACCCTTGGCATACTGGCCGGCGAAAAGCCCGAGAACCTTCCTGCGCAAACTGTCGCTACGGTAGCTATGTTTGATTGGAGACAGCTTCGCCGCTGGAACATCGACCAGCGGAAACTGCCGGCAAACGCTGTCGTTCGGTTCGAAACACCGTCATTGTGGGCCGTCTACAAGTGGTACGTTGTGTTGTTTGCCGGCGGATTTCTCACTCAGGCATTTTTGATTGTATGGCTCTTGGTCACCCGGGCTCGCCGACGTCAGGCCGAGGTCCAAAACGCGACCCTCGCAGAAGCTCGCAGGCAAAGTGAAGAAAGAAACCGCGCCATCCTGGAGGCCGTCCCTGACCTGATGTTTTTGCAAACACTTGATGGAATCTTCCTCGATTACCGTGCCCGCGACCCTAGAGATTTGTTTCTTCCGCCCGAGGAATTTCTGGGAAAGAACATGCGCGACGTATTGCCGTCCAAAGTGGCGGGCGCTTTGGCTGAACGCTTTGACAGCGCGCAGCGAGGCGACACGCAGGTAATGGAGTATGAGCTGGAGATTAACGAAACGCGGCGCTGGTTCGAAGCGCGTATCGTATTGACTGGCGACAAGATTCTGACGATGGTTCGCGATGTGACGTCGCGCAAGCTCACCGAAGTTGCGCTCACCCAAAATGAGGCTCAACTAGCTGGAATTATCCGATCGGCGATGGACGGCATCATCACTATCAATGAAGACCAGCGCGTTGTGCTATTCAACGCTGCCGCCGAAAAGCTATTTCTTTGTTCTGCTGCGGAGGCCCTCGGCCAACCGCTCGACCACTTCATCCCGGAACGTTTTCGTGATGCATCCCGGCAATGCATTAACAAGTTTGCCGAAAAACAGGTAACACCGTTCGCAATGGGACTGCCGGGAGATTTATACGGACTCAAAACTTCGGGCGAAGAGTTTCCTATCGAAGCATCAATCTCACAAATCGATCTCAATGGCCAAAGATTTTATACGTTGATCTTTCGCGATATCACTGAGCGAAAGCATGCAGTTGATGAATTGCGTGTTAGTCAGGAGCGGTTTGCCAAGTCGTTCAGAGCCAATCCGCAACCCATGTCTTTGACGACGATTGATAGCGGTCTTTATCTGGACGTTAATAAAAGTTTCCTGGAAATGAGTGGCTATACGCGGGATGAGGTTATTGGCCACACCTCTTTAGAACTCCGCGTCTGGGAAACCAGCGCACATCGAGCGAAGTTTGTTCAGCGATTGAATCAAACGGGATCGGTTATTAACCTCGAGACGAAGTTCCGCACGAAGAGCGGTTTGATGAGAGTACTGCTTTCATCGGCCGAGAAACTCGAAATCGCGGGTCAGGAGTGTTTGCTCGTAGCTTCCAGCGATATTACGGAACGCGTTGCAGCCCAGCAGGCCTTGCGGGAAAGCGAAGAGCGCTTCAGAAACATGGCCGATAACTCGCCCATCATGATTTGGATCTCCGGCGAGGATAAAGCTTGCACCTACCTCAATAAACAGTGGCTTGATTTCACCGGCCGAAGCGTGGAACAGGAGCTGGGCGAGGGCTGGGCGGCAGGTATTCATGCTGAGGATCACGACCGCTGTCTCGAAATCTATACGCACAACTTCGATGAGAGAAAACCTTTTGGAATGGAGTACAGGTTGCGGAGAAAAGACGGCGAGTATCGGTGGATATTCGACACCGGAGCACCGCGCTTTTCATCCGATCACCTGTTTCTCGGATACATCGGTTCTTGTATTGATATTACGGAGCGAAAACAAGCTGAAGTCGACTTACGCAGCGCTCACGAAGAATTGCAGCAATTGAAAAATCAGTTGGAGGCGGAAAATGTTTACCTTCAGGGAGAGCTGCAATCGGATCCGACTTTCGGCGAGATAGTCGGCCATAGCGACGCAATCAAATATTTGCTTTTCAAAATCACGCAGGTCGCGCCCACAGATTCAACTGTCCTTATTAGCGGCGATACCGGCACCGGCAAAGAACTCGTAGCGCGCGCAATTCATAGTGCCAGCACACGCAAAGATCGCCCGTTGATCAAGGTTAACTGTGGCGCCTTGTCACCAACCCTGATCGAAAGCGAGTTGTTTGGACATGAGAAGGGAGCGTTCACCGGCGCCGGGGCGCGCAAGCCAGGCCGTTTTGAGTTAGCCAACGGTGGCACGATCTTCCTGGATGAAATCGGAGAGCTGCCGCTGGAATTACAAGTGAAGCTCCTGCGGATAATTCAGGAAAACGAGTTTGAAAGACTGGGCGGCACCAAGACGATCAAGACAGACGTAAGGATTATTGCGGCCACTAATCGCAATCTGAAATTGGAAGTGGAGACCGGAAGGTTTCGCGAGGACCTCTGGTATCGTCTAAACGTCTACCCGATAACGGTACCGCCGTTGCGACAGCGTAAAGAAGATCTGCCGCTGTTGGTCGAACACTTTGTTAACCGCTACGCAAAGAAGTCAGGAAAAACAATCACGTCGGTTTCGCCGCGAGCGATGCATAATTTGCAAACTCATTCCTGGCCCGGCAATGTCAGAGAATTGGCCAACGTGATTGAGCGAGCGGTTATACATACGCAGGGAAGTGTGTTGCACGTGATCGATCGCTTTGAACCAGCTCCCGAAGAACCGTCTCACTCAGTCAAGACCCTGGAAGAAGTCGAACGGGAATATATCGTTCGCATCCTTGAAGACACTGGCTGGCGGATTGAAGGCTCGTTTGGCGCTGCCAGAATTCTGGGGCTGAATCCCAGCACGCTTCGAACCCGCATGCTCAAGCTCGGAATACAGCGGCGACCCACTTTCACGCCGGAGCCCCACGTCATCCGCGAAACAAACTCCTTGTGAATCAGGTTCGTTTACGTGATTGGCAGTGATGAAGTTTAAGAATAACGCCGAAGGCGTTCGCTAATTTCAGCCCAGGGTTCGAGCGTAGCGAGAAACCCTGGGTGATATAAATATATTCATGGCTCAATCCTGAAAGGGTTCGCGGTGACACGAACCCTTTCAGGGTTACAAAGATTTTTCGATCAACTGATCCCAGGGTTGTCGCTGTGCTCCAACCCTGGGCTGAAATTAGCGAGCCCCTTCGGCGTTATTACTCAATTGCATTACCACCTACTTGATTCCATGTTGACGTTCAAAACGGTATCTCACAGGCAGCGAAGTGGTAGCAGTTGATCCGATGCTTTTATGCAAGGCCCGTGACCAGTACATTCTCACGCTAAATTCTGTGGAGTTACACAGATACCGCGAAATAACGCGGCCCATGAGTCATCACTTTCTGTTGCGACGAATCTTGCAAGAATACAAAGGGCTTTAATTAACGCACTAATACGTTGGAGTGGACCAGCTTCTTCGCTTGTGCACGCTACTTGCTGAGTAAAAGTCACCGGGATTACTAGTCAGGCCTCTCACCGGGCGGCAAGCCTTTGAAAGTGAAGCAGAATGCGCTAGTGAGAGTGTGGAACTATGTCCCGCGTCTTTTATCCGTTGGCGTGTCATCGTGATTGTGAATACGACGAGGCTTACGGTTATTCCTGAAAAGCGAATCGAGTTTGTCCAAACGATTCGACGTTTGCTTGGGTCAACCAGAGGCGTTCAGGGATGCCGAACATTTTGTTTCTATCTCGACGCGGTAGATGAAAACTCGTCTCTGCTGCTTAGCGAGTGGGAAACAGAGTTAGATTTCGAGAGGTACCTTCGCTCGAACGACTTCGCAATCCTCAGAGGGGCGATCAGGGTCTTAAGCGTTCGCAGCGTCGATTCTAAAGCTCTCGTGACATCGCACGTATGCCAACCTTGATAAGAACGTGCTGGGGTTACCAAGGAAGGGGAGGGTCTCCGTGTCAAGAAATCTCAAGAGCAGAATGCGTGTGGTTCGGGCGCATCTTCAAACTAAACGAACGTGGTTTCCCCCTCTGACTGCGAATCTGACCGGGGGCCTCACGAATAGCTCACCAGCAGACAAAGCATCGGATGATTTCCTGCGCGCGATGGTCGATGCCTGCATCTCCAATGTGGCGGTGCTGGATGAGTCAGGAAATATTCTTTATGCGAGCAAAGCATGGCGCCTGTTCCAGGACGGCCCTGTCTCGGAACCGTTTGAGATTGCGCCATATGACTTCGGAAGCTGTAAACGGCTGACCGCGTCGGGCTTTGAGGAAGATGCCGAAGTCACTCTCGAAGACGATTTGCAGCAAATTCTATTTGGCGGGGGACGGGAATTTCATCACCAGTATTGCGGCCCCTCGGTTAATGAAGGGCGACCATTTGTGATGCACGCGGCGCGGCTGAATCTGCCCGGCTCGACCTTCAGAGTCTTGATGACGCACGAGGACGTTCCCCGCACGCGCGAAGGCCTCAAGCATAGCAAGGAACATTTGACTCAATTGCTCGAGCTCACCAAGGTCCTGGCCTGGGAAGCTGAAGTTGAAGGTCACCGCTTCACTCACGTGAGTGAGCAGGCCGTAAAGCTCCTGGGCTATCCAGTTGATGTGTGGTACGAGCCTAACTTTCTGGTCTCACACATCCATCCCGACGATCGGCAACCGGTGCTAAATGCGTATCTGAAACATACTCGAAATTCGGACCACTTCGATCTGACTTTCCGCCTGCTTGGCAGTGATGGAGGAGTGTGCTGGGTCCAGAACCTCGTCAGTGTTACTCGTGAAGCAGGCGGCCGGCGGCGGCTGCTCGGCTTCATGATCGACATCTCAGAACGGAAACGTGCTGAAGAGGCTCTGAAATATTTGGGCAGCCGCCTGATTGCCGCTCAGGAAGAAGAACGCAAACGAGTAGCTCGCGAGCTGCACGACGACTTGAACCAGCGCATGGCAGTGCTCTCGATTGAGCTCGACCAACTGCGCCAGGAAATTCCGAAGCCTTGCAGCCTGCGTGACCGGTTACACAAGCTACAGTTGCAGGCGCAGGAGATCTCGAGTGATATTCACCGGCTGTCGTATCAGCTTCATCCTTCCAAGTTGGACCATCTGGGGTTGGCAGCCGCGATGAAGAGCCTGTGTGATGAATTGTCGCTGGTTCAAAATGGCAAGCCCCGGATTCACTTTCATCAAAGCGGGTTTCTTGCGGATCTCCCCAAAGACACGACTCTCTGTATTTTTAGAGTCGCCCAGGAAGTGCTGCGCAATTGCGTCAAGCACAGTGGTGCAGAATCGGCCCAGGTTGTGCTGGCGAAGACTCACCATACCATTCGCCTTTCGATTTGCGACAACGGATGTGGTTTCGATGCGCGATCAAACCTGATCGGAAAAGGTCTTGGCTTTATCAGCATGCAGGAACGCCTGCGTCTGGTTGGCGGCGAGATCAATATTTGCTCCCAACCCCGGCACGGCACACGCATCGATGTTTCGATTCCCCTACGGCGCGAAATGTCAATCTCGAGAAATTAAGGGAGGTTTTATGAAACGCCCCCGCGTTATTCTTGCTGACGATCACACTTTGATGCTGGATGCTTTGAAGAACCTGATTGAACCGGAGTTTGAAGTTGTCGGCACGTTCGCCGACGGTCACTCACTGGTTGAAGCCGGCCCCGGCCTTAACCCAAACGTCATTGTCCTCGACATCGGCATGCCGACAATGAATGGTTTGAATGCCGGTCAACGACTGAAGCAGATGATGCCCATGGTCAAGCTGGTCTACCTGACGATGAACCATGATCCGGATATTGCCGGCGAGGCTTTCCGGTTGGGCGCCTCCGCCTTTCTGCTAAAGAATTCTGCCGCCACCGAACTGCTGCAGGCAATCCGACAGGTGGTACGCGGCGGTTACTACGTGACCCCGCTGATGACGGAGGGCATGGACGGATCTTTCGTGCAGAATTTCAAACAGCGAAAGACCAAGTACTCTTTAACCCTGCGCCAGAAAGAAGTGCTGCAACTCCTGGCGGAAGGCCGTTCGATGAAAGAGGTTGCATTTGTCCTGAACCTTTCTCCGCGGACGGTTGCCTTCCATAAATATACGATGATGGAGCACCTGCACATAAGAAGCAGCGCGGAGCTGATTGAGTATGCCATGAGAAGTTCACTGGCACCGGCATGATGTGACCGTTCGTTAAGAGCTGGTCCAACTGTCAGTTTTGCTAGTACTCGTCGCCTCGAATGCCGAGTAAAATCCCGTCCTGCTAAGGCACTGCCTTGATGCGGGTTCAGCCCTTTCGTTTGACGTTGCAGCTCGCCAGGCATAGTTGGGCCATAGGAGCGCAAGGAGCAAACGGTGACACGGGCACGGATTCTAGTGGCGGAAGATCATGAGCTGATGCGTGACCGGGTGGTGCGTTTACTACAGCGCGATTTTGACGTGGTAGGAGCGGTGACAAATGGAGAAGCACTACTCGAGGCGGCAGTTCGATTGCAGCCGGACGTTTGCGTGCTGGATATCTCAATGCCGCTGCTGAGCGGCATTGAGACAGTCAACTACCTCAAGCAGGCTCACTCAACCGCGAAAGTAATCTTCCTGACAATTCATAACGATTCGGATTTTGTCGGCGCTGCTTTCAAGAGTGGTGTGGAAGGGTATGTCTTCAAAACGCGGATGGCCGCCGACTTGATTGTTGCAGTGCGCGAAGTCCTCGCCGGTCGTACATTTCTCTCGCCGTATTAATCACCAGCAAGATCGATCTTCTCTGCGCAACCTCTGCGTTCTCTGCGTCTCCGCGGTGAATTCTTACTGCGAATTAGTTAACCGCGGAGACGCAGAGAACGCAGAGGTTGCGCAGAGAAAATCTGCAAGCATAAAAAGCGGGCCGGGAAGATGTATTGAGGTCTTCCCGGCCCTATTGAGGTGTACAGGGTGCGTCCTCCTGTCGTGATGTGCACCCGCTTCCACCTCGAAACAAATGGAGGTCGTGGCTAATTAGCCTTCCCAACGTTTCCCGAGATGCCCTTGTTAACCATCAGTCTGATCTCGACGCGGCGGTTCTTGGCTCGACCCGCTTTTGTCTTATTCTCCGCCACCGGCTCCAGTTGCCCGTAACCGAACGGTTGGACCAGGCGGTTCAACGGCATCTTGTACTTGCTCACGATGTAATAGATGACGGCATTGGCGCGGCGCTCGCTCAGATCGATGTTCCGAGCCGAGCCACCGGTGGAGTCGGCATAACCGATTACCGCCATCACCCATCCTTTCGTGTTCTGAGTCTTTACCCAGGCGGCCGCTTCGTCGATCGCGGCTTTCGACTTCGGTCCCAGAGTGGCACTTGCAGTATTGAAATAAACAGTGATGGTCTTGATAGGATCGAAATCATCCAGCCCATTGATCCGATTGTTGGCATAGTCCGCGGTTGCCTGTGCTTTGGCAGCATCGGCTTTCGCGCTTTGCGCTACGGCCTGTGTTTCCTCAATCTGTCCGGCGAGTCGCTCCTGCTCCGCCTGTTGCTGCTGCAGCTTTTCATTCATCTCAGCTTCCATCGGATCGACGGTGGCCTTGAGCGCTTGCGCGGTTCTTAAATCCTGCTCGTCGAAACGAATTTTATCCGCCACGATCTGCCCCTCAGCGTTCCTGGTGCCATCAACTTCGAGCCGCAGCCCGCGCAGTATGTAGCTGGCGGCATACTCCTTGGACCCTCGGAAGACGCCCTTCTTGTGGCTCTTTACTTCAGTTGTTGAGGTCAGGATAACGGTGGTGGTTGGTCCACCCGTCGTCTCCGACATGGTGAAGGAATCAGGGTCCCGCTTAACAACGATTCCTTTGAACTTATTTACTTCCTGAACAGTGCTCAGCGCCGGCCGTTCAGATTTAGTCGCCAAAGATCCGGCCGCGAACGTATTTCCAACGCCCGCCGACATAAGAACGAAGGCGACTGTCATCAGTCCCAGTTTGGTGGTGCTGCTGAATCTCATAATTTGCTCCTTGTCAATTTGGTTAAGCACGAGTCAGCCTTCTATTCTTCGAGCAACGCAAGCTCACATTCTGTGACGTGTCCTGCATTTGCCAGCCCTCAGGGCCGACTGCTGGTTATCAGCGTGGGAATCGTAGCGGCGGGTTCTGGCGTACAACACTGTCAATTCTGACAGTATTGGTGAGGCCGGTTCGCAAGTAAGATTTGCCTCCCGATCAAGCACATGTCTTCAACTCAAAAATCGATCAAGGTTATTAAGCGCCAGCAGCGCGACGAGCCGCCCGCTGAGCCGGAGCTGCGGGAAGACGAATTGAAAACCGAGAGTCAAACCAGACGCGAAATAATCAACACCATCACTTCCTGGATTGAGGCGCGAAAAGATACCAGGGAAGAGCTACAGCGACGTGATTGTCTGGTATTGAGGAACCCCACCACCGAGACTGTCTAGCAGGCCGATTAGCTTCGGTCGTTGTTAGTGAAACGGGCAAGCACGACGGTGATGTTGTCTGTTCCACCCGCGCTTAATGCAAGGTCGATCAGGGTTTGGCAACCGGTTTGTGCGGATTTTGCTTCTCTCAGCACCTGGGCGATGACGTCATCCTCAACCATCTCTGTGAGTCCATCGGTACAGAGCAGGAGCTGGTCTCGGTTAGTTAAGCGGAAGCGTTGTACCTGAGGCTCGATGCGTTCATCCAAAGAGCCAATCGCCGCAGTTAGCACGTGCCTCATAGATCGCGGCGCTGGATCGTCGGAAGTGGCAACGCCGGCGTCGATTAGCGCCTGGGCCAGGGTATGGTCCCTCGTCAACTGTTTAAAATTAGTGCCCCGCAACAGGTACGCACGCGAATCGCCGATATGACCAAGCACGAGATCACTTCCCAGCGTGCCGGCCACTGTCAAGGTCGTGCCCATTCCGATGAGGTCATCGTTATTACTGGCTTCTTCCTTCAGGATCTTATCGATTTGCACGAACCGGTGGGTCATGCGCTGCAAGACAGTTTTGACGTCGCTGTGGCGCTTGAGTGCGAGCGTCCAGTCGGAAGTGTCAACAATGAGTTCCACCAACTTGAGGAGGGCCATGCGGCTGGCAACTTCTCCGGCTGCCATGCCTCCCATGCCGTCGGCGACCAGCATCCCGTAGCCGGTGATGCTGTAATTCTGCTCGAGCAAATACTCATCAAGATTTGTCGATAATTTCTCGAGCGAGCGGCCGAACCGCATTACGAGAAAGCTGTCTTCGTTGTTTTCCCTGACATGACCCCGGTGTGTAGCGGAGCCGAGATCGACATTTAACGCAGCCGAGGTAATGTTCAAAACATCGTTGAGGTCCTGTTTGAATTCGTTCTGGTTCATTAGTAAACCTACCCTTGGCTCTTCCGATCCCACGTTAAACTCCTTAAAGTGAGTCGCACGCCTTCGGAGAATCCCCGGCCGTGTCCCGTTCCCCCGAGCACCTTGGCGCTCCAAAAACACGGCCGGGGATAAAAGGTGTCCTCAAACAGGCAAGAACACCTTCAAACCAACTGCACCCAATGCTGGACAGCGTCGATGATGTACCTTGGACGCTGAGCGAGTTGGTTCAGTGTGCAACGCACTGCTGATTCTATGAAGCAATCACACTCTGAACCCACTGGCAAAATTTACAGGGCGCTCGGCTTGAACGCTGTTTGAGTCCGACCTGTCAAAAGTGACAGTTTTGCGCGTCACTACGCACCACTAGCATTTGATCCACTGCGAGGGGAGGACGAATGTGAAGATGAGAGCTGCGATTTTCATTATGTGTTGTTTGTTAGTGAGTGGGGCGCTGGGTATGTCGACGGCTGCGCCGGTGCCGGACGAGAACGAAAAGTTTAGCGCGCTTGCATATATGCCGCACGGAGCTGGTCCAATGATGGCCGGCGCCGGCGCGAGGGTTAACGTCGACCTGTACATCGATGGCTACACCTCTGACGCCGAAGCGAAGAGATTGGCCGGAGTGTTGCTCGAAGGCGGATCCGACGCTTTGCTCAAGGCGCTTGAAAAGGCCGACACCATCGGCAAGATTAGATTCACCGGTCGCGTAGGATTCTATGATTTCAAACTCATTCGCTCCCATCAAACGCAAAATGGAAGACGCATTTACGCCGTCGGCGATCGTCCGGTTGGTTTTCTCGAGGCTTACTACTCCGGCAGGTCGAGGGATTATGAGTTTGGAATTCTGCAACTCGATCTGAAGAAAAACAGCAAGGGAAGGGAAGAAGGCACCGGCGCTTTGCTCTATGCCGCGAAGATCAAGGTCATCGGCGGAAATTCCATCGAGCTGGAGAGTTATGGTATCGATGCGATCCGCTTGATGGGAGTGCGCAAACTGTGACCGCGTTTTGCCATCAGTAGTTGCCGGAGTTTTCTTCGCGCCTTGTGAAGTTGCGATTTGGAGTTTCCCACGCTGCAACCAAAAATCCGGGCGATCTCGTCGTGGCTATATCCCTCGACGTCATACTTGAGAAAGATCGAACGTGAACCCGAAGGCAGTTGAGCTAAAGCTGTATCCAGATCGATTCGATCGGCCGCCTGGGTGCCCCACTTGTGCTTCCCGAGCGGAACCGGTGGTAAGTCCTGGTACATACTCGTGAATTCACGCCGACGAGCTGGGCGACGAAATTGCATCAGCACCTGGTTAACAGTTAAACGATAGAGCCACGTCCTGAACTGACACTCACCACGAAACGTTCCCACTTTTCTTAGCAGTTGGATAAAAACATCGTGAGTCAAATCCTCTGCCTCAGAAACATCGCCTGTCATTCTCAGGCACAACGTATAGACCCTGCGCCGGTGCCGTTCATATAAATCGCCGATGCTCGAGACCGCTCCGTGCGATACGGCCTGCGCGAGCTCGTAATCTGATTGCGGATTCATAACCCCAATCAAACGACACTTCCGCAGCCTGCTCGACTGTTATTTCTGACAGGTTAGACCAGTTGAAACAGCAGTGGCCTAATTCAACTCTGCGTAATCTCTGCGTCCTCTGCGTCTCTGCGGTTTACAGATTCTTTGCCGATTCGTTTTACCGCAGAGACGCAGAGGACGCAGAGAGTGTCCCTGGATAGCAAATTCCATTCACAACCCTACAACCTGTAACTTTTGCCAGTTTCTGGTCTTTGTGCGCTCCGCTACATTCCCAAAAAAACGGGAACTCTGCCCCGAGCAACCTGGAGCTGATCATAGGAGGACGCATGAGGACAATTAGCCGATCAGGCTGGAGAAAAGTTTCAAGTCTTGCGCTTATGCTCACCGCTCTCTGTTTGTCTCAGAGCAGAGCGGTGCGGGCGCAAACTCAGGAATCCTCAAAGCCGGCACCCGACGTGGAGCAACTAAAGCAGCGCGTGCAACAGCTCGAGCAGACGGTGTTGGAACTAAAAGGGCAGATCAATGCGATTGAAGAAACAAAGAAGACAAGTCCCGCAGCCCCAATAATCGAAGCGACCTATTCGGAACCGGCCGCGACTGCATCGGCAGCGCCTCCAGCCAAACCGAAAGACAACACTCAGGGTGAAAGCTCATTTACAGTTTATGGTTTCGCAATGCTCGACGCCGGTTACCAATTCAAACAAAACGATCCGAACTGGTTTGATGTGGTGCGGCCAACCAAGTTGCCGTCATTTCCGAATGAGTTTGCACCGAATGGAAATACTTACTTTGGTGTCCGACAGAGCCGTCTCGGCGTTAAGTCGTCAACGCCAACCAAGTATGGCGAACTAAAAACTCAATTTGAGTTCGAACTGTTTGGCACCGGCGCGCAGGCCGGTCAAACAATTTTCCGCTTGCGCCATGCTTATGGAGAGCTGGGCCAATTCGGGGCCGGCCAGCAGAACACCGTATTCATGGACGGCGATGTGTTTCCAAACACGATCGAGTACTGGGGACCAAACGGAATGGTTCTTTTCCGGAACGTGCAGTTTCGGTGGATGCCGATGAGGGGACGCAACGCGTTGACGATTGCTCTCGAGCGTCCGGGCGCCAGCGCTGACCAGGGCCGGTTTGAAGATCGGATCGAACTACAAGGAGTGCGGCCGCACTTTAACCTGCCGGACCTGACCGCGAACTTTCGCTGGACTCGCAACTGGGGTCACTTCCAGGTGGCGGGCCTGTTAAAGCGAATGGCCTGGGTAGACACGATTGACGACGGCGTCGATTTGGGTGGCAGCGCAGTTGGAGCGGGACTTGATCTGACTTCCGCTCTCAAGTTTGGCGAGCACGACACCGGAAAGTTTGCGTTCGTTTTTGGTAAGGGAATCCAAAACTACATGAACGATGCGGACGTTGACGTCGGCATCGAGACGAATCTTGCTGCCGGAGATCCGCGCCGTCCGATCGTTGGCAAAGCCTTGGGGATGTGGAGCTTCATTGCTTACCTGGACCACTACTGGAACAAACGATGGAGCACGTCGGTCGGTTACTCATTGATGGATGTCGACAACTCCAACGGTCAGGCAGCCGATGCCTACCATCGGGGTCACTACGCTTCGGGCAACCTGCTCTATTACCCATGGGAGAACGTACTGGTGGGCGGTGAGTTTATCTGGGGTCGACGGGAGAACTTTCTGGACGGCTTCAAGTCTGACGATTTTCGCATCCAGTTTGCCTTTAAGTACAACTTTTCAAAATCGTTCAAGTTCTGAGGCGGAGAAGCCACTTGGACCACGCTGGTCCAGGTGAGAGGAGAGCCAAGGTGCAGGGTACGCAACTGGGAGGCAATCAGCGGAGGTTTGAGATGAAACCGAATGTTTTAAGCACGCGACGGACACAACAATTAACCAGATGCGTTGTGGCGATCACCTGCGCGTTGGCTCTGATGCCGGCGCCGGCGCACTCGTTTGCGAGGGATACGCGCTCGGCGCCCGTTCAAGACGCGGCAAAGATACCGCCCGATCAACTGGATTCCCTCGTCGCGCCGATCGCCATCTACCCGGATAACCTGCTCAGCCAGACGCTCGTGGCCTCGACGTATCCGCTCGAGATTGTTCAGCTCCAGCAGTGGCTGGATAGAAATCCGGGTCTCGTAAAAGACCAGAATAAATTAGCTGCCGAAGTAAAGAAACAGCCGTGGGATCCAAGCATTCAGGCGATGGCTGCATTGCCGGATCTGGTGAAACGTTTATCCGACGACATTCAATGGACCACCGACCTGGGTAACGCATTCCTTGCGCAACAGAGCGACGTGATGGACGCCATTCAACGGATGCGAGAAAAAGCAAAAGGCACCGGAGCGTTAGCGTCGAACCAGCAACAAGTAGTCGAGACTAAGGTGGTCGAAAGCAAGGAAGTGATCGTCATCGAGCAGTCGAACCCGCAGGTTGTTTATGTCCCGTCATACGACCCCACCTACGTATATGGCGCGGCTGCTTATCCTTATCCGCCGATCTATTACCCACCCTCGACTGGCGCTGTCATCGCGGCGAGCGCGATCTCTTTCGGCGTGGGTCTGGCCATGGGCGCGGCCTGGGGTGGCGGCGGTTGGGGCTGGGGTTGTGGCTGGGGTGGCAATGACATCAACGTAAACATGAACAACAACTTCAACCGGAACACCAACATTCAGGGCGGCAATCGCACCAACGTCAGCGGTAATCGAGGCGGCGGTAACACGTGGCAACACAATCCTACTCATCGCGGGGGCGCGCCATACGGCGATCGAAATACCGCCAATAAATTTGGCGGCAGCGCACGCGGCGATTCATTAGCCAACCGGCAACGCGGCGCGCAACGAGACATTGGCCGGCAAGGCGGCAATCTCGGCAGCGTTAACCGTGGCGGTGTTGGTGATCGCGGTGGCGTCGGCGGTCGTGGCGACGTAGGTGGTCGCGGCGGCGTCGGTGGTCGCGGCGACGTGGGTGGCAGAGGCGATGTCGGTGGTCGTGGCGGCGTCGGTGGTCGCGGCGATGTTGGCGGTCGTGGTGATGTGGGTGGACGCGGTGACGTTGGTGGTCGTGGCGGAGCCGGCGATCGTGGTACCGCAGGAAATCGAGGTGGCGTTAGCGACCGCAGCGGTGCTTCGAATCGGGGTGGCGTTAGCGATCGCAGTGGTGCTTCAAATCGCGGCGGTGTGAGTGATCGAAGCGGCCCGTCATCGATTAACAACCGTGCCGGTGGCGCCAGTGGCGAGCGCGTTGGCAATCGCAGCGTATCGGGCGGCTCAGGGAATCGCAGCAGTGGTGGCTTCGGCAGTGGCTCCGGCGGCTTCAACGGAGCGAGCGCACGTTCGAGCAGCAGTCGCGGCTCTTCCAGCATGGGGAGCAGTCGAAGCAGCGGCGGCTTCAGCGGCGGTAGTCGCGGTGGTGGCGGTTTCAGTGGCGGTGGCGGTGGCGGTGGTCGCGGTGGCGGTGGTGGTGGCGGTCGCGGTGGCGGCGGCGGCAGGAGGAGGTAACCAGTCATGAAAGAGAGCAAAACTATGACAAGCGACACACGTGTCTCGAGAATTCTTATCGCACTGAGCGTGCTCATTGTTTGGGCGGTCGTATTGGTGGCAACTACAGAGGTAGCAAGTGGCCAGGCCGCCTTGACTCCCAAAGCCAGGACATTCGCAACCGCGCAGGAGGCTGCGAATGCCCTCATCGATGCGGCCGAGCAGTTTGATGAGACCGCTCTGACTGAGATTCTCGGTTTCGACAGTTACGACATCATTCACACCGGTGAGCCCGCACGCGATCGGGAAGTGGCAAAGGAGTTCGCAAGCCTTGCGCGGGTGAAGACCAATGTTTCGATGCCGTCAAAAAATCCGCACCGCGCATTTCTCTTGATCGGTGAAGACGAGTGGCCATTTCCGGTGCCGATTGTGAAGGCGGGCTCAGCCTGGTCCTTTGATACGAAAGCGGGCCGGGAGGAAATTCTTATTCGCCGTATTGGCGGCAATGAGCTGAACGCGATTGAGATTTGCCGCGGCTACGTCGAAGCCCAGCACGAGTATGCGCTTACAAAGCGCGGCACTTCGGGAGTCAATCAATACGCACAGCGCATTATCAGTACGCCTGGAACACAGGATGGACTTGCCTGGCAAAACAGCGACGGCACGTGGGGTGGTCCAATCGGAGAAAAAGTAGCCGCCGCAATCGCACGCGGCTATACGACCAGGACTGAACCTTTCCACGGTTACTTCTTCAAGGTGTTGAAAGGCCAGGGGCCGGCCGCGCCCCTCGGTAAGATGGATTTCCTTGTCAAGAACGTAATGATCGGCGGCTTCGCCCTCATTGCTTTTCCCGCGCAGTATCGTCTCACGGGTGTTCAGACCTTCATGGTGAGTCACGACGGTGTGGTCTACCAGAAGGACCTCGGTCCAAAAACTCTCGAGCTTGCCGGCGCCATCGATAGCTTTAATCCCGATAAGAGCTGGACTCCGGTGCTGGAGAAATAACAAAACCGACAACAGGTTCCGAAAGAAGGAGAGACCATGACTACAGATAACAAAGCATTTGATTCGGATTCGAAAGAAGTACTGGAAGCCGGCTGCGAAGATCCGCTTGGAAACTCGGACCAGTTGATTTCGCAGTCGATTCCCCCTGGCGTCGATCGCCGTACTTTCCTGATGAGAAGCGCTGTGGGTGGTGCTGCCGCCGTGATGATGGGTCGCACTGTCACGGCTCAGGAGAGGACAGCAAAGGCCCTCGCTACGCTGCCGCCGCAGGCTGCGGGATCGACGCCACCACTCTCTGCTGACTTGAATGTCGTGAAGAAGCAGAAGGGACCGGTGATGACGACGGTGGACGAGTTCTACAAGGTTGGACCAGGTCCATCAAGCTCGCACACGATCGGCCCGATGCGTATCACTTACGATTTTTATCAGCGAGCAGCAAAACTGCCTGCGGATAAACTCGCAAAAGCGACCGCTTTGAAAGTTAACCTTTTCGGAAGCCTCAGCGCGACCGGCAAAGGACACGGCACGGAACGGGCTGCACTGGCGGGCCTGGTAGGAAAAGAACCGGCAACTGTTGACCCGAAATTTCTCGATAGCTTGCGAGACAAGCCTGATCAGACCTTCCAGGTAAAGCTCGGCGACAAGTCGATCGACGTTAGCCTCAAGGATGTCATTTATGATGCTACGAAGGGCGACTTCAAGCACCCGAACACCATGACGGTCAAGCTCATGGGGGGAACCGAGGTGCTGCTCGAGCAGGAGTACTACTCAGTGGGGGGCGGATTCATTGAGTGGAAGGGTTACACGCCGCCGAAGAAGAACGCGCCGAAGTATCCGTTCGCAACGATGAAAGAGCTGCGGGCCCACGCCGACAATAACAAGACCACAATCGCAAAGATCATGCTTGCCAACGAAATGTCGATCATGGGCAGGTCGGAAGATGAGGTTTACGCCTTCGTCGACAAGATCATTAATGCCATGGTTGCCACGGTGAAGTCGGGGCTTTCGATGTCGGAGGATGACGTGCTGCCGGGCCCGATCAAACTGCACAGTAAAGCAGCGACTGTTTACAAGCGCGCAATGGATGAGTCTTATCAGGCTGACAAAGGCATTGGAGCGCTTTCGGCATACGCTCTGGCTGCCTCCGAAGAGAACGGGCGAGGTCACCTCGTTATCACCGCTCCGACCGGTGGTTCCGCCGGCGTTATGCCGTCGCTGGTCTATGGGCTGCTTGAGAACCGAAAGCTCGATAGGCAGAAGATCCGCGAAGGTATGCTCGCCGCTGCGGCGATCGGTTACCTGTGCAAGCACCATGCGACTTTGTCGGCCGCCGAGGGCGGTTGCCAGGCAGAAATAGGCGTGGCGTCGTCGATGGCTGCGGCACTGATCGCCAGTGCAAACGATGCGGAATCGCGAGTAGTTGAGAATGCGGCCGAATCAGCTCTGGAGCATCACCTGGGTATGACGTGCGACCCGGTCGCCGGTTACGTGCAGGTTCCGTGCATCGAGCGATGCGCATTCGGCGCAGTCAAGGCCTGGACCGCCTATATGATCGCCAGCAACGAGATCGCGTCGAGGCACCGGGTTGATTTTGACGCAACGGTCCAGGCACTGGCCCAGACGGCGAAAGACATGAACAGCAAGTACAAGGAAACCAGCGAGGCTGGTCTCGCGCAATCCGTAGTGCTCTGTTGATCGAATGGGGAGCCTCTATGCTTACCGGGCGATTTCATCCACAGATTACACAGAAACCGTTTTGCGTAATCTGTGGATTGTTTTTGGTAATAACAGCTGTTGCGTTGTTTGCCGGTTCTGCCTCCGGACAGTCACCGGCAATCAACAGCACTGATAAGAGCACGTCCGCCACAAATAAAGTCGCGTCTGATGAGCCCAAGCCAAAAGACCTGCAAGGCGAAGTCGAGGCCATGAAGGCCGAGAACGCCGCTGTCAGGGAACTACTTCGCAAGATGGAAGAGCAGCAGAAGGCGCTGCTCGAACAGGTCGATCGTTTGCAGCGTCGACTTGACGGCGGCACGACAACCGATGTGTCGATCGTCGGACAGCCAGTTGGACCACCGGCAACGGCAGATGGTTCGGCGCCGGCCGCGTCGAATACCGTACCGCCAGTGACAGATTCAGCCACTCCTTCCGTACCGCCGGCGCCCGCTGCCTCACCTCCGGCAAACGACGAGCGCTATCGAGATGGAATCATAATCTGGCAAACCGGTAAGGACGCGAAGGTGCCGTTCCTGCTGAGGTTCAACAACAACACCCAGCTCCGCTATCTCAATACACTTTCGGGCGACGATACTTTCACGGATCACCTGGGCGTTGTCCGCGAGGTTAATAAACGCAACGACATTACGGTAAACCGCTCGATGTTTATTTTAGGCGGCTACATCTTCGACGAGAGGGCGAGATATAGCCTCACGGTCTGGACGTCCGCGGGGGCCGCCTCGATCGTCGTAGCCGGGAACATTGGCTGGCAATTCAACAAGGCGTTTACGCTCACTGCAGGTTACACGGGTGTTCCAGGTAGCCGATCGCTGGTTAACACGTTCCCGTATTACACCTCAACCGACAGGAGCATGGCGGATAACTTCTTCCGCCCCGGCTTCACCCAGGGCGTATGGGCCAACGGAGAACTCGGGAAGGGGCTGAATTATCTTGCCTTCGTCGGCAACGCTCTCAACAGCATAAATATCTCGGCAAGCAAGATCGATACTAATCTGCTTGTTTCCGGCAGTGTCTGGTGGGAACCGTTCGGGAAATACGGAGAGCCCGGCAAATCAGTCAACATGTACGATGATTATTTTGCGAAGAAGAAGACTCGCATTCGCATTGGTACATCGTTTACACATAGCCGTGAGGACCGATTTTCAAATCTGGATCAATCAAGTCCTGATAACACTGCGCTGTTCAATTCCGACGGCGTCCTTACGTTCTCAACCGGCGCGTTTGCGCCGGGTGTGACCGTTGACAAAGCTCTCTACAGGATGTGGGCGATCGACGGTGGCGTCAAATACAACGGACTTGCGATCAACGGGCAATACTTCATGCGTTGGCTAAGCGACTTCGAAGCGGATGGGCCGATTCCGATCACATCGACATTCGATCACGGCTATGAATTGTCGGCGGGCCATTTTGTTATTCCTAAGAAACTAATGGTCTATGTCCGCGGCTCCCAGGTTTTTGGAGAGTTTGGCAACTCATCTGAGTACGCCGGCGGTGTCAAATGGCATTTCCTCCCGACCGAACGTTTATGGCTCAACGGCGAAGTGATGCGGGTTAACAAATCACCTTATAACGGTGCGTTTACTCCGTACACGGCGGGCATGAACGGCTGGGCGCCAATGATTCAGACAATCATCGCGTTTTGACGATCCTAAGTGCGCAGAAGATTTCTCACGCAAAGGCGCAAAGACGCAAAGAGGCGCAAAGGATCTCGATTCTTCTTTGCGGGCTTGTCTTTGCGTCTTTGCGTCTTTGCGTCTTTGCGTGAGAAACATTTTCTTGCCATAGGTCGTCAGAGAAGCCGAAACAATTAGCTCGCTCGGGTGAAACTGGCGGCCCGCTTTGCATTTTCCATAGTCGCAACCAGTTCTCTGGAACCTGATCCCCACTTGGAGATCGTTTTGAGGGCGGCAGTGAAGGGTACGTCAAGAGGATGCACGCGTTTCCGGTCTAAAATGTAGACCGCGCCCGCAAGCGGTGTGGGGATCGAGGGAACAAAGACCGTATAGCGACCATCCTCGAACTCTTCAATGATAAAAGCCGGAACGAGCCCCTCTTCGATTTCAACGAACGCGGGCTTCCAAACCTTCTCCTGACTCGACCCGGCCAACTGCTGCGTCAGACTCCTGATTAAAGCGTAACCTGGGATGCGCTCGAACAAAGTTGTCTCCATCCGTTCTCGGAGAACTCCTCCTACTCGAGTACGCACGAGCAGGCCGACCAGCACGCAGAGCACGAGCACGAGCAGCAGCGAGAGGAGTGTCTCGGCCGGAACGGATTCCGGGAGAAGCAGCGCCACTGGTTGGACCAGGCTCACGACCGACTTCATCGCCTTGAGCAGTAAGAGGATCGCCAGGTAAATCGGAACGATAATGAGAAAGCCGGTAATTAACGACCTGGTGATGAATACGAGTCCCTTTTTCATAACACAACCTTAAGCTCGATCGTTGATGCAATCTTTCATCGTATCGCTCTGGACTCAGAAGCATACCTGTCAAAACTTACAGTATCTTTCTTTGCTGTCGTTCAATAGGATCTCCACCGAACCCCAAAATTGCGTAAATCGTCATCGTGAATGTGACCCGAAAGTCGAACGTGGACACTGACGAGGAGTGTCGGTTCGACGTTATTGAAAGGAGAAAGTAATGCCGGTTAATAATCCGCAGGAAATGTTTGTGCTACTACTGAGTGATGTACGACGAAAGACTGAGCGCTCGATTGACTTCTATCAGGAGGCGAGCAAAATCGCCGAAGACCCCGACATCAAGGAAGCGATCGATGCCAGAGCCTTCGTAGCTAAAAAGTCGCTTGACAAGATCGATGAGGCGTTCAGGCTGATCAATCAAAAGCCGGTTACGCTCAGCGGTCGCACCGAAGAGGTGTTTCTTGAGGACTTCCGCCGTGAAGTTGCCGAAATCAAGCAGCCAGTTGTAAAGAAAATCTTCGTCTTGTCCAAGCTCATGCATTTGACTCACTGGCGAATCGGAGAATACATGGCTCTGGTCGCTGCCGCAGATACGACGGGAAACTACGGCGTAGGTGTGCTGTTGGAGAGTTGCCTCGGCGACTATCTCGCGTTTGTTGAGAGAAATCGTCGCATCATCAGGAAGGCGATCGAGCTGAGAGCCGCCACTCGCGCGGGCGCTTAAAGCGGGAGGAGATCGTCAGGCCTCAATACCACCTGTAGATCCGAACAGCGAATCCCCGGCGCCGTAAGGGCATCGGGGATTCGTATTTATGCCGGAAGATTTTTCACGCCAGGGCGCAAAGGTGTAGAGCGCTGCCGCGTTTCTCGAAACGACCTCCTGTCAAAACTACCAGTTGTGAGGCTGCCAGGTACGCACTAGTTTTTGCTGTGAGTTGCGGCAACGAGGCGATTAATGTTGGCACTTAGGCCCTTGTAGAAAAAGAACCTGAATGCCAGGAACCAACGACAGACCTTAACGAAGGAAGGGCATGATGAAATTACACAAATACGTCCCGCTAATCATAGTGGCAATCGGGCTCATTGTGGGGGCAGGGGTATCGAACGCTCAAGTGCAAAGGAATATTTCAGAACCCGACCTGAAAGACCTTCTGAGCCGCATCGACACGGATGCAGATCGTTTCGCAAAAAGTGCTGACAAGGCGATGGACAAATCAGGTTTTGACGGCACTCCCAGGGAGGACGAACTCAATAACCACCTGAAGAACTTCAAAAAAGCAACCGAAGCGTTGAAGAACGATCATACGGCGCCAAACGCTAAAGCGAACTTCGAAACAGTGCTGCACCATGGCGTGGCTATCGAAAACTTTCTGAGACGAAACCCGCTGGATGGTGTGCAGGAAGAATGGGCGTCCTTGCGGGGCGATCTCGGCGATCTGGCGAAGGGATTCAATATCACGTGGGAGGAAGGGCATGCATTGGGTACTCCCGTTGGCGAAGCCGATATCAAGAACCTGTTGCAACACATCGAAGACATGGCCGACAAATACAAACTGACTCTCGACGCGGCGCTCGATAATTCGCCCTTGAATAACACCAGCGCTGAGGACGAGATTAATGCAGTGAACAGCGACTTTCGCGCGGCGACCCGGCATCTCGAGGATGTTCGCAAGGATGACAGCGCTCCGCAGGCCGCCAAAGAAGTGCTGGTTAAAGCAAAACGTATCGATAACTTCCTCGCAAAACACAATGCGAAACTCACGCCGGACGTGCAGAATTCATGGGGAGCGGTACGGATGGATCTGGAGCGGCTGGCGCGCCTCTACAGCATCAACTGGAAGTGGGAGTAAATTTCAGCGAGGTGTGTCGGTAACAAGGAGGGACGGCCAGCAATTACACCTCGGATGAGTGGGCCGGGATTTTTGCAGAGGACCCGGCCCACAACTCTTTGGCTTTAAGGTTCCTCTGGCCTTTCGCATGGTCCAAGGTCCAGTTTTTTTGGCTCGCTGATATCGCTGCCGGCGGATATCGCCTGTCAATATTGACAGGCTCTTTTTAATCGGCGACCTCGCTACACTTGGACCAGGGTGCGCCGGTGGAATTGTCGTGACCCAACCACATGACCTCACACCAATCACGGCCGCAAAAGCGCACCCGAAATTTTTCATAGGAGGCGCATGATGATGAAGAAATTCGTAGCGACTGTTGCCGTTATGCTGTCGGGCTTGATCAGCTTTGGGTGTCAGTCTGAGCCACAACACAAGGCCGACTCAAACACGCCGGTAGCTGCTCCTACCGCCACGCAGAACAAACCAGATCCAAAGGTGGTCGAAGAAGTGAAGGCGACCCTGGCAAAACATGACAAGGCTCTCAACGATAAAAACATCGAAGCCGTAATGTCTACCTTCTCCACCAACCCCAACACCGTCATGCTCGGAACCGGGCAGGGCGAGCGTTTTGTCGGCCAGCAGGCAATCAAAGAGGCTTACACGGAAATTTTTAAAGACTATGAACCCGGAACACTCATTTCCAACTGTGATTGGAAAATTGGTGAAACAGACCCGGCTGGTACAACTGCCTGGCTCGCAGCGACTTGCCAGTTGCAGGACTCGATGAAGAACAAGAAGCGCGAATACGTGCTCAACGTTTCCGGTGCTTTGGAGAAGCAGGGCGGCGATTGGCGTTTCGTGATGCTCCACATGTCAAACAGCACCGCGCCCGGTCCGCCGCCGGCTGCCTCCGCAAAGGCCGGCAACTGAGATTGCATATCCTTCTTTGACGCTTCGATGGGAGAACGTGATGAGTAAGCAAACAGAGCCCGCTGCCCGGGACGATGAATCGAATGATTCGCAACTGAAGAACCGAAGAGACTTTCTGAAGAGTCTCGGAAAGTGGTCGGCAATAATTATCGGCGCCGTCGGCTTAGGCGGCAGCATGATGGCGCCGGACGATGTCGCCGGGTGGCTCAATGGCGGCGGTGGCGGAGGTTGGGTCAACGCCCGAGGCGGTGGTGGTGGCGGTTGGGTAAACCGATCGGGTGGCGGTGGCGGTGGTTGGGTCAACCGGTCGGGTGGCGGTGGTGGTTCGTGGGTCAACCGCAGAGGCTATTGATCCTGCGCAGAGAAGATCGCGACTGAGACTTTTGTGTGCAAAGCCGTTGCGCCGACCAAATAAGGTGTGTACTTGAACGCTGTCACCTACAACATCCCGGTGCATTTGTTCGATTCGTATCAGGGGAAGAGTGTCATCGTCCGCTCAGATAATCCGCGGGAACTCGTCGCCGATCTTTTACACGCTGATCTGGAAAACGTGCTTTATGTCCAGTTGGCTTCTCCGGACGTAGATCCGGATCCACTGATGACTTGGGCCACGGCTTTGCCCATTGACGTGCTCGTGCGGAATCCTGCGCTCGATTACCCGTTCCTTTACAACTTCTCCAAACTGCTTGATAAGCATCCCGTCAGGATCTCGATTTCAGTTAACAACGGATTCGGAAAGGCTGTTCGTTTAGCACTGGCATTGGGTTTCTCCGTCAAACTCGACGTGGGCCAACCTGATCCCTCGTTGATTGCTGAGCTGGCTGAGGTTTTGGATCTCTATCTTCATCGCTCTGAGGTCTCGCAACCCGTCGAATATTTTCACAGCAGCTTTCTTTCCTTCTTCGATCACAAGCAGTCGTCGAACCTCTGGTTCGTACAAGAGGAAGATCCAGCACAGTTTCGATTCATAACGAATGAAGGTGCGGAAACGGTCTCGCCGCGGTTTGGAAAAATCGATTGGAAAGAACTCGAGCTGAGCTTAGCTTCCGGATTGAGTGAGCAGACTGAGTGCGACAGCTGCGAGTTCTTTGAAACGTGCGGCGGATATTTCAAGTGGCCCGACAAAGAATTTGATTGTGAAGGTGTCAAGACTTTGTTCTCCAAACTCAATCTGGCAGCGGCAGAGTTACGCACCGACCTCACCTCCTTTCAAACGCTTCCGGGAGGGCTACCGGCATGATGAAAGATCACTTGTCGGTAATTTTTCTGCCGACGAATAAGTGCAACGTGAATTGTGAGTATTGCTTTGAGGACAAGACCGCCGATCGCATGTCGCTCGATCAACTGTCAACCGTCACCGTAAAACTCTTGGATTTCATGGACGAGAGCAATATCTCTTCGCTCACGCTCCACTGGCAGGGCGGCGAGATCATGACGATGCCCGTCGAGTGGTTCGAGCAGGCTCATGAACGTATCGGCGTTCTGGCCGGGGCTCGTAACAAGCGCGTGGACCATGGCCTGCAAACCAACATGATTGCCTACACGCCGCGCTGGAACAGAATCATCAAGGAGATGTTCGGCAACAACGTCGGGACTTCCATGGATTATCCCAACCTGTACCGGAAGATGTTTCGCGGCGGCCCGGATGACTACACGCGCATCTGGAAGCGCAACATTCAGACGGCGCGCGAGGCGGGAATAGAAGTCGGCGTCATTGCTGTCCCCAACCGAGAGACGCTCGCGGTTGGGGCTGAGAGTTTCTACTCGTTCTTCGTTGACGAATTAGGAATCACTGATTTTCAGGTCAACACGCCTTTTCCCGGCGGCGAGCAGAATGATACGAAACGAGATCTGGAACTCGAGAATGAAACGCTAAGCCGGTTTTTCCTGGAACTGACTGACATCTGGGTCGAGCGTGGAATGGCAAAAGGCGTAAAGCTTGGCCCGATAGATCAACTTGTTGCGCATTTCTCAGGTGAGCCGAGCTGCCTTCCGTGTATCTGGCAGTCGAATTGTGCGGATGAGTTTATCTCGATCGATGCACGCGGCTTTGTTGCGCAGTGTGACTGCTGGGTGACGAGTTATCCCGATTATTTTTTTGGCAACATCTTCGAGCACGACACCCTCGCCGGTTTGCTGAAGAACAGCAAGGCGCGGCAGGAGTTTGTTGCCAGGCCCGCAGCGATCGTTGATCAGGATTGCATTGAGTGTGACTACCTTGCGTTATGCCACGGTGGATGTCCTGTCAGAACCTTCACCATGCGGCATACGCTGTTAGAAAAGGACCCGTACTGTCACCTCTATAAAGCTCTCTTTCGTCATACAAAAACTGTGGCGGCAACACTTGCGGGTGTGCGAGTAGGTCGCACCGATTTTCAAAAGGCGCTCATTCATTCGGGGAAGGGAAAATCGTGCGGCAGCAACTCACAAACTAATGCTGTCGCAGGATGGCAAACACCAACCTTGGTACAGCTCGAGCGACGCTAACGATCAGGTTTCACACAAAGGCACAAAGGGAAGACACGAAGGCACAAAGGGAGGCCG
>Ga0070699_100000956_pt1 | contig 26953 bp, 20 predicted proteins | sample KBSK1503metaG_FD_65473 | JGI IMG/M metagenome (GOLD analysis project Ga0070699, IMG submission 65473) | Corn, switchgrass and miscanthus rhizosphere microbial communities from Kellogg Biological Station, Michigan, USA - KBS K1-50-3 metaG | ecosystem: Host-associated > Plants > Roots >...
CGCAGGCGGTCGGCGGTCGGCGGGTCACTCCAGTCGAGGGAGCCGCCGTCGATCCGGAGGCGGGCCGACCCGGGCCGCCGCGACATCGCCAGAGGCCCCTGGATGAACAGCAGCCGATCGAGACGGTGGCTGCCCACCCGCACCCGGTCCCCATCCTCATAGGCGCGCCGACGGGCCACGTCGCCGCGCGGATAGTAGATCGCGTTGACGATGCCGGGCTGTGATTCGTCCCGCGCGGCGGGAAAGGTGAAGTCCGCGTAGCAACCCATCTCGTGCAGGAGGGGAAGCTCGTCGTCGACTCCGCACATCAGGCCGTCTCGACGCGCGTTGGCGAGGCACCAGTTGCCGTGAATGAATGCCCACGCCGGCTTGCCCCGGTACTGGGGCACCACGCCGTGGGTGGCCAGCGCGGCCACCGTCTTGTCGAGGCTGCTCCGGAGCGACTCGCGCGTGTCGTTCTCGTGGTGGAGATGGATCTCGACCTCGCCCAGGCCCATCTGGACCATCTCCGCGATCGGCTCGATCAGCGTCGGGTCGTACTGCTCGCCGGGGAAGAAGAACGAATGGCGCGGGTGGCGACCCGAGGCGTCCCGGAACCGGCTCGCGAGGCTCGGGTAGAGCTGCCGCCACCGGTTCACGCGCTCGAGCCCGATGACCAGGCTGGTCCCCTCCCCGTGCAGCGGCTCGAAGTGGTCACACAGGGCGAAGAGGAGATGGCGCGTGCCGCGCGGGCGGCGCCGGATCGCTTTCCGCGCCCGGTCGCCCAGCCATCCGGGCAGCCAGTGGAGTTGCTTGTCCGCGATCCGCCGCAGGGGCGCGGGCAATCGTGCCGGATCGAGGCGCGTCCGGGCTCCCATCACTGCCTCTGGCCTCCGCGTGGCGACAAGCCCTCACGGACCGGTAACTGTATCGTCACGGAACCACCCGTAGTACCGTGGAAAGGATGACCCGTGAAGGGCCTCTCGTCCCCGATGTGGGAGTTCTCGCGCTCGTGCCCGATACATGGGGCGGCCCCTGGCAGCCGCGGCACCACGTGCTGACCCGTCTGGCGAACGTCTTTCCGGTGGTGTGGGTGAATCCGTCGCCCTACTGGCGATCGCTGCTGTCCGGGACGCCATCCGACGACTGGGATTTCGACTTCGACGGCGCGACGCCGCCGGCATTTCGAACCTACACGCCCGCGGTCTGGCTTCCGGAGGTCTACCGGCCGCCCGTCCTGGCGCGCTGGATGCGGCGTGAGCGTCTTCGGCGCGCTCGCCGAATGCTCGCACGGCAGGGCTGCCGCAAGACGATCCTGTACATCTGGCGCCCCGAGCACGCGCGCGCGCTCGACCTCGTGGAGCACGATCTGAGCTGCTACCACATCGACGACGAATACTCCTTCTCGCCGATCGAGCAGCCGCTCTCTGCGCCCGAGGCCGCGCTCATCGGCCGGGTCGATCAGGTCTTCATCCACTCCCAGGGGCTCCTCGACAAGAAGGGACATCTCAACCCGCACACCCGCTTCGTCCCCAACGGAGTCGACTACCATCGGTACACCACGCCCTGCCCGGAGCCCGCCGATCTCGCCGCGGTTCCCGGTCCACGAATCGGCTACGTCGGTCTGATCAAGGCTCAGCTCGACCTGGCCCTGCTCCAGGATCTGGCCGGCCGGCATCCGGCCTGGTCGTTCGTGCTGGTGGGGCCGCCGCCCGACAAGGAGCCGCTCGCCTCCCGCGTCCGGCAGCTCGGCGCGATGCCCAACGTGCACCTGCTCGGCCCGAAGCCGGTCGGCGCCCTGCCCGCCTACGTTCAGCATCTCGACGTGTGCCTCTTGTGCTATGCGATGGATGACTACACGAAGTATATCTACCCGATGAAGCTGCACGAGTATCTCGCGACGGGCCGGCCAGTCGTCGGCATGCCGATCCGCTCCCTCCAGGGCTTCGACGACGTGGTCACGCTCGCGCGGACGCCGGCCGAGTGGTCCGCCGCCATCGCCGGTGCGCTCGAGCCCGACGCGCAGTCGCCGAGCCGGGTGGCCGCCCGTCGCGCGGTCGCCCAGCAGCACGACTGGGACCGGATCGTTCGGGAGATCAGCTGCACCATGGCCGACCGGCTGGGTCCCGCCTACCGCGAGCAACTGGAGCGCGCCCGGCCTCCCGGCCCACCCAGCACCGCTTTCCGGCAGTAGAAGCCCTCCGCGTAGCCGCTCGGCGCGTGGCACTCCATGCCCCGCAGCCGCATCAGGGCCAGGAAGAGATCCTCCCGGAACCACGGCTTGCTCGCCTGACTCGGGAAGCTCGCCAGGAGGTTGCGGACCTTTCGCTGGTAGACGTCGACCTCGAGGGGCACGAAGAAGTTCGGGTTCCCCATGTCGCCGTCGTACTTCGGGATCTCGTACTCCCAGATCAGGTGGTCGCGGAACGTGTTCCAGGTCAGCTCCGAGACCAGGCGATGGTCCTGATGGAGGTCGTGGCGGTAGTGGGTGAGTACCAGGTCCGGCGAGGCGTCGGCCTTGAGGGTCTCGATGTACTCCTTCACCGCGGCTCCGTGATACGGAAGGAATCCGTCCCGGAAGGATTGGACGAGAATCGTCCGCTTGGCGACGCCGGCGAGGAGGGCGTGGGCGCTCGCGTGCGCCTCGGCGGCCCGCCGCTCGTTGGCGGCGAGCACCACCCAGGTCACGCTCATGTCCGGATCCTGCTCGAGCAGGGTCAGCACCGCGCCGCTGCAGCCGATCTCGATGTCGTCGCAGTGAGCGCCCAGGCAGAGTAGATGCCGGGGCGTGTGGTCACGGACGGGGAGGGTCAGGCTTTGCACGGACGGGCTCTCAGACGGGGCGCCGAGCTCCACGGCGGCGGAGCGCCGTGCCCGCGGAAGCCCCGCCGAGCGCCGGGTCGCCCGTCTTCCAGACCGCCCAGGGCGTCTCGCCCTGGGACTCCATGTCGTCGAAGCGCTGCTTGTCCTTGAGGGTGTCCATCGCCCCCCAGAATCCGTCGTAGCGGTACGCGGCGAGCTCACCCTTGTCGATGAGGCGGCGGAAGGGGGCCTCGACGAGCTCCTCGTCCGGACCGATGTAGTCGAAGATCTCCTGCTTGAACGCGAAGAACCCGCCGTTGATGAGGAACTGGGACTCGCGCGAGGACTGGATGTCGCTGACCGTGCCCGCCTTGTCCATGGAGACCACGTGGAAGCTCTGGTTCGGGCGCACGCACACGAACGTGGCGATCTTGTCCTTGGTGGTGACGTGCTCGAGATACTCGGGGAGCGGCAGGTCGCTCAGCCCGTCGCTGTAGTTCGCCAGGAAGAGCGGCTCGCCCGCGAGGTACTTCTCCACCGCCCGGAGCCGCTGGCCGATGTTCGAGTGCAGCCCGGTGTCGACGAACGTGATGCGCCAGTCGTCGATGTCACGGCTGTAGAGCTCGATGTCCTGGCCGCCGTTGGTCAGCACGAAGTCGTTGGAGATGCACTCGTCGTAGTTCAGGAAGTACTGGCGGATCAGGTCGCCGCGGTGCCCCAGGCACAGGATGAAGTCCTTGTGGCCGTAGTGCGCGTAGTACTTCATGACGTGCCAGAGAATCGGGCGATGGCCGATGTTGACCATCGGCTTCGGAATGGTCTCCGAGTACTCTCGCAACCGCGTTCCGAGGCCTCCGCAAAAGAGCACGACCTTCATGATCGGCTGTCACCTTTCCTGGGGGAATGCGGGCGCCGGGAGCTCCGGGTGCGCGGACGCCGCCCGGTCGCGCCACCGGAGGCCCTCGTCGACTCTCCCGGTCTGCACAAGGTGCCGCAGTCGCGCCGGGCGGTCGTAGCGGGTCTGCAGATCCTCGTGGGTGACCCCCGCCTCCTGCAGGGTGGCGTAGAGGTCCTTCGCCCCGAAGGCCGCGTTCCAGCGCGGACGGAACGCGGTGAGCATCCGGTTCAGCTTGCCGAAGTCGACACGATAGCTGACCTGGGTGGGCGACTGGGCGCCCGGCACGTACTCGATGGTCGATCCGGGCACGGCTCCCGTCACGATCTCGGCGAGCTCGAGGATCTGGTAGTTCTCGCTCGTCGCTCCGAGGTTGAACACCTGGCCGTGGAGCACCTCGCGCGGGGCGGCGAGGGCGGCCGCGAAGGCGTAGGCGATGTCCTCGACGTGCACGAGCGGCCGCCAGGGGGTGCCGTCGCTGGCGACCCGCACGCGGCCGGTCGTGTGCGCCCAGCAGACGAGGTTGTTCAGGACGCCGTCCACCCGGAGGCGCGGAGAGACGCCATAGGCGGTGGCGGTGCGCATGATGACCGGGCTGAAGCTCGCGTCGGCCAGGCGCGCGATACCCTCCTCGGCGTTGGCCTTCGCGACAGCGTCCGGCGTGAGCGGGTGCAAGGCGGCGCTCTCGGTGAACGCCTCGTCGGCGCGGCCGACGCCGTACACACTGCAGCTGGAGGCGTACAGGAACCGGCTGACGCCGGCCTCACGGGCCTGTTGCGCGAGATGGACCGCCCCGCGCCAGTTGATCGCAACGGTGCTCTCGGCCTGCTGCGGCCGCTGCGGATCATCGGGCACCGCGGCGAGGTGGACGACGGCGTCGAACCCTACGAGATCGGCGACCCGCACGTCACGGACGTCGAGCCGCAGAGCCGGGACCGATGTCAGGTCGGCGGTCAGCCGGGAACCCTCGGCGAAGAACGTGTCGAGTCCGGTCAGCGTGTGTCCCGCGGCGCTGAGGACCGGCATCATGACGGATCCGATGTACCCGTTGTGGCCGGTCACGAGCACGCGCATGTGGGTCTTCTTTCTCGTTCGTTCTGGGTAGCGCGTAGGAAGAAAGCAATCGAAGTGCCACCGATGACTGGTCAGTGAGCTGTAAGCCGTTGATTTGTAACGCGTACTACTTCACGACGGAGAGAACTGGATTCCCCGTATTGGGCAAGCCTCTTCTGTGTCGCGTCGAATATGCGTGGGATTCGACGGCCGAGGACGGGGTTCGGCCAGAATTCCCCTGCCAAATCAATCTCTTGAAACGCGGTTACCTCACGCAAGTCTTGCGTGAGATGACGGGCCGAATCAGCGCTTCGGGCCGTAGCGAATCGGCCCGGCCGGGCGCTCGATCGCGCCGACGGTGGGCGGACTTCGGCGCGCCACGCCGAAGTAATCATCCGACGGGATACCGTCGAGGGCGCGGACCACGCCGAGCCCGGTCAGCAGCGACCCGGCGAACGGCGAGAAGTCGATGCCCTCGGGATTGGCGAAGCAGGCCATCCAGGAGCAGTCGAGATTGCCCAGGAGACGGAGGCCGGCTCGCGCCCCGGGAAGCGCCGGCGCGCCGGCCCCGCCGCTGGCGGCGTTGTTGAGGAGCGCGGCCTCGACTGGCCCCGAGCCGGGCACCATGATGCCGCCCTCGCGGTTCGCGTACACCGTGTTGTGGGCCACCGTGACGGCGCGGAGCAGGCCGCGCTGCTTGTAGTTCTCGAGCCCGATGCCGCCTTCGAAGTTCCAGCCCGACACGTTGTTGCGCACGATGGCGGGTCCTCCGCCCACCACGATCCCGGACGAGGTGCGCGAGCCGCGCACGAAATTCCGCTCGACCACGCTCACGGTGGTGAGATCTCGAGCCCCGTAGACCATGATCCCGGGTCCCTTAGTGTCGACGATGACGTTGTCTCGGACGAAGCCGCCGGTGTTCAGCTTCACCTCGATGCCGTAGCCGATCTCGGGCGGCGGCGCGGTCACGTTGCGGATATAGTTGCCCTCGACGACGAGTCCTCCGATCCGGCATCCCATGCCGTCGTGACAGCCGAAGTACATCGCGGTGGCGGTCGAGTCCGTGATCACGTTGTCGCGCACCGTGAGCTCCTGGAGGCTGCTGTGATTGGCGACGACGGCGATCCCGCCCATCTGGGTGAAGCGGCAATTCTCCACCGTGATGCGGCTGCCCGTGATGACGCGGACGCCGTCGGCGTCGGTGACGGTCGGCCCGAACGCGAGCGAGCGGATCACGAGGTCGCTCGCGTGGATCTCGAGCATGTTCACGGCCGGTCCCGACCGGGTCAGCCGCGCCGGCTCGGCCGGGTCGGCGGAGCGGATGACGATTGGTCGCCCGGGCACCCCGCCCTGCCGCACCTTGCAGCCGGCACGATAGTCGCCGGGCTGGAGCACGAGCTCGTCGCCCGGCTGCAGCTGGCCGAGAGCCGCGCAGAGGTCGGCGTCCGGCCCAATCTCGAGCGCGGCCGCCGGCGTCGACCCGGCGAATCCCAGGCCGATGACTAGGCCGAGCGCGGCGGCGAGGCCGCGAGCGGCCCCGTCTATTGTCACCGTCATGACGATAGGATACCCTGCGGGGCGTATGAGCGAGCATCCCACGACGGTACCGGCCGTCTTGAAGGAGCCAGACTTCCTCAAGATGCTGTCCTGGGAGGTCCAACGCGCCACCCGCTATCAGGACTTCCTCTCGGTGGGCCTGATCGCGGTCGCCGGGGAGACCGGATTCCCGACCGCCGAGACGCGCGAGGCGGTTGGTCGCCTGTTCGCCGAGTTCCTGCGAGCGTCGGACGTGGTCGGCATCGTCGCCGAGATGCTCGCGGTCTTGCTCGTCCACACGCCCCTCACCGATGCGACGACGATCGTCCAGCGCGTGCAGCAGCGGATCGAGGAGGGGGCGGCGGGACCACGAGGCGCTTCGCCCGCCCGCGTCAGGTTGGCGCTGGGGCTGGCGTGCTTTCCCACCGACGGGACCGACGATGCCCAGCTCCTCGGCGTCGCGCGATCTCGCGTCGGACTGCGTTCGTGACACCCGAAGTCGGCTAACGTCCGCTGGCCGCCAGAGGAGGCTCCAGACGTGGGGCTCTACTTGGTAGAGCGTAACGTCGGCGACATCTCGCCGGATCGAATCCGGGTCCATCAGCACGCACTGAATTCGGCGTGCAGCCGGCTGAACGGCATCGGCAAGCGGGTCCGGTACATCAACAGCGCGGTCGTGCCGACCGACGGTCGCGCGATGGATCTCTTCGGGGCCGAGAGCACGGAGGCCGTGAAGGAGATTCACGCCGTCGCTCAGGTTCCCTACGAGCGGATCGTGGAGGTGCTCGACCTGACCCCCAGCTTCCTCTCGCCGATCACCTCCCGGTCGCGGCGCCCAGCGAAGAAAGGGATCGCAGACACCATGAGTGACTCAGCTCCAGCCGAGCTCATGCGGTGGCTTTCCGACGGTCAGCGCTTCTTCGGCCTCTGCCTGGAGCAGCTGGGACGGACGGATCATCTGGACGCGAAGGCCCGCACCCTCGAGGCCGAAAACGAGATGCTCCGCGAGGAGATGGCACGGCTGCGGCATCGGCTGGACTTGCTCCAGACCGATCGCTCCGAGATGGTCGCCGCGTTCAACGACCTGGCCGGGCATGTGACGCAGGTAGTCGATCACATACTCCAGAAGTCGGAGAACGGCGAAGAGACCAAGTAGATACCCGGGCCGACCTGTAAAAGTTACACTGGACGCCCGGTAAGTTCTTCGGGAAGCCGCGTGAACAGACCCGGGCTATCGGGAATATTCGTCCCGTAATCCCGGGTGGCTTTCCCAGTATCTCTTTCGCACCGCGTTATCCTCCTTCGACACTGTCCCTCGATCCGTGATATGTGCAGCACAGCGGTGCATATCCCTGCTCCCAGCGGGCTTCCCCCGCACCGGGCCCCCTCGTCAGGCTCGGGATCCAGCGCAGACCGATGGCCAGGTAATTGATAAATATGGCTGATAAGCTATCAGGCGGTGTTACAGATCTGTAGCGACAGAAATGCGTCTGTCATGAAGCCGAGATCAGCATGCAACGGGCCGCACATTCCTTTCGCGGGTCCACGCAACTGTTGCGAGAGGAAAGTGTGACGATAAGGCATTGATTATCTGGTAGTTATAACTTCCAGATGCACTGAAACCGATGGGCTAGAGCACCCTAGCGTCAGAACGGAACTGGCGTTCCCATTAAGTGAACGAGAGTGCCTGATTCTCTGAGTCATTCTTTGCTGTCAGATCAGGTATTTGCGTGAAGTGGCCGCAATGTGCGATGGCACTTACTTTGCTTTTCCTAGCGCCTTGCATGGCGAGGCGTTCACATTTTGCCTGCCGAACAATCGGAGTGCCAGACCGTCCATGACCCGTGAAGGACGTGAGCCACGCGATGAAGAATAGACTTGTGCTCGTGGCGGGAGCGGGGCCGACGCCGTCGCATCACCTCGTCGAGCTCCTGAGTGAATGGGGATACGAGGTGGTCCCGGTCGGCTCCGTCGACGAGGCGCTCGCCGAGATGGGCCAGCGGCGCTTCGTCCTCAGCCTACTCGACCTAGGCAGTCACGCGAACGATCTCTTGCGGCGTCTGAAGACGCAGGGGGGCGCGCCCGGGACGATCATCCTCCTCGCGGACGCCGACGCGGGTGAGTCCCCCGCGGAGTCCGCCGCCCTCGGCGCGGACGACTTCCTGCAGAAGCCCTTCAGCACCGAGGACCTCGAGAACGTCATCAAGAGCGCGCTCGCGCGCCCCCGCCGCAGCTGGGACCGCACGCCGGACGACGACTCGCGCGCGCGGCTGCGCGAGGAGGTCGGGCTGTGGCGCAGCCCGCGGATGAGCGAGGTCCGCGAGATCATCGAGCAAGCCGCCCGCGTCGACGTGACGGTGCTCGTCATGGGCGAGACCGGCACCGGCAAGGACGTGGTCGCGCGCGCGATCCACGAGCAGTCAGTGCGGCAGAGCGGCCCGTTCGTCAAGGTCAACTGCGCGGCGGTCCCGCGCGAGCTGCTGGAAAGCGAGCTCTTCGGGCACGAGCGCGGGGCCTTCACCGGCGCGCATCAGCTCAAGATCGGCAAGTTCGAGTCGGCGGATCGCGGGACCATCTTCCTCGACGAGATCGGCGATCTCCACCCGGCCCTGCAGGGCAAGCTCCTCCACGTCCTCCAGGACGGCCAGTTCTCCCGGGTGGGGGGTCGGTCCACCGTGAAGGTCGACGTGCGCGTCCTCGCGGCCACCAACCAGGACCTCGAGCAGGCGGTGGCCGGCGGTCGCTTCCGCGAGGATCTCTACTATCGCCTGAACGTGATCCAGGTCATGGTGCCGCCGCTCCGGGAGCGTCCCGAGGAGATCCCGGTTCTCGCCGACTACTTCATGCATCGCTACTCGCAGCTGTTCCGACGCGAGACAATACAGATGCCGGCGGAGACGATGCAGCGGCTGATCCGCCACCGCTTTCCCGGCAACGTCCGCGAGCTGGAGAACATGATCAAGCGGATGATCGTGCTCGGTGATCCGCTGCTGCGGCGCAGCCCCCTGCCCGCGCCGGCGCCCACCGCCGAGGAGAACGGCGGCCGCGCGGTGAAGGCCGCCACCACGTCGCTCAAGGACATCGCCCGCCGGGCGGCGCAGATCGCGGAGAAGGAAGCCATCCTCCAGGCGCTCGAGCAGACCCAGTGGAACCGGGTGCGGGCCGCGAAGCTCCTCGACATCTCCTACCGCGCCCTGCTCTACAAGATCAAGGACAGCGGGCTCGACCGCGAGCGGCGCGCCGCGCACCGGCCATGAGCGACACGCTGCGCGGGTTGGACGACCCCGAGTCCGCGCCCCGCGGGGGTGGTCTCGATCGCGTCTGGGCGCTGTGGAACCGGCGCAAGTGGCTCGGGATCGTCGTGTTCCTGCTCCCCCTCACCGCCGCGACCGCGGTGATCATGGGGCTGCCGGACCTCTACCAGTCGACCGCCCTCGTGATGATCGAGCGGCAGCAGGTGCCCGAAGCCTTCGTGCGGCCGACCGTGACCAGCGAGCTGGAGATCCGGCTTCACACCATCAGCCAGGAGATCCTGAGCCGCTCGCGTCTCGAGTCCCTGATCGCGCGGATGGCTCTCTATCCCGACCTGAAGGGTCGCGGCACGAGCGAGGAGGCGGTCGACCGGATGCGCCGCGACATCCGCCTCGAGCTCCGCGGCGCCGACGTCAACCGTGGCGGCACCACCACCTCGTTCGCGCTCTCGTATCGCGGGCGGGACCCGCAGACGGTGGCCACCGTGACCAACACGCTGGCCTCGTTCTATATCGAGGAGAACCTCAAGGCGCGCGAGCGGCAGGCCACCGGCACCGCCGAGTTCCTGAAGGTCCAGCTCAACGACGCCAAGCGCCGGCTGGACGAGCAGGAAGCGCGGATGGGCGAGCTGCAGCGGCGCTACCTGGGCGAGCTGCCCCAGCAGCTGCAGGGCAACCTGGCCACGCTCGACTCGCTCAACGCCCAGCTGCGCATCAACAACGACAACCAGATCCGGCTGGCCGAGCGCCGCGATCAGATCGCGGGCCAGCTCGCGCAGGCCAAGATCAACAGTGGCGGGCCCGAGCCCGACGAGGTCCGGCTGGCGCGCTTGCAGCAGGAGCTCATCACGCTGCGGATCAAGTACACCGACCTCTGGCCGGACATCATCCGCATCAAGGACGAGATCGAGCGGCTGCAGAAAGAGATGGCCTCGCCGAAGCCGAAGCCCGACCCGAAGGCGGTCGCGGGCCCGCCCACCCCCGAGGTGGCACGACTTCAAGACACGCTGCGCTCGGTCGAGACCGAGCTGAAGCTCGCCAAGCAGGACGAGCAGCGGTTGCGGCAGGGCATCACGAACTACCAGACCCGCCTCGACAATGCCCCGAAGCGCGAGCAAGAGTACCTCGACGCCAGCCGAGACTATCAGGGCACCAAGGAGCTGTACCAGACCCTCTCCCGCAAGTACGACGACGCGCTCCTGGCCGAGAGCATGGAGCAGCGGCAGAAGGGTGAGCAGTTCCGGATCCTCGACTCGGCCCTCCCGTCGGGAACCCCGGCCGCGCCGCGCCGCTCCCGGCTGCTGCTCGCGAGCCTGGCGCTCTCGTTCGTGCTCGGGGCGGGCTCGATGGTGCTGATGGAGGTGCTCGACACCTCGTTCCATTCGTCGCGTGACCTGCGCGCCTACACCACCGTCCCGATCCTGGTGAACATCCCGCGCATCGTGACCGAGTCCGACTCGCGCCGGCGGCGGTGGCGCTTCCGCTTCGCCGCGGTGGCGGTGCTGGTAGCCCTCGTGGTGGTGGGCAGCTCGTCGTACCTCTTCGCGCACGGCAACGAGCAGCTCGCCCAGCTCCTCTCTCGGGGCGATCGCGCCTCGTAGCGACCCGGTCATGGCTCTCTACCTGAACTTCTACGGCTTCGACCGGGACCCGTTCGGGGTCACCCCCGATCCCGATTTCCTCTTCATGACCCCCGGCCACAAGGAGGCGCTCGCCCAGCTCCTCTACGCGATCCAGGAGAAGAAGGGCTTCATCCTGGTCACTGCCGAGGTCGGCATGGGCAAGACCACCCTGCTGGAAGCCCTGCGCCAGGAGTTGGACAGCAACACCGCGGTCGCCTACGTCTCCAACTCGCTGCTACCCTTCCCGGCCATCCTCGAGTACATGCTGGAGGAGTTCGAGATCGAGAAGCCGGGCGAGTCCGCGGCCCAGCGCCTGGTGGTGCTGCAGAACTTCCTGGTGGAGCGCCACGGCGCCGGGCAGAACACGGTGCTCATCCTCGACGAGGCCCAGAACCTCTACCCGCAGACGCTCGAGCAGATCCGGCTCCTGTCGAACTTCGAGACCACCAAGGAGAAGATCCTCCAGATCGTGCTGGTCGGGCAGCCGGAACTGCTCGCTCGCCTGGAGATGCCGGAGCTACGCCAGCTCAAGCAGCGCATCTCGATCATCTGCACGATCCCCCCCATGACCCGCTCCGGCAGTCGGAACTACATCCGGACCCGGCTGCGCATGGCGGGCGCCCGCGACCTCGGCATTTTCACCGAGGACGCGGTCGAGCACATCGTCGAGTACGCCAACGGTATCCCGCGGGTGATCAATACGGTCTGCGATCACTGCCTGCTGATCGGCTACGCGGACCAGACGCGACGGATCGACCGCGGCATCGTGGACCAGGCCATCGGCTATCTGGAGGCGGGTGCCCGGCCCCGCGTCCGGGCGCGCAGCAGCGTCACGGCTCGGCGCGCCCGCGCGCGGAGCAAGCCCAGCACGGTCAGCCCCCTTCGCTGGGGGCTCCTGGGTATGTCCGCCGCGGTGGTCAGCGGTGTCGCCGCCACCATCTTCTTCCACCCCGACCTGGTGCCCAACGCGGTGGATATCTCGACCTCTTACCTCGCCGACCTGGCTCGCTCGGTCCGCGCCATGATACCCCGATGAGCAAATTCTCGAAGGCTCTCGAACAGGCCCAGCGCGAGCGCGCGATGCGGCTGCAGCCCCCGGCGCCGCCGGCCGCTCCCCCGGTCTCGCACGTGCCACCGGCGGCCCCGTCGCCGCCGACCGCGGTTCCACCCCCGCCGATCCCGCTGAACCCCCCGCCTGCGCCCACGCCCCCGGCGAGCGGCCCGATGTCTTCGTCGGGCGCGCCCCGACGGCGGTCGGTGCCCGGGCCACGCCGTAGCGCCAGCATCACCGGCGAGGTCGAGAGCCACCTGGTGAGCCTCGTGTCCCCTTCCGGCCTGGAGGCGGAGCAATACCGGGCGCTGCGGCACGTGGTCGAGCAGCGGCACAAGACCCAGGGGCTCTCGGTGATCGCCATCTCGAGCCCGGGCGTGGGCGACGGCAAGACCACGACCTCCATCAACCTGGCCGGGGCGCTCGCCCAGGGCGCCGACAACTCAGTGCTCCTGCTCGAGGCCGATCTGCGGCGGCCGTCCATCGGCCACCTGCTCGGCTTCAACGGCTCCCGCACCGTGGGCCTGGTGGACGCGATCCTCGACCCGAGCCTCACCCTCGCCAGCATCGTGCAGACCCGGCCTCCGTTCAACCTGAGTGTGGTGCTGGCGGGCCAGGTGCCGGCGAGCCCGTACGAGGTGCTGAAGTCTCCGCGCCTTGGCGCGCTGCTCGAGGAGGCGCGGGCCCAGTACGACTTCATCGTGATGGACACGCCGCCGCTGGCGCTCGTGCAGGACTGCCGCGTGGTCGCCCGGTGGGTCGACGGCGTGGTGGTGGTGGTCGCGGCTCACCAGACTCCGCGGTCCCTGCTGGAGACCGCGCTCGACGTGGCCGATCCCAGCAAGCTGGTCGGGATCGTGTTCAACGGCTTCGACAACCTGGGCGGCGGGCGTGGTCGCCACTACGCGGGGTACTACGCCGCGCCCGATCCGGACGAGCCGGAGCGCAGCGGGGCTCTCAACCGGATCAGTCAGAGGGTCGGCTCCATGTTGCGACGCGGCGAGGAAGCCGCGGTGAGGGACCGGCGCTCGCGGGACCGCTCGAGGTGATTCTCGCGATCCTCGAGGGGCTGGTCCTCTCGCTCGCGGTCTCGGCGACCGCCTTCGCGTGGGGCCACCGCCTCTTCGTGGACTGGATCGACGTGGCGACCATGTTCGGCCAGGCGGGCGCGGTTTCCCTCTGCTGCATCACCGCCTTCTACTACAACGACCTCTACGACCTCCGGGTCGTTCGCAGCTTCAGCCAGTTCGCTTCCCGTCTCCTGCAATCCTTCGGCGTGGCGCTAATCCTGCTCGCCCTCTTCTACACGATCGTGCCCGACGCGGGCATGACCGAGGGCGCGTTCGTCTCCGGGCTGCTGGTGGCGGCGGGCCTCCTGGTGCCGCTCCGCGCCGCCGGCTACTTGATTATGCGTCGCCGAGCGTTTGCGGACCGCGTGCTCGTGCTGGGATCGGGTACTCAGGCTCGGCGGGTCATTCACGAGATGGAGTCCCGGCCGAACTTCCGCTACGCGGTGGTGGGCATGGTCGACGATGGGAGCGGGATGGAGCATGGCGATCTGCCCTATCCGATACTGGGTCCCCTCGAGCGGCTCGACAAGATCATCGAGGACGTCAAGCCCGACCGTTTGATCGTGGCCCTTACCGAGCGCCGTGGTCGGATGCCGATGTCGCAACTGCTCGAGTGCGGGGCCCGTGGAATCCTGGTTGAGGATGGGCTCGGGGCCTACGAATACTTCACGGGGAAGCTCCCGATCGAGTCGTTGACTCCTTCGTTTCTCATCTTTTCGGGAGCCTTTCGGAAGTCGCGACTGCAGCTCGCCCTACGGCGCACCTGCAGCCTTCTCGCGGCCGTAACCGGCCTGGTCGTCACCGCGCCGCTCATGGGGATGATCGCCCTGGCGATCAAGCTAGACTCGCGTGGCCCGATACTTTTCGTCGACGAACGGGCCGGCCGGGCCGGCCGGCCGTTCCAGCTCTACAAGTTCCGGACGATGCACCCGCTGCCGCCGGGGCAAGCGGTTCCGGCCGCGGTCTGGGATCGCGACGACACCACTCGCATCACGCGGGTGGGTCGCATGATCCGGCGGCTTCGGCTCGACGAGCTGCCGCAGTTCTGGAACGTACTGAAGGGAGACATGGATCTGGTCGGCCCACGGCCCGAGATCCTCGCCAACGTGCAGACGATGACCGAGCACATTCCCTACTACATGCTCCGGCACTCGGTACGGCCCGGCATCACGGGTTGGGCGCAGACTCGCTTCGGCTATTCGGTGAGCTTGGAGCAGGTTACTGAGAAGCTTCGCTACGATCTGTTCTACGTCAAGCACATGTCGTTCTGGCTCGACCTGCGCATTCTCGTCGACACGGTGAAGATCGTCCTCTTCGGCCGCGGGGCCAAGTAGCTCCCGTGATGGTCGGGCTCGAGGTCGTGTTCTGGACGTGCTTTCTCCTCGTAGTCCACACCTACCTGCTCTATCCGGTCTCGCTGTTTGTCGCCTCGGCGACCGTGCAGACCATCCGGGACTGGCGGTATCTGGTGTCGCGCCAGGATCGGCGCCGAATTCCGCGTGAGCCGGTCGAGCTTCCTGCCGTATCGTTCCTCATCCCCGCATACAACGAGGAGCGCGATCTTCCCGCGAAGTTGGAGAACCTCGCGGGGCTGGATTATCCGAAGGAGCTGCTCGAGGTCGTGTTCGTCTCGGATGGCGCCACCGACCGGACGAACGAAATATTGGCGACCGCCGAGCGGGGCAATGTGCGCGTGATCTATCTGCCGACCCGCGGAGGAAAGGCCAGCGCGGTGAACCAGGCGGTGGAGCAGGCTCGCCACGGGCTCCTGGTCCTCTCGGATGCGGCGACGCTCTTCGCACCCGACGCGATTCGAAAGCTCGTGCGCCACTTCGAAGACTCGCGGGTCGGTGTCGTGTGTGGAGCGCTTCAGTTCCACGGCAGCCTGGAGTCGCGCCAGACCGAAGGGGTCTACTGGCGCTACGAAGGTATGCTGCGGCTGATGGAGTCTCGGCTGGGGGTCAGTCTGACTGCGAGCGGCGCGATCTATGCGGTCCGGCGGAAGTGTTTCGTCGCGCTCCCGGCCAACACGTTGGTCGAGGACCTGATGGTCCCGATGAACGCGCGAAAGCAGGGCTACCGGGTGCTCTACGACCCGGAGGCACGGGCAACGGACTTCGCTCCCGCGACGGTGGGTGGCGAGTTCGCGCGGCGGGTCCGGATCGCGACCGGGAGCTTTCGGGCCCTGGGGCAGCTCCTGCGGGGCCCGCTCGATCCACTGACCGGGTTTGCCTTCTTCTCGCACAAGCTACTCCGGTGGATCCTTCCGTTGCTTCTGATCGGTATGCTCCTGGCCAGCGCGCTTCTGGCCGATCACCATGCGGTCTATCGCACGATGTTTGCGGCCCAAGGGGTCTTCTACCTCTGGGGGATGGTTGGTTACCTCTTCCGGCGGCAGGTCGGGGGCATTCGGTACGCGCTCATCCCCTACTACCTCCTCGCCATGCATCTCGCCTTTCTCGTGGGCCTCGTGCGAGTTCTTTCCCGCCGCGGCGAGGTCGGCTGGCGTCGCGCCGGGTAAACGAGATCGATGAAGCCTCGACTTCAGCAGCTGCTGGCGTGCCCCCGGTGCAAGGGCGAGCTTGCCCTCGAGGCCGACGAGATCAGCGGGGACGAGATCCGGACCGGGCTGCTCCGCTGTGCGCCGTGCGGGGCGGACTTCCCCATCCGAGGGGGAATCCCGCGGTTCGTGGGTGGCGATGCCTATGCCGAGAGCTTCGGTGACGAGTGGCACCGTTTCCGGACCGTCCAGCTCGATTCGGCCAACGGGTCACGGGAATCCGAGGATGGGTTCAGGCTCAAGACCGGCCTGGGCCCGGACGATGTACGGGGTCGTGTCGTACTCGACGCGGGCGTGGGGGCCGGGCGCTATGCCGAGGTGATGGCGCGGTGGGGAGCCGAGGTGGTCGGCGTGGATCTCACCCGTGCCGTTGACGCGGCGGCCGAAAACTTGCGTCGGGTGCCGACGGCCCACCTAGTGCAGGCCGATATCTTCGCCCTGCCGTTCCGCGATGGCACCTTCGACCTCGGCTATTCTATCGGTGTCCTCCATCACACCCCGGATACGGCAGGGGCGTTTCGGTGCGTGGCGGCTACCGTCAAGAAGGGCGGCCAGCTCGCGATCTATGTGTACTTCGCCGGGGGGCTCGCGCGATATGTCTCCGACGTCCTCCGGACCATCACCACCCGCCTGCCCCGCCCGGTCGTCTACTACGGGTCGACGGTGGCCATCCCCCTGAACGTGGTGCATCAGCTGCCACTCCTCGGGCGAGTGTCCCAGGTCCTGCTACCGACGAACACTCACCCGAACTGGCGCTGGCGGTGGCTGGACACATTCGACTGGTACACCCCGAAGTACCAGTGGAAACACCGGTATCCGGAGGTGATCCGCTGGTTCCGGGATGCCGGCTTCAGTGATCTCTACGTGGCGGATGAGCCGATCTGCGTCCGCGGGCTCAAGGTGGCCGATCGATGAGCGTCCCGGCGGGCCCCGTTCCCACGGTGCGACCCTCCCTGGCGGGCCGCTACGAGATCGCGTATCGCGGATTGATCCTCTTCACCATCCTGCTCTACCTCCGTCCCAACGAGCTGCTGCCGATCGGCACGTTCCCGGTGGTAAAGATCCTGACCATCGGGACGCTCGCCATCTTCTTCCTGGATAAGCTTGGGCAGGGCGGGCCGCTGTCGATCATGCCGCAGCCGTTCAAGTACCTCCTCGTCATCAACGCACTGGCGGTCGTCTCGATCCCGCTGGGTCTCGATCCGGCTGGCAGCTTCGACGCGTTTACCGATCTCTTCCTGAAGATCTTGCTGATCTTTCTCCTGATGATCAACGTCGTGACCTCGTTCCATCGCCTGCGGTTCATCATCGAGATCACGGTCGTGTCGGCTGCCATCGTCGCAACGTTGACGCTCGCCGATTTCTTCCAAGGCAAGAACCTCGTGGAATACTACCGAGCCAGCGGAGCGCTCGGTGGCATCTTCGGGAATCCCAACGATCTCGCGCTCTCGATGAACATGCTCATCCCGTTCGCGGTGTACCTCGGCCTCACGCGCCGGAACCCGCTGATGAGGTTCATGTATGTCGTGTGCGCCCTGCTGCTGGGAGCGACCTCGGTCGTGACGTACTCTCGTGCTGGTTTTCTGAGCTTGGCGATCGGCAGCGTGTTCTTCATCGTCAAGATCGGCCGACGCTACCCCGCCACGGTGACGGTGGCCGCGGTCGGTGGGTTGGGCCTTCTGGCGAGCAGCCCCGGCCGGGTCTTCACGATGTTCGCAGGGTCGGGGGACAACGTGACCGCGGCCGAGAGCGCGTCGGCGCGCTGGGAGCTGATCAAGCGCAGCTTCGAGGCGGCGGGGGTGAATCCCTTCCGATGGCTGTTCGGCGTTGGCATCGACAACTTCCACATCGTGTCGAACAAGGAGCTCGTCAACCACAACGCCTACCTTCAGGTCTTCAACGAGATTGGCCTGCCCGCCCTGTGCTTCTACGTGCTGTTCCTGGCCAGCGTCGTCGCGATCTCGGCTCGGATCGTCAAGCGGTACCGCCGGACACGGGGCCACCGCCAGGTCTGGCTGATGGCGGTCGCCATCCAGACCTCGCTGATCGTGTACCTGGTCGGGAGCTTCTTCGCGTCGGTGGCCTACCTCTGGTACGTGTACTACCCGGCGGCATTCGCGGTCTGCTTGCAGCAGCTTCTACGCAAGGCCGAGCGATCGTCTGAGCAGAAGGGAGTCGAGTCCCGTGTGTGGTATCTACGGCGCGTTCAGCACTGACGCTACCCGCCCCGTCCAGCTCGAGGTTCTGGAGCGGATGGCCCAGGTTCTGGCCCACCGTGGGCCCGACGGCGAAGGGCGCCACGTGGTCGGGCCGCTCGGCATGGGCATGTGCCGACTCAGCATCATCGACCTGGAGAGCGGTACGCAGCCGATCTCCAACGAGGACGGGACCCTCTGGGTCGTCTTCAACGGTGAGATCTACAACTACCGCGAGCTGACCAGCGATCTGGTGGCCCGGGGTCATCGATTCGCCACCGCCTCCGACACCGAGGTCTTGATCCACCTCTACGAGGAGTACGGCGAGCGCTGTGTCGAGCCGCTGCGCGGGATGTTCGCCTTCGCCATCTGGGATGGGCCTCGCCGGGAGCTGCTCCTTGCTCGAGATCGCCTGGGGATCAAGCCGCTCTACTACGCCGCCACGCCCCAGGGAGTGCTGTTCGGCTCCGAGCTCAAGGCGCTCGTGCAGAGCTCGTGGCTCACCCCTCGTCTCGATCGCCGAGGGCTCACCGCGTATCTGCAGTACGGGTACGTGCCGGACCCGCTCAGCATCCTGGAGGGTGTCTCGAAGGTTCCTCCCGGCCATACCCTCCGGATCCGCTCCGGCCGCCCGGACGAACCCCGCCGATACTGGCAGCCGACCGATCACTTCAAGATGACGCGGACCTCCTCGAGCGAGGACGAGGCGGGTGCTGCGCTCTGGGAGCGCCTCCAGGACGCCGTGCGCTACCACATGGTCAGTGACGTGCCGGTAGGCGCGTTCCTAAGCGGCGGGGTGGATTCCACCGCGGTGGTGTCCATCATGGCGCGAGCGTCGCGTCGGCCGATCAAGACCTTCTCGGTCGGCTTCCGCGAGGACCGATACAACGAGCTGCCCTATGCCCGTCAGGTGGCCCAGGCCTGCGGAACCGAGCACCACGAGCTCCTCGTCGAGCCCAACGACCTGAAGGTGCTGGAGGAGCTGCTGGCCGGTTTCGACGAACCGTTCGCCGACTCCTCGGCCATCCCGACGTTCCTCGTGTCGCGGCTCGCCCGGCAGCACGTGAAGGTGGTGCTCTCCGGGGACGGCGGGGACGAGCTCTTCGCCGGATACGACCGGTACCTGGTGGATCGCGGCCGCCGGCGCCTCGGTGTGGCGGGCGACCTGGGCTTCGGCCCCGTCCTCCGGGCGATCGGCTCGCTCCTGCCCGTGGGGGGCGGCAAGAGCACGCTCTATACCCTCTCGCTCCCGAGGCTCCAGCGTTACATCCATTCCATCTCCATGTTTCCTGGCCAGGCCCTGGAGGCCGTCCTGGGCGGTGGTGGAGCTGCGTCGCGGGTGGACATCACGCCTCTCGCCGACCGGGAGCTCGATTTCCTGTCCCGGCTCCAGGATCTCGACCTGAAGACCTACCTGCCCGGCGACATCCTCACCAAGGTCGACCGGATGAGCATGGCCAATTCGCTCGAAGCCCGCGTGCCGCTTCTCGACCATCCTCTGGTGGAATTCGCCTGCTCCCTGCCACCGGATCTCCGGATCCGCGGAGGCACCACCAAGTACCTGCTGAAGCGGGTGCTCGAGGGCCGCGTGCCCGCAGAGGTGCTCACCCGGGCGAAGAAAGGGTTCGCCGTCCCACTGGAATCGTGGTTCTCCGGCTCCATCCCCGGCTTCTTCCGCGACGAGCTCGCCGACACCTCGCACCTCGCCGGTGTCGGCATCAGCGGTCCGGAGATCGGGCGCCTCTTCGAGCGCTTCGAGGCGACCCGGCGACGGGACTACTGTGATCGGCTGTGGGCGTTGGTGGTCTTGAACCGGGCCGTTCGTCGGCTCCTCGGCCCGAGGGTATGACTCCCCCGCGCCCCGGCGTGCTCCTCGTCGGCGACACCCTGAACCTAGGGGGCACGGAGGGGCAGTTCGCCGAGGTCGCCTGCGGGCTCGATCGCTCCCGCTGGGATCTAGATGTCTGCTGCGTCCGCGCCGAGGGCCCGCTGCGCGCGCGGCTCGAGGCCGCCGGGCTTCGGCCCTGGAGCGTCGGGCCCCGCTCGTTCCGGTCGCCGACACTCGCGGGCGCGATCCTGCGGCTGGCCCGCCACCTGCGGCGCCACGCCGTGCGGCTCGTGCACTGCTTCGACTTCTACAGCAACATCCTCGGGGTGTCCGCGGCACGCCTGGCCGGCACGCCGGTCGTGATCGCGAGCCAGCGGGACATGGGCAACCTCCGCAGCCGCGGGCAGCAGGCCATCCACTCCCTCGCTCTCGGGCTGGCGACACACGTGCTCGTCAACTCCGATGCGATCGCGACCAGCCTCGCCGGCACCCGGGCCGCCAGAAGAGGACGCCTCGCGGTGATCCACAACGGCGTCGACCTCGCGCGCTTCGCGCCGGTGGCGAATCGGTCAAGCGGGCGAGCCCCGGTGACGGTGGCCACTCTCGCGAACCTTCGTCCCGAGAAAGGCCTCCGGCAGCTCGTGGAGGCCGCGGCCGAGGTGGCCCGGACAGCGCCCCGGGCGCGATTCGTCATCTGGGGGGACGGTCCGCTGCGCGGCGACCTCGAGGCACTCATCCGGGCCCGGGGGCTCACGGGTATCGTGGAGATGCCAGGCCCGACGCGGGAGCCCGAGAGCGCCCTCAAGGGCTGCGACGTCTTCGTTCTCTCCTCCCTGAGCGAAGCGTCCTCGAACGTGGTCCTGGAGGCCATGGGAACCGGTCTGCCGGTCGTGGCGACACGGGTCGGCGGCCTGCCTGGGCTGGTCGAGGACGAGAGCACGGGGCTTCTCGTCCCACCGGACGACGTGCCGACGCTCGCCCAGGCGATCGTGAGGCTGCTCGAAACACCCGGCCTGGCCGCCACGATGGGCGCCCGTGGCCGGATCCGGGCCCTCGCCGAGTTCAGTCTCGAGCGCATGTCCGAGCGCGTGGACGCGTTCTACTGCCGGACCCTCGGGCCGGGTCAGGGAGCGCCGGCTCCGCGGGAAGCGGTCCAGCGAGCATGAAGGCCAATCGCATCGTCCTCGCCGGTTTCTATCCGCCCCCGTTCGCGGGTGAGCCCGTCCATGTGATGCAGCTCGCCCATCTTCTTCGAGAGCACGGCTTAAGTGTCGACATACTCAATCTGAACAGGCAAGCGAACCCGAGCCAGGAGTATCGTCATTCCAGCAGCCGACTTGGGCTGCTCTGGGCGCTCTTCACCCTGGCCGACCGAACCTCGATCCTGCATCTACATACCAACGGGCACAGCCGGAAGAGCTGGCTGATGATCCTGGTGGCGAGTCTTGCTGGCCGCCTCCGGGGTGTCGGCGCAGTCCTCACCCTTCACTCCGGGCTTCTGCCGGGGTACGTGGCCGGCTTCGGGACGCTCAGGCGCCGGCTCGCGCGCTGGATCCTGAGGCCCTTCACGCGAATCATCTGCGTGAATCGCGAGATCTGCCGGTCGGTGTGTGCGATCGGGGTCGCCGAGCCACAGACTGCGATCATCCCCGCCTTCCTGGGCGTCCCTGGCGCGCCCGAACTCTCCCCCCAGGACCGGACCCTCTCGGAGGGGTTTCGGCCGCTCCTGGTGGCCGTGGCGGGCGGTGAGGAGGATCCCGAACGCGGGCTGGCAGTCGTGCTCCGCGCCGTCCGGCAGCTGCTCCCGACCCATGCCGATCTGGGGGCGATCCTCATGGGCTGGCAGATAGGGCCGAAGACGCGACCCCTCATCGAAGAGCTGGGGCTGGCGGCCCACGCAGTGTGCCTGGGGGAAGTGTCGCACGACCGCTGCCTCGCCCTGCTCCGCGCGAGCGACGTGACGGTCCGATCCACGTTCGTCGATGGCGACGCGATCACCGTGCGTGAGGCCCTGGCACTCGGCGTTCCCGTGGTGGCGAGCGATACCGCGTTCCGGCCGGAAGGCGTGACGCTCTTCCGCCGGGGAGACGTGTCCGACCTCACGGCAAAGCTCGGCGAAGTGCTGGGCCGGCCGAGCGGGAGAGATCCAGCGCGCCGACCGGCCAACGACCAGTCGACCGGTATCTGGCAGCTCTACGCCGAGCTCGTGGGGTCGGAGGATCCGGCCGGTGGGCTGGTCCAGCCTCCACCCCGCCGCGCCGCGTCGACCTGAGGTCCCGGTGAAGCCGCAGCGCATGCTTCGGATGGGCCCTGCCGAGATCTCCTGCCGCGCCCGGCAGGAGGCGTCGAAGTGGATCGACCGGCTGGTCGACCCGCACCGGCGCAGCCTTGAGGCCTCGATTCCCACCGAGCGGGCCGACCAGTGGGTGGACGAGATGGGCCGCCATTTCTTCAGCGGGGCCGGCGAGCCGGGAGTGCCGGCCCTGCTCCGCGAGGGGCTGCCTGAGAGCGCGCACCGCATCGTGGCCGCAGCGGACAAGGTGCTCGAGAAGCGATTCGATCTGCTGGGCTACCGCGATCTGTCCTTCGGTGACCCGATCGACTGGCATCTCGATCCGGTGGCGAAGCGTCAGGCTCCGCTGCGCCACTGGACCCTGCTCGATCCGCTGGATGTCGCGACGGTCGGCGACAACAAGGTCGTCTGGGAGCTCAACCGGCACCAGTGGCTCGTCGGCCTCGGCCAGGCCTACCGCCTTACCGGCGACGAGCGCTACTCGCGGATGTTCGCCGACACGATCCGGAACTGGCTGCAAGCCAACCCGCCCGGCATGGGCATCAACTGGTCGAGCAGCCTGGAGGTCGCGTTCCGGCTGATCTCGTGGTGCTGGGCGCTTGCGCTCTTCAGAGGCTCTGCGGCCCTCACCGCCGATCTCCGGGCCGTGCTCCTCGGAGGCGTTGCCGCTCACGCCGCGCGGGTCGAGCGCTACCTGTCGCACTACTTCTCGCCCAACACACACCTGACCGGTGAGGCCCTCGGCCTCTTCTACGCCGGCACCGTCTTCCCGGGCATGCCCGGCGCCCGGCGGTGGCGCAGCTTGGCGGCCGACATCCTGATCCGAGAGGCCGAGCGCCAGATTCTCCCCGACGGCGTGTACATGGAGCAGGCCACGTGCTACCAGCGGTACACGGCCGAGATCTATCTGCACTTCGTGATTCTGGCCGAGAGAAACGGCTTCGCCGTGCCCGATGGGGTGATCCGACGGCTCGAACGCCTGCTCGATGCCCTGCTCGTTTTCCGCCGTCCGGACGGCTCGCTCCCCCAGATCGGCGACGCCGACGGAGGTTGGCTGCTTCCGCTGGAGCCGCGCCGACCGGACGATGGGCGGGGCGTCTTCGGGCCGGCGGCCGTGGTTCTCAAGCGAGGAGACTACGCATGGGCGAGCGACCCCCTCACACCAGAGGTTGCCTGGCTGCTCGGCACGGGAGGAGTACAACGCTTCGCGGCACTCGAAACCGCTCCTCCCGCTCAGAAACCATCACGTTTGCTGCCCGACGGCGGGTACGCCGTGATGCGCAGCGACTGGAGCCGCGAGGCTGACCAGATCATCCTCGACGTCGGGCCGCTCGGCTGCCAGATCAGCGGAGGCCACGGCCACGCCGATCTGCTGAGCCTACAGTGCTCGTTCCGCGGGCAGCCATACGTCGTCGATCCCGGAACATTCCGCTACGGCGCAGACGGCGGGTGGCGGAGTCACTACCGCGGTACCGCCGCCCACAGCACCGTCGATATCGATGGCGCCGGTCAGGCCGTCCCGCGCGGGCCATTCCAATGGGCGAGCCGGCCAGCGGCTAGCCTGGTTCACTGGGAGTCCACCGTGGGCCGCGACGTGGCCGTGGGCGAGCATCGAGCCTACTGTCGGCTCGCGGACCCGGTGATCCACCGGAGGCAGGTCATCCTCGAGAAGGGGCGTCATTGCATCGTCGTTGACGATCTGGACGGGCGCGCCGAGCATCGGATCGACCTTCGCTTCCAGTTCGCGCCGATGTCGGTAACGCTCGACGCCGGCCTGTGGGCCCGCGCGACGAGGAATGCACGCGCCGGTGTGATCGTCCACGCTCTGGCCACAGTGCCCCTGAAGGCAAGCCTCCTCGAAGGAGAGACCGACCCGCGTCAGGGGTGGATATCATCTCATTATGGCGACCACCAGCCGGCCCCGTTGCTGCTCTATTCCACGGTCGCTCGCCTGCCGGTGCGCATAATCACGCTCCTCATCCCGACGGACGATCCGCTCGGCCCGCTGCCGACTGTCTCGGCCCTCCTCGAGAACGGGGCGCTCGTCGGCGCGCTCCTCGATGGTAGCCGCGAGATTCGCCTTACGGAGATGTCCTGACGCATGGAAGGGACCGTCGTGCCACCGATGACAGGACCGAGCAGCGACCCGACCTGGAGCTCCAGCCGATACACGGACTGGAACCTTCATGTGTTCGGCCTCTCGCTGGGTACTCGGACGTTGCCCGCGGCGCCCATCGCCGGACTCAAGAGCCTCGTCTTGCCGGTCGAGTACATCCGCTGTGTCGAGACTCGGTACATCCTGCAGCATCTCGACGTCCGGCCGGGCCAGCGAGTCCTCGATATCGGGAGCCCGAAGCTCCTGTCGCTCTTCCTCGCGGTGCGCCTCCGGGCCGAAGTGCACGCCACGGATCTGGTGGACTATTTCTTCACGAGGTACGACCACTACTCTCGAATCGCACTGGGGAGCGAACGGCGGCGGTATGTCATGCGGCGGGAGGACGCTCGTCATCTCACGTATCCGTCCGGTCACTTCGATCGCGTGTTCTCGATCTCGGCGATCGAGCACATTCCCGACGAGGGGGATTCGGTCGCGATCCAGGAGATCGCCCGGGTTCTCGCACCGGGCGGTACGGCCTGCCTCACGGTCCCGTGGAGTGATCGCGGCTATCTGGAGGAGTTCAAGCAACGCGGGGATCCTGACGCCTACTGGGCTCCGGGGGCCGGGGAACGGGTGTTCTTCCAGCGCGCATACGATCGAGAGACGCTCGAGGCCCGGCTTCTTCGACCGAGCGGGCTCTCGTTGGTCGACCTGAGCTTCTGGGGGGAGCGGACCATTCCGGTAGAGCACGCGATCCTGAATCGCCGGATCCCCCGAGTCGTTCGGATGTCGGCCTATCCCGCTCACGTTCTGCTCGCTCGTCTGTTCCTGCGTCGCTTGACCGAGAAGGAGCCGTCGCAGAAGAAGGTGGCCTGTTTCACGCTGCGCAAGGCGGGGGCCTAGCCGGGTATGTGTGGAATCGTCGGGATCGTCAAGCTCGACCCTCGGGAGATGCCCGAAGAGGCCCGCCTCAAGCGAATGCGAGATGTCCTCCGGCATCGCGGCCCCGACGGCGAGGGGCTGTGGATCGACGGGTCCGTCGGCCTCGGCCACCGCCGCCTGTCGATCGTGGACGTGGCGGGCGGGCAGCAACCGATGGCGAACGAGGACGGCCAGGTGTGGATCACCTACAACGGGGAGATCTACAACCACGCCGCGCTCCGCCCCGGGCTCGAGGCGAAGGGACACCGGTATCAGACCCGCAGCGACACCGAGACCATCCTGCACCTCTACGAGGAGGAGGGCGACGCCTGCGTGGAGCGGCTCCAGGGCATGTTCGCCTTCGCTCTCTGGGACCGGAAGAGGGAGCGTCTGCTGCTCGCCCGGGATCGCCTCGGGATCAAGCCCCTGTACTACGCGGTCAACGATCGGGAGCTGCTGTTCGCCTCCGAGATCAAGGCGATCCTGGCGGTGACGGCCGGGCGGCCCGCGCTGAACCCCGCGGCCGTCCCCGAGTTCCTCGCGACCCGCTACCTCGCCGGCGATGAGACCTTCTTCCAGGGCATCCGCAAGCTCCCTCCGGGCCACGTCTTCACGTGGTCGCGGGAGGGAGGCCCCCGCCGGCACCGCTACTGGTCCCTGCCGACCGGCACCGACGGGTCCTCGGCCGGTCTCGAGCAGCGCGCCACCGATCTCTCGGAGCGGTTAGAGGCGACGGTCCGCAGCCACCTCATGAGCGATGTGCCGCTCGGCCTCTTCCTGTCGGGCGGGCTCGACTCGACCGGCCTGGCCGCCCTCATGGCGCCGATGGCGAGCGATCGCATCCAGACGTTCGCGGTCGGCTTCGACGACCCGGCGAGCAACGAGCTCCCCTTTGCCCGGGTCGCGGCGCGGGCGGTGGGAGCGCAGCACCACGAGGTGGTCCTCTCCGCCGACGAGTTCTTCCAGGCCCTGCCCCGGCTCATCTGGCACGAGGACGAGCCGATCGCCTTCCCTTCGAGCATCGCGCTCAACTTCGTGTCGCAGCTCGCCCGCTCCCACGTGAAGGTCGTCCTCACCGGCGAAGGGGCCGACGAGCTCTTCCTCGGCTACAACTGGTATCGGCTGACCGCGTGGAACGAGGCCCTCGGTCGGCGCTACTGGTCCTGGACCCCGCCGGCCGTCCGGAGGGGAATCCGCGGGGCGGTCTCGGCGCTGCCCCGGTCGCTTCGCCGGTACGCGAGCCGGAGCTTCCTGGCCCTGGACCGGGGCGTGAGGGCGGTGTACTACGAGAACTTCGCGGTCTTCCCGGAGTCCTGGCGGCGCGCGCTGGTGGTCGACCGGCGGCTCCTCGAGGCGACGGACCCGTACCGGGAGCAGATGCGATACTACGCCGAGGCGCCGGGCTCGACGCTCGAGCGGATGAGTCACGCGGACCTGCAGACCTACCTCGTCGAGCTGTTGATGAAGCAGGACCAGATGAGCATGGCCGCCTCGGTGGAGAGCCGCGTGCCCTTCCTGGACCATCAGCTCGTGGAGCACGTGGTTAGGATGCCGGTCGAGTTCAAGGTCCGGGGCATCACCACCAAGGTGGTCCTGCGGGAGGCCCTCCGGAAGCGGATTCCGCGTGAAATCTTGCAGCGCCGCAAGCTCGGCTTCCCGGTGCCGCTGGGCCGGTGGGCGCGCGAGCGGTATGCGCCCCTGATCCGGGAGACCATCCTTGGGCCGCGAGCCGTCGGGCGCGGCATGTTCGAGCGCCGGGTCCTGGAGCGGCTCGTGACCGAGCACGAGAGCGGTGCCGC
>Ga0070699_100000957_pt1 | contig 26950 bp, 27 predicted proteins | sample KBSK1503metaG_FD_65473 | JGI IMG/M metagenome (GOLD analysis project Ga0070699, IMG submission 65473) | Corn, switchgrass and miscanthus rhizosphere microbial communities from Kellogg Biological Station, Michigan, USA - KBS K1-50-3 metaG | ecosystem: Host-associated > Plants > Roots >...
GTGCATCGGCGTCGGCCACACCCAATGATCCGCCCCATCCGCCGTGTCCGAAGGCACGCCGGTTGGGCCCGAGCGGCAGGTGCTCGCTCGCCAGCATGAAGCCTAGCCCCCAGCGCATCGGGAGCCCGAGCACGATGTCCGTGCCGTCGAACTGCACCTCGATCGCGCGGGTGAGGGTCTCCTCGCGGAGGACGCGGACGCGGTCGAGCGCACCGCCGCAGGCCAGGGCGGCCATCAGGCGGGCGACCGACCGCGCGTTGCCGTGCCCGTTCGCCGCCGGGATCTCGGCGGCCCTCCAGGCCCGTTGATTGGCGAGAACGGGCGTGAGCGGCGGGTTGCTCATGATCTTTCCGAGCAGCGACTCCGGGTCCACCCCGGCGCTCGGCCCGGCGGCAGCAGTCTCCTCCGGCGCCGGCGGCACCACTTCCGCGACGCGGTAGTCCTCGGCCGCAGGCAGGCCGATGTGGAAGTCGCAGCCGAGCGGGCCCCCCACCTCGTCGCGGAAGAACGCCCCCGGCGTCTTGCCGCTCACCCGCCGGATCAGCTCGCCGACGAGGTAGCCGAAACTCATGGCGTGGTAGCCGCTCGTGCGGCCGGGCTCCCACCACGTCGCCTCGGCCGCCAGCGCCCCCACCATCCGTTCCCAGTCGTAGAACGCCTCGGTCGGCAGCGGCTGCCGGATCGCGGCCAATCCCGCCCGATGGCTGAGCAGGTAGTGTACCGGCAAGACGCCCTTGCCGGCCTGCGCGAACTCGGGCCAGTAGCGGGCGACCGGCGCATCCAGGTCGAGCAGCCCGCGGTCCACGAGCACGTGGGCGCAGAGCGCCGTCGCGACCTTGGTGGTCGAGAAGACGTTGACGATCGTGTCGCGCTTCCAGAGCACCGTGCGGGCCGCGTCGGCGTGGCCACCCCACAGGTCGACGACGAGCTCCCCGTCGACGGTGGCCGCGAACGACGCGCCGACTTCGAGTCCGAGGTCGAAGTTGGCGGCGAACGTCGCTCGCACCGGCGCGAAGCGCGCTGCCCACTCGCCGTCCACGGAACGTGGCGACGTCACGGACACGCTTGTACGTATCGGCGCGGCTCGGCACAACACGCGTTTCCGCGGCACGGCGCTGCGTACGGCGTGGCTCGTGGTGCGCAGCCTCGTACCACGTCCCCGCCCTGTTCTTCGGCCCTCGGCGGGATACCCGCGAGCCACGCGGGCCGCGAGACTGGGTGCGAGGAGGGACCCCATGGCGCAGGAGACTCGCCGACAGGGCCAGCAACCAGAAGGCAAGCGCGAGGAGGGTAAGCAGCAGGGCTCCGGGCGGCAGCAGTACGAGTGCAAGACCTGCCGCCGCTCTTTCATCTCGCCGAACGAGCTGCGGCAGCACGAGGAGTCCGAGCACCGAGGGCAGAGCAGGAACCAGGCGCGACAACGCCAGCACGCCGTCTGCGGGCGCGCGCCGTCGGACGTCACCGTTCGTGTCGCGGGTTGGAAGCCGCGCGCGCCGCCCGCCTACGCGGCGCGCGCCCTCAGCGCAGCTCGAACCCGCTAGGAAGCCGACCCGAGACGCAGTCTCGGGTCGGTTAGCCGGCGTCAGCCGGCTCAACGCCCAACAGGCGTGTCTCGAGCGCGTGGATGCGATCGCGCAGCTCCGCCGCACGCTCGAACTCGAGCTGCTTGGCCGCCTCCCGCATCTCGCGGCGCAGACCGGCGATCGTCTTCGCCAGCACAGCGGGATCGACCGGCCCTTCCTCGTCCGGCGTCTCGGCGACGAGGGGGACTGTGAGGTAGTCCGCCTCGCAGACGGCGGCGAGCGGCTCCCCGATCGCCTTCTGGATCGTCTGCGGCGTGATCCCGTGTCGCCGGTTGTACTCCTCCTGTACGGCGCGGCGTCGGTTGGTCTCGTCGATCGCTCTCCGCATCGAGGCGGTCACCGCGTCGGCGTACATGAGCACCGTGCCGTTGACGTTCCGCGCAGCACGACCGATCGTCTGAATGAGAGAGCGCTCGGAGCGAAGGTAGCCTTCCTTGTCGGCGTCGAGGATGGCGACCAGCGACACCTCGGGCAGATCGAGTCCCTCGCGCAGGAGGTTGATCCCGACCAGCACGTCGAACTCGCCCCGCCTGAGGTCGCGGATGATGTCGACGCGCTCGATGGTCTCGATGTCGGAGTGGATGTAGCGTACCTTGATGCCGACGTCGCGCAGGTAGTCCGTGAGGTCCTCGGCCATCTTCTTGGTGAGCGTCGTCACCAGCACCCGCTCCCGGGCCGTCACGCGCTTGCGGATGTCCTCGAGCAGGTCGTCCACCTGATGACGTGCCGGCCGCACGATCACCTCGGGATCGGTGAGGCCCGTCGGCCGGATCAGCTGCTCGACGACCCGACCGCGCGCCTGCCGCAGCTCCCACTCTCCCGGGGTGGCGGACACGTACGCCGCCTGGTGCACCCGGGCCAGAAACTCCTCGAAGTTGAGGGGCCGGTTGTCCAGCGCCGACGGCAGCCGGAACCCGAACTCGACGAGGGTCTCCTTGCGGGAGCGATCGCCGCGGTACATGCCGCCGATCTGCGGCACGGTGACGTGGCTCTCGTCGATCACGAGCAGATAGTCGTCGGGGAAGTAGTCGAGGAGCGTGTACGGCGGCTCGCCGGGGGCACGACCGTCCAGGTGGCGGGAGTAGTTCTCGATCCCCGGACAGAACCCCATCTCGGCGAGCAGCTCGAGGTCGTACTGCGTCCGCTGCTCGAGGCGCTGCGCCTCGAGGAGCTTGTGCTGATCGCGCAGCTCGTTCAGGCGTGCCTGGAGCTCGGCTCGAATCGACACGACCGCGCGTTTCAAGACGTCGTCGGTCGCGACGTAGTGGCTCGCGGGGTAGATCGCCACGCGCTCGAGCTGCCGCACGACCTTGCCCCGCAGCGGGTCGACCTCGCAGAGGCTCTCGACCGTGTCGCCGAAGAGCTCCACCCGGATCGCCCGTGCCTCCTCGTAAGCGGGAAAGATCTCGATCACGTCGCCGCGCACCCGGAACGTGCCGCGATGGAAGTCGACGTCGTTCCGCTGGTACTGCATGTCGACCAGCTTGCGCAGCATGGCGTCGCGCTCGAGCTCCGTGCCGCGCTCGAGCAGGACGAGCATGTCGAAGTAGCTCGCGGGCGAGCCGAGGCCGTAGATGCACGAGACGCTCGCCACGACCAGCACGTCGTTGCGCTCGAGCAGTGCCTTGGTGGCGGCGTGGCGCATCTTGTCGATCTCGTCGTTGATCGACGCGTCCTTCTCGATGTAGGTGTCGGTCGACGGAACGTAGGCCTCGGGCTGGTAGTAGTCGTAGTAGCTCACGAAGTACCGCACCGCGTTCTCTGGGAAGAACGTCCGGAACTCGTTGTAGAGCTGCGCGGCGAGCGTCTTGTTGGGCGCGATCACCAGCGTCGGTTTGTTGACGTTCGCGACCACGTGCGACATCGTGAACGTCTTGCCGCTGCCCGTGACGCCGAGCAGCACCTGGTGCGGGCTCCCGGACCGCACACCTTCCGTCAGGACCGCGACGGCCTCGGGCTGATCGCCCTGCGGCTCGAAGTCGGCGCGCAGGCGGAAGCGGCCCTCCCGACGCATCACGCGCCGATCATAGCAGCGGCGGGCGGTCGCTCAACGTTGCACTCCGTGTCGGGGTGTGGTTAGGGGCCGCTCAACCAGGATCCACCAAGGAGGGCAGGCATGCGTACAGTCGCGACCGTGGTTGCGGGGCTTCTCTGTCTCGGCGCCGTCGTGGGCAGCGCGCGGGCAGAGGACGCCACCCCGGAGGCCGTGAACCTCACGATCGTCAACGTCGAGTACGAGGGCTCGAAGATCTGGGTACCCAGTACCATCACGGCCAAGAAGGGCGCCAAGGTCACGCTCAAGCTGATCAACGACGTCCCCTCCGAGCCGAACCAGCACGGCTTCGCGATTCCGGCCTACAAGATCCAGGAGGTCGTGACCCGCGGCGAGCCGAAGACGGTCGAGTTCACGGCGGCCAAGGCGGGCGTATTCCCGATCATCTGCCAGCTCCACCCGGCGCACGTGGGCGGCCAGCTGGTCGTCCTGCCGTAGCGTCGCTTCAGCGCTGGGATTTCCAGCGCCGGTACTTCTGGCCGAACTCCTGTCGCTGGCCCGCGTCGAAGCCGCGGTAGGTCTCGTAGTTCTGGCGCAAGCGCTGGCGCTCCTGAGGCGGCAGCGCCTGGAAGCGCTGGTAGCGCTCTCCGAGCGACCGTTGCTTGTGCTCCGGGAGCTGCTGGTATCGCTGGTAGTTCTCCCAGGCGCGCTGCTGCTCCTCGGGGCTGAGCTCCTGCCACGGACGGCCCGCCGGCTGCTGCGCACGCGCCGCCGCGCCCCCGAGCGCCCACGCCAGGAGCAGTAGGAGGCCGAGCCGCTTCATCCGTTCGACTGCTCGCCTCCGTCGTCCAGCGTGGTCGTGCGGATGGCCTCGAAGTGCTCGAGCTTCTCCATGTTGCGGAGAATGGGAAGCTCCATGAAGAGCTCGGGGGCGGCCGCGAGCTCGGGTGGCGGCTCGGCCGGAAGGCTCTCGGCGGCCTTGGCGGCCGGCCGCTCGCGGCTCGCGACCACCCGCGGCTTTTCCCTTGCCGGGGCCTGCGCGGCCACCCGGCGCTGGTCGAGCGCACGGGGCATGACCGCCTGGCGGTCACCGGTCCCACGTGTCAGCCCCACCACGACGATCGCAACCACCGCCGTCGCAAGGGCTAGCGCCGGAGCCCGGAAAGCGGTCCACCAGCCGCGCTCCGCGCTCTGCTCCGCCTCGGCCGCCGCCAGTAGCCGGACGCGACGAAGCGTCGCCTGCTCGAGAGGCGACGGGACCTCGCACTCCGCCGCCAGGCCAGCGACCCGCTGCAGCACCGCGCCCGTGGCGACCAGCTCGCGCCGGCACTCCGAGCAGCTCGCCGCGTGCCCCTCCAGCATCCGGCGGCGACGGGGGGAGAGCTCCCCGTCTACGGCCGCCACCATCCAGCGCTGCGCTCGTCGACATCGCATGATCGCTTCCTCCAATCAGAGATACTCGCCGAGGGCCCGCTTGAGAGTCTGCGTTGCACGAAAGAGCAGCGCCTTCACCGCGCCTTCGGTGGAACCGAGTGCCTCGGCCACGTCGCGGTAGGCCAGGCCATCCATGCGTGACAGGAGGAGCGCCGCCCGCTGCTTCGGAGGAAGCGCGGCCACCAGGGCCTCGAGTCGGCGCTCCAGCTGCCGCGCCAGAGCCCCTTGCTCGGGTGTGACGGCGCTCGGGTCGGGCAGCGGCGGACCCTCGGCACGCTCCTCGCCGTCCCGGCGATCCCAGATGTCGACGCGGAGGTGTCGCTCGGGACGCCGGACCTCGTTGAGACACAAGTTGGTGGCGATGGTGAATAGCCACGTCGAGAAGCGGCTCTGCGGGCGATAGCGGTGCCGGAAGCGGAAGACCTGCACGAAGACGTCCTGCGCGAGCTCCTCGGCCTGCGCCTCGCTGCCGACGAACCGCCGCGCGAACTGGAGGACCCGAGGGCTGAATTTGCGGAAGAGATCCTGGAATGCCGCCTCATCGCCGGCCTGAAGGCGGAGCATCAGCGCAACATCCGGATCTGCCGCCACGGCGGCGGGTACGCTCCCTGCCTCGGGAGCGGCCTGGGACGGGGCGGGGGGTTGGACGGGAACGGGGGGCTTGGGCATCCCCTCGCCGACGCGGACCGGGGCCATCGATGGCCGGATTGTAGGCGAACAGAGAGGCACTGCCCAGCTCGCGGCGGACGCCGGCATGCCGGCTCAACACCAGAGATGCCGCCAGGTTGCGGCCCCGGCCGCGGCTGGCCTGGGCGTGGCGAAGCTGCTAATCGCGGGGCGTGAGCCACGGCGTCCTCGATCCGTCGCTGGCCCGTCATCTGGCGCGCATCGAGGCGTACGTGCGGCATTCGGGACTCCAGCCGATCCCGCCCGCTCGCGCCGACCTGCGGCGTGCCCTGGCAGCCTTCATGGAGATGCGCACGCCCGCGCTCCTGGACGCATGGCTCGAGGACGTGGGTCCCGTGCTGGCCATCCCGGAGGCCGACTGGCCCGAGATCAAGGCCGACCAGACGGCCGCGGTGATCCGGTGGGCGCGTCACATCGCCGATCCGAGCAACATCGAGACTTACCTCTTCCTGCGCGCCCACACCCGCCGGGGCTTCATCGGCCGCTTCCCTGCCTCGCGTTTTCTGGCTGCTCAGATGCGCTTCGTCGACCATCTCACCGGGGATCTCCGGCGCGAGTACGCCGGCGACCCTGAGCGAACGAGCGAGCTGCTGGCCCTCCTCCGGCAGGAGTTCCAGGCACGCGTACTCCACATCACCGATTTCTTCGTCGAGGCCCGCGAGGAAGAGCTTCTCGAGCAGGAGGCGTCCTATCGTCGCGCGATCGACCGCGCGCCTGCCTGCATCCTCATGGTGGACGTCGCCAGCGGCATCGTCTTCGGCGCCAACCAGGTGGCGGAGCACTTGCTCGGATACGGCCGCGCCATGCTGGTCGGCCGGTCCCTCGCGGAGCTCCATCCCGCGTCCGACCGAGCACGCGCCGCCGCGCTCTGGGAGGTCGCCCTCGAGCGCGGCCACGCCAGCCGCGACGACCTGCATCTGCTCACGAGCCGCGGCGAGCCGATCCCGGTGTTCGCGAACGCCGGCTACATGGAGTACGGCCCCCGTCCGTGGGTGCAGCTGATCTGCGTCGACATCTCGGACCGCAAGCGGCTCGAGAGCCAGCTCATCCAGTCGGAGAAGATGGCCGCGATCGGGCTGCTCGCCGCCGGTATCGCGCACGAGCTGCGCAACCCGCTCGCCATCGTGATGAACGCCCTCTACGACCTCCGCCAGATCTTCGACGGCCAGAACGCCGAGGCGGCCGAGGACCTGCGCATCGCCGAGGAAGAGATCGAGCGCGCGCAGGCCATCATCAAGAACCTGCTCGAGTTCTCTCGCGAGTCGGGCGCCGAGCTCGAGCGCCTGGACGTCAACGAGCTGCTCACGCGCACGTTGCAGGTCATGCAGAAGTACCTGCAGAACAACGGCGTGCGGGTCACGACCCAGCTCGGGCCGATCCCGCCCTGCCTTGCGAACGTGAACGCGCTCCGGCAGATCGTCCTGAACCTCATCACCAACGCGGTGCAAGCGATGCCGGAGGGCGGCGACCTCGTGCTGCGCACCGCGCTCGTCGGCGAGAACCGTATCCGGCTCGACGTCCGTGACACCGGTGTGGGGATCCCGGGGGAGCACCTGCAGGACATCTTCAACCCGTTCTACACGACCAAGGCGCCCGGCCAAGGCACCGGGCTCGGGCTCTCGGTCGTGCATTCGATCCTGCAGCGCTACCAGGGCGAGATCCAGGTGACGAGCGAGGTCGGGGCCGGCACCACGTTCACGATCGAGCTGCCATGCCAGTGCCACGCCGAGGCGGACTAGATGCGGGCGCGCATCCTCCTCGTCGAGGACGAGACGAACATGGCCCGCACGCTCGCCAAGAACCTCGAGCGCGCCGGGCACGACGTGGAGCACGCGTCGCATGGCGAGGCAGCCCTGGCGCGCCTCGCGGAGGGGAGCTTCGACGTCGTGCTGACCGACCTCAAGATGCCGGTCATGGACGGCATGCAGCTCCTCCGCGCGATGCACGAGCAGGAGAGCGCCCCTGCGGCCGTCGTCCTGACCGGGTACGGCACGATCGAGAGCGCCGTCGAGGCCATGAAGCTCGGCGCCGCGGACTATCTGATCAAGGACGCCCGCCCGCAGGAGATCCTCCTCACCATCGAGCGGGTCCTCAGGCTCGACGCGCTCCGGCGCGAGAATGCCCAGCTGCGGCGCGCCGTAAGGAAGCTGCACGGCTTCGGCGAGTTGATCGGCGAGAGCGCGTCGATGCGCGAGGTGTACCGGGTGGTCGACGCGGTCAGCCAGAACAAGAGCACGGTGCTGGTGAGCGGCGAGAGCGGAACGGGCAAGGAGCTGGTGGCGCGCACCATCCACCGGCGAGGGCCGCTCGCCGACGGGCCCTTCGTCGCGATCAACTGCGCCGGTCTCTCCGAGACGCTCCTCGACAGCCAGCTCTTCGGGCACCGCCGCGGCGCCTTCACGGGCGCGGTGGCCGACCACGACGGCGTATTTCGCGCCGCCGAGGACGGGACGCTCTTCCTCGACGAGGTCTCCGAGATTCCGCTCGCGCTCCAGGCGAAGTTCCTGCGCGCCCTTCAGGACCGCGAGGTGACGCCTCTGGGCTCGAGCCGGCCGATCGTGGTCGACGTCCGGCTGATCGCCGCCACCAACCGCGACCTCGAGGCCGAGACGCGCGCGGGACGCTTCCGCTCCGACCTCTTCTACCGGCTGAACGTGGTGCACATCGCCCTGCCGCCGCTCCGGGTGCGGGGCGACGACGTCGTCCTGCTCATCGAGCACTTCGTCCAGCACTTCAGCCGCGAGTACCAGGTCGCCCCCAAACGGGTCGCCGCGGAGGCCATGGCGCGGCTACGTGCTCACGCCTGGCCCGGGAACATTCGCGAGCTGCAGAACGCCATCGAGCGGGCGTTCGCCCTGTCGGCGGCCGACACGATCACCGCCGAGGACCTGCCGGCGGCGCTGCGCGACGACGCCGTGCCCGCGCTCGGCACGCCCGACGGCGGCGACATTCCGACCCTCGGCGAGGCGGAGCGGCGGCTCATCGCGGCCGCTCTCAGACACAGCGGCGGCAACAAGAACGAAGCCGCCCGCCTCCTCGGCATCGACCGGCAGCGGCTCTACCGCAAGATCGAGAAGTACGGGCTCACGTGAAGCTCAACCCCGTCGAGCTCGCCCTGATCAACAACCCGCTACGCGACGTCCTCGAGGAGCTCTCCGCGGAGTTCTTTGCCGACATCCCGGTGCTCAGCCCCTGCTCCGGCGCTTCACGCTGCATCCGTACGAGCAGATGTTCGACTTCCCCGCTTTCCGACGTGCCCTCGACGACGCGGGTCTCCGGCTGGTCGCGCTGCGGTCGCACTTGATCCCGGGCTGGCACCGGGGCATCGCCCTCCGCGACTGACCCCCGCGCTCCCGGACGCCGCCCGCACACTCCACTGGCACATGTGCCGTCCGGTGCACCCCCTCGACTCCGCGGCTGGCCTTTCCGCCGTGTCCGCGGGCTGGCCCGACACGTGCACTTCTCGGCTCCGGCACGCGGAGGTCGACGATGTTGAGAGGGGCTCAGCGCGCAGAGAGCGGGCACACCATCCTGCTGGTGGATGCCCAGGAGGAGACGCTGCTCTCCCTGCGCACCGTGATCGAGGGCGAGGGCCACCGCGTGCTCACGGCCACGTCGGGCGAGCACGCGCTCGCGATCGTCAAGGAGAGCGACGTCCACCTGTTGCTTGTCGACTATGTGATGCCCCACATGAGCGGCACCGATCTGGTGCGCGCGGTGCGCGCGTTCGATCCCTACGTCCAGATCATCCTGCAGACCGAGCACCCGGGCGCGAAGCCGCCCCGGGCGATGCTGGCCGAGCTCGACATCCAGGGCCACCGCGACAAGGCCGACGGGCCAGACGACCTGCTGATGTGGGTCACGATCGGGCTCAAGGCCTACGGGCTCACCCAGCGGCTGCGCGAGCGCGAGCGTCTGCAGGGTGACATCGTGGCCAACGTGTCGCACGAGCTGAGGACCCCGCTCAACGTCATCGGCGGGTACGCGAGCCTCCTGCTCGACGGGCATTTCGGAAGCCTGCCGGACGACGCCCTGCCGCCCCTCCGCTCGCTCGCGGCGGCGACCCGCAACCTGACCGATCTCGTGTCCGACTTCCTCCAGTACGCCAAGGCCGATGCCCGCGTGTGCGACGCCACGCCGCAACGAGTGTCCACCGACGAGCTGGCGCGCGAGCTCGAGCGGCTGGGTGGCCTGCTGCTCGAGGGCAAGAGCGTCCGCTTCTCGGTGGAGGTCGACGACGCGCCAGCCGAGTTCGTGACCGATGCGTTCAAGCTCCGCACGATCCTGCGCAACCTGGTGACGAATGCGGTCAAGTTCACGAGCGACGGCGCCATCACGGTGCACATCGCCGCGTGCGGCACCGGACTGTGCGTCACGGTGAGCGACACCGGTCCGGGCATCCGGCTGGAGGACCGGACATTGATCTTCGAGCCCTTTCGGCAGGGGGACAGCTCCGCGACGCGATCGCACGGGGGCATCGGCCTCGGGCTTGCGCTCTCCCGCAAGTACGCCGGGCTGCTCGGGGGCACGCTCGAGCTCCAGCAGACGTCGGAGCGCGGCTCGTGCTTCGCGCTCTTTCTGCCTGCTATCGGGTCCGCCGACCGCAGGCGCGTCGACGGCGCCGCGCGGCGGCGGTTCGGCTCCGGCGCCGCGGCGTGATACGCGCCGCCGGCCGGGAACTGTTTCATTTCCCGCCCCGCACGTCGCGCGCTACGGTCCCTTGCCCCCGGCGCCCAGGATGAAGGGCCGCAGGATGTCGATGGGCACCGGGAAGATGGTCGTCGAGTTGTTCTCCGAGGCGATCTCCACCAGCGTCTGCAGGAAGCGCAGCTGCAGCGCGATCGGCTCGCGCGCCATGATGGCCGACGCCTCGGCGAGCCGTTGCGCAGCCTGGAACTCGCCCTCGGCCGCGATCACCTTGGCGCGGCGCTCGCGCTCGGCCTCGGCCTGTCGGGCCATGGCGCGCCGCATTTCCTCGGGCAGGTCGATGAACTTGATCGCGACCTGCACCACCTTGATGCCCCAGGGCTCGGTGTGCTGGTCGATGATCGTCTGGAGATGCGCGTTGATCTTCTCGCGCTCGGCGAGGAGCTGGTCCAGCTCCGCCTCACCGCAGACGCTGCGCAAGGTGGTCTGGGCGTTCTGCGACGTTGCGAAGAGGTAGTTCTCCACCTCGACGACGGCCCGACTGGGGTCGACCACGCGGAAGTAGAGGACGGCGTTCACCTTGAGCGAGACGTTGTCCTTGGTGATGACGTCCTGGGAGGGGATGTCCATGGTGATCGTCCGGAGGTCGATGCGCACCGCCTTCTCGATCCCCGGGATGATGTAGATGATCCCGGGGCCGCGCGCGCTGACCAGACGTCCCAGCCGGAAGACCACCGCGCGCTCGTACTCGCGGAGCACCTTGAGCCCGCTCACCAGGAAGAGGATCACCACCAGCAGCGCAGCCAATGCACCAGGCATCGCTATCTCCTTTCCCCGGCCCGTGATCGGGCGCGGCGTACGCGTAGCCGGAGACCTTCGACGGCCGTCACCTCGATCGGCTCACCGGCATCGACGAACTCGTCGCCCTCGGCCGTCCAGTACTCGCCGCGGACCAGCACCGAGCCCGCGGGGGCGAGCCGGCTCTGCGCGACACCGACCGCGCCGACCATGCCCTCCGCGCCGACCATCGACGGTCGCCGCTGCGAGCGGACGACGAGTGCCGCGATCACGAGCATGAGGACGGCGAGCGTGCCGCCGACGCCGAACACCAGGCTGCGCGCCACGGCGATCCCCGTGCCCGCGGTGTCGAACAGGAACAGCGAGCCGAGCAGGAACGCGGCGATGCCTCCGGCGCCGATCAGGCCGAAGGTGGGCAGAAACGCCTCGGCGACGAGGAGGGCCACCCCCAGCAGGAGGAGGGCGAGGCCCGAGGCGTTGACCGGTAGGACGTGGAGGGCCGTGAGGCCGAGCACCAGACAGATGCCTCCCACGACGCCGGGGAAGACGACGCCCGGGTGCGTCATCTCGACGTAGAGGCCGAGGACGCCGGCCATCATCAGGAGATAGGCGATGTTCGGATCGGCCAGGATGTTCAGCAGGCGCTGCGCCAGCCGCATCCCGTAGGTCCGCACGCGCACGCGGTCCTCGCTCCAGATACCCGAGAGCGCGAGCTTCCGCTTCTCCCCGCCCACGTCCACCTCGCGCCCGTCAGCCTGCGCCACCACGTCCTCGAGGTCCTTCGCCACGAAGTCCACGACGTGGATCTTGGCCGCCTCTTCCGCGGTGATCGAGACGCTCTCACGGACCGCCTTCACCGCCCACTCCACGTTCCGGCCCCGCCGGTGCGCGATCGCCTCGCTGAACGAGGCGGTGAAGTTCTCGATCTTCTCACCGAGGACGCCCTTGATCTCCTCTCCCTGGCCACCCACCGGATGGGCGGCCCCGATATTCGTGCCGGGCGCCATGGCGGCGATGTGCGCGGCGAGCGTGATGAAGACGCCGGCCGAGCCGGCGCCCGCGCCGCTGGGGGCGACGTAGACGATCACCGGCACGGGCGCCGCGAGGATGTCCTTCACGATGGCGCGCATCGAGGGGAGAAGACCGCCCGGGGTATCGAGCTGGATGACGAGCGCCGGCGCGTGGTCGGCCTCGGCGCGCGCGATCGCCTCGTGCACGAAGTCGGCGACCGCCGGATTGATGGTGCCGTCGATGACGATGCGGGACAACGCCTCCTCGGAAACCGGCTCCGCCGCCCGCGCCACGAGACCGAGGAGCAAGACCCCGAGCGCGAGGGAGCGCCGCGTCACGCGCGCGCGCTCCCGATGCCGAGCGCGCCCATCACCTTCTGGATGTCGTCCCACACGAGCCGCTTGTCGCCCGGGTTGCGGAGCAGGTAGGCGGGATGGAAAGTCGGCATCAGCCGGATGCCGTGGTAGTCGAACCAACGGCCGCGGAGCTGGGTGATCGGCGTCTTCGTCCGGAGCAGCGTCTGCGCCGCGAACTTGCCGAGCGCGACGATCACCTCGGGCGCGATCAGCTCGAGCTGGCGGACGAGGAAGGGCTCGCACGTCGCCACCTCGTCCGGCTCCGGGTTGCGGTTCTCGGGCGGCCGGCACTTGATGACGTTGGCGATGTACACGTCCTCTCGCCGCAGCCGCATGCCCTTGGTGATGATCTCGGTCAGCAGCTGCCCGGCACGACCGACGAACGGCTCCCCCCGGAGGTCCTCGTCGCGACCCGGCGCCTCCCCGACGAACACGAGCCGCGCCCGCGGGTTGCCGACGCCGAAGACCACGTGGCTGCGATGCGGAGCGAGCTTGCAGCGGCGGCAGTCGCCGATCGCCTCGCGCAGCTCGTCGAGGGTGCGCGCCTGCGCCACGCCGGCCTCGGTGAAGAGATCGCGCGGCGAGGCGTCGACCCGGGTGGGACCTGGAGCCTGGACGCCAGCCGCCGCACTCCGGGGAAAGCCGAGCAGGCCCAGCTCGCGCTGGTACTCGACGTACGTGACGAGAACGCTGGCTATTTTCGCCAGCTGGCCTTGAGAGGCAGGGGTCCCCATTGTACGATCAACAGGCGATGTGGCTTGCCGGCGCCGTGGCAGTTCTCCTCTTCGCCTGGCCCAGCGAGGCACATGCGTGGGGTCCCGTCACCCACCTCGTCCACGGCTCGGAAATTCTGAGTAGTCTTAGCACCCTGGCTCCGGCCCTTCAAGAAATCCTGCGCGCGCACCGGCTCCCGTACCTCTACGGCTGCATCGCCGCCGACATCGTACAGGCCAAGAAGTATACCCGGAGCCTCTACACGCACTGCCACTGCTGGCCCGTCGGCTGGCAGCTCGTCGAGTCGGCACGCGGGGAGCGCGAGCAGGCGTTCGCGTACGGCTACCTCTCGCATCTGGCGGGCGACGTCTACTCACACAACGAGTACGTACCCGTGCAGCTCATCGTCAGCTACCGGGCACGGACGCTCAAGCACATCTACTGGGAGGCGCGCTTCGACGCGGCCCAGGCACGGGACCGCTGCCGGCTGATCCGCACCGTGCTCGAGCAGCGCTACCCGGACTGCGATCGGCTCGTCGAACGAGTCGTCGAGCGGACGCTCTTCTCCTTCCGTACCAACAAGCGCATCTTCAACTCGGTGATGGCGCTGCAGCAGTTCGACCAGTGGCAGCGGATGATCCGGCGACTTTCCGAGCGCTCGCGGTATCCGCTCCCTGAGAGCGAGGTCGACCGCTTCAACGCAGTCTGCGTCGGCGCCATCCAGGACCTGCTGGTGCAGGGCCGCGCGAGCGCGTGTCAGCACTCGGATCCGACTGGCCGCGAAACGCTCTCGCGCGCCGAGTCCCTGCGTCGGAAGCTGCGGGCCCTGCGGCGCCGCGGGCGCATGACGGCGGCGCTCGATGCCGAGGTGCGGTCGCTGGTGGCGTGACGGCGGGGTGGCGGGAAGGGGCGTCGCCGCAGTGCCCCTTCCCGCCTTGCACGTCGCGGTTCCACCCGCGACCCACCCGACGTCGGCGTGGGAGAGAGCGACGGATGACGCCGATGGTCAGCGTACGCGGCGGAGTGGGCCGCGGCGCTGGGCCGTCAACCGGTGGGCGGCGACCCAGTCCAGGATGCGCTCGGCGACCTCTTCCTTGGAGAGCACTGGGAGCGCCTCCTCGTGGCGAGTGGCGTCGATCAGGTGGACGACGTTGGTGTCGCCGCCGAAGGCCGCGCCCGGAGCGGTCACGTCGTTGCCGACGATCAGGTCGAGGCGCTTTTCGGCGAGCTTCCGGCGCGCCTCGCCGACCAGGTTATCGGTCTCAGCGGCGAACCCGACCAGCAGACGCCGTCCCTTGCGCGTCGAGAGCTGACGCAGGATGTCCGGGTTCGCGTCGAGCTCCAGAGTGAGCGGCCGGCCGGCCTTCTTGAGCTTTCGGGCGAGCGCGCGGCGCGGGCGGTAGTCCGCCACCGCGGCGCCCATGATGACGACGCTGGCGCTCGCGAAGGCCGCCTCGACGGCGCGCGCCATCTCCTGGGCGGTGGTGACCGGCGTCACGCGGACGCCCGGCGGCGGCCGCAGGGCCGTCGGCCCGGTGACGAGCGTCACCTCGGCTCCCCGTCGCCGCGCCACCCGTGCGATCGCGTAGCCCATCTTCCCGCTTGAGCGGTTCGAGAGATAACGAACGGGATCGATGGGCTCCTGAGTGGGTCCGGCCGACACGAGCACGCGCTGCCCGGCGAGGTCCTTGGGCGCCAGCACGCGCAGGACCTCCTCGACGACGTCCTCCGCCTCGGCGAGTCGACCCGTGCCCTCGTAGCCGCACGCCAGCCATCCGCTCTCCGGCCCGACGACGGAGGCGCCGCGGGCCACCAGGCGGGCCAGGTTCTCCTGGACCGTCGGGTGCTCCCACATGTGCACGTTCATCGCGGGAGCCAGCACGAGTGGGGCGCGGGTGGCGAGCAGAACCGTCGTCAGGAGGTCGTCGGCGATGCCGGTGGCGAGCTTGGCGATCACGTTGGCGGTCGCGGGCGCGATGGCGACGGCGTCGGCCTCGTCGGCGAGCCGGATGTGGCCGATCTCGGACTCCTGCGTGAGGTCGAAGGTGTCGGTCGCCACCGGCTGCCCCGCGAGGGTCTGGAACGTGAGTGGAGTGACGAAGCGCTGCGCGGCCGCCGTCATGACCACCCGGACACGCGCCCCTGCCCCCGTGAGCAGCCGCACGACGTCGCACGCCTTGTAGCAGGCGATGCCGCCGCTCACCCCGACCACCACGGTCTTGCCGTCCAGTCGCATCGTCCTACCCCGCCTCGGCCGAGGGCGCGTCGCGCCCAGCGAGCCGTATCAGCTGCGAGACCGAGACGTCCTCGCGGGCCAGGAACACCCCGGCGGTCCCGATGTTGACGAGCATCTGGAGAACCCAGGTGAACAGCGAATAGCCCACCGCCGCGTCCTTCGGCACCGCGAAGAAGCCAAGCGCCAGCACACAGCCCGCCTGCCACGTGCCGACGAAGCCGGGCGCTTGCGGCAGGAACACGAAGGCCGCGACCACCACGACGGCGGCCAGCGACGCGGCGATTAGCGGGACCTGGATGTCGAGCGCCAGGAAGCCGAACAGGAAGGTGAGCGCGATCACGCCCCAGAGGTAGACGGAGTACGCGATCACCACCGCGACGGTGGCCCCATCGGCGAGCCCCGCGAGGCCGTTCAGAAAGGCGGTGCACACCGGAGCGAGCCCGCGTGCGGCGCGCGCCGGCAGCCACCCGAGCATCCAGCCGACCAGCCGGTCGGCCAGCGCGCGGTTGCGCTGCATGGCGAGCAGGACCACGAAGCCCACGGCTGCGATCACGGCGAGCGCCCATGCCCCCTGCTGCATCGGGCGAGGGATCGGATAGGCAAGCGCCACCCCGAGGAAGCAGCCGATCACGAGCAGCATGTCGAACAGCCGCTCGAGGACGACGCTCGACAGAGCGGCGCTCATGCCGACGCCCGCACGACGACCGAGGAGCGCCGGCCGGAGTAGCTCGCCCAGCCGGAAGGGCAGCACCGAGCTCGCGCCGAAGCCGATGGCCGTCGCCGCCAGAGCCGGATAGAGCTCCACGCCGCCCATCGGCCGCAAGAGCACGCGCCAGCGCTGCGCCCGGACGAGGATGGCCAGCAGGCTGACCGCGATGAGCGCGGCCACCCAGCCCGGTCGGGCCCCGGCCAGCAACGCGCCCACTTGCTGCCAGTCCGTCCCGCGAGTTGCGAAGTACAGACAGAGCAGCGAGACGGAGACGCCGATGAACGAACGGAGAGCGGTGCGCAGTCGGTCCCTCCAGCGGCCCGGGCCGGGCCGCGCGGCATTATTCCCCGGCTCGCCGCGGGACGAAAGCCTCGCGCGTCCCGAGGCGGGCGAGCGCCCACAGCCCGATCGCCGTCGTCGCGGCGCCCGCTCCGATCAGGAGCCACGCCAGGAGGTCCCAGGACGAATCCATCCTGACGCCGAGTCCCAGGACCAAGAGGAGGAAGCCGAGCGGCCGTGACTTCCCCCCCGGAGCGTCGCTCATGCAGGCCCGTCCCCGAGGGCCCGGAAGGCCAGCCGCGCCCGAACGAGGGCGGTCCAGGCGGATAGCCCGGCGAGCAGCACCACCGCCGTCGCCAGCACGATGTGCGTCCGGTAACCGAGGATCGGGCATGCGAGGTGCGCCACCAGGCCCGACAGCCAGGCGCCGAAGCCGAGCACGACGTATCGCTCGGGCCGCTGGGCGCGGCCGGCGCTGAGCGCCACTCCCAGGCCCTCCGCGCGGGCGCGCGTGTAGCTCACCATGAGGCTCGTGAAGGCGGCCACCGCGACGGCCAGGAGGACCCAGCTCCCACGGAAAAAGGCACCGAGCCCGAGAAAGGTCGCGAATTCGGAATAGCGATCGACCACCGAGTCGACCAGGGCTCCACGGCGGCCCGCAGCCCCGTTTCGCCGCGCAACGCCGCCGTCGAGGATGTCGAGGGTGCCGGCGAGGATCGTGAGCCAGCCGGCGACGAAGATCCACCCCGCCCAGAACGCCGCTCCCGCGAACACGCTCACGCCGAGCTGCGCATAGGTGAGCAGATCGGCGTGGACGCCCCAGAGGACGAGCTGGTCCTCGAAGGGCGCGAGCACGCCCTTGTACCAGCCACGGACGCGCGGACCGAGCAGCGGCGGCGCCGGGTCGGCGGGTCCCGAAGCGACCGCCATGCGCGCGTAGCCCCTGAGCGCGAGGACCACCGCGACGCCGATGACGACCGTGGCGACGGCGGCGGTTCCCGGCCGGCAGGCCGGCGGCACGTCTAGCGCTCGATCTCCCCGCGGAGGAAGTGCTCGACCCGTTCCTTCGCGAGATCGTCGGCGAGCTGACGCGGTGGGTGCTTCATCAGATACGCCGCGACGCTGGCGAGCGGCCCGCCGATACCCCGGTCGCGCGCCACCCGACAGCAACGGATCGCGTCGATCACGCAGCCCGCGGAGTTCGGGCTGTCCTCGACCGACAGACGCACCTCGAGCTCGATGGGCGCGTTGCCGAACCCGCGACCCTCCATGCGGAGAAAGCAGACCTTGTTGTCGCGCTGCCATGGCACGTAGTCACTCGGGCCGATGTGGATCGCGGCCGGCGGCAGCGGCTCGGGAAGCATGCTCTGCACAGCCTCGGTCTTGGAGCGACGTTTCGCGCCGGTGCGTGTCCGGCTCAGCATGTTCAAGAAGTCGGTGTTGCCGCCCGTGTTCAGCTGGTACGTGCGGTCGATCACGACGCCGCGGTCGACGAAGAGCCGCGCGAGCATGCGGTGAAGGATCGTGGCGCCGAGCTGCGACTTGACGTCGTCGCCGATGAGCGGGATGCCGCGCCGCTCGAACTCGGCGGCCCATTGCGGATCGGAGGCGATGAACACCGGGATGCAGTTGACGAACGACACGCCGGCCTCGAGGCAGGCACGCGCGTAGTGCTCGGTGGCCGCCTGGCTGCCGACCGGCAGGTAGTTCACCAGGATCTCCGCACCGCTGCGCTGGAGCACCTCGACCACGTTCACCGGCCGCCGCTCCGCGACGACGAACGCCTCCTCCGGCGGGTAGTCGCGCATGTGCTCCGCGATCCCGTCGAGCACGGGGCCCATCTGCACGACCACCGACGAGCGGGGCAGGCGCGGATAGAGCGGCCGCGCGTTGTTCGGCAGCGCCACCGCCGCCACGTCGAGCGACTGTCCGACCTTGCGCACGTCGACGTCGAACGCACAGACCACCTCGATGTCGCTCGGCCGGTACCCGCAGACCTCGTAGTGCATGAGACCTACCGGGTGCCCGTCGGTCGCCGGGTCGGGGGCGCGATAGAACTCGATACCCTGCAGCAGGCTGCTGGCGCAGTTACCCACGCCGACGATGCCGACGGCGATCTTTCTCATTCGTGTGGCTCGTGCGGGTGGTCGGGAGCGTGCCCGCTCGAGGCGCGCCCCATATACTCAACGGCAGCAGGGCTGTAAATGCCGCGGGGCCAGCGCGCAAACTTACTTCAAGACGATTTTCGGAACCGGGACGGGAAGTCGGGCGGAAACGCGTGCTCGGGATGAATGCGGCGGGCCTTGGTGAGGAGCTGCTCCTCGGTCTCGGGGTCGTCCGGGTTCGGCACACAGCAATCGACGGGACAGACGGCGGCGCACTGCTCCTGATCGAAGAAACCGACGCACTCGGTGCACTTCTCGGGCACGATGTAGTAGATGTCCGCGGCCAGTGCTGGATGAGCGTTGCCGTCGCCGTTCCACGGCACGCCGCCTTCGTAGATCGCCGTGTTCGGGCATTCCGGCTCGCAGGCTCCGCAGTTGATGCACTCGGCGGTGATCATCGTGGACATCGCGCTCGGCCCCCTTGTTCGGGCCGGGACTATACCCGCGGGCGGGCGCGCATGACAACCAAAATCCGGTCAGGCGGAGACGTCTGGCGGGGGCGCGGCGAGCCGCGAGGCCTCGGCCGCCACGCGCTCGGCCAGCCCGCGAAACTGCACGCTCACGGGGTGGCCCGGGGCGGCGACCACGATCGGATGGCCGCGGTCCCCGCCTTCCCGGACGTCCGGCACCAGAGGGATGCGGGCCATGAGGGGAACCCCGAACCGCTCGGCTAGCGCGTCGGCTCCCCCGTGCCCGAAGATCGGGTCCTCCGCGCCGCACTGCGGGCACACGTAGCCGCTCATGTTTTCGACCACGCCGAGCACGGGCGTGCTCACCTGCGCGAACATCGCCATCGTCCGCCCCACGTCGAGGAGCGCGACGTCCTGCGGCGTGGTGACGATCACCGCGCCCGTGACCGGCACCTGCTGCACGAGGGTCAGCTGCGCGTCGCCCGTTCCCGGTGGCAGGTCGACGACGAGGTAGTCGGTGGGGCCCCAGTCGACGTCGCGCAGGAACTGCCGCACGATGCCCATGACGAGCGGGCCGCGCCAGATGACCGGTGACTGCTCGTCGAGGAAGAAGCCCATGGAGATGAGCTTGATCCCGAAGCGCTCGATCGGCCGGATCCGCTTGGCCGCCGTCGCGTGCGGCCGGTCCGCCGTGCCGAACATGATGGGCAGACTCGGCCCGTAGACGTCGGCGTCGAGCAGCCCGACGCGCCCGAGCCGGGCCAGGGCCAGCGCCAGGTTCACCGCCACGGTGGACTTCCCGACCCCTCCCTTGGCGCTTGCCACGGCGACCACGTGAGCGACGCCGGGGAGCGCCGCCCGCTCCGCGAACGGGTCCTTCCCCCGGCCTTCGCTCGCCATGTGAATGTCGACCTTGCGGACCCCCGGCTCGCCGCCGAGCACGCGCTCGACGTCGGCGGCGATCTGCCGGAGCACCTCGGGTTTGTCGGTGCCCGGACGGAGGTGCACCCGCACGGCGTCGCCCTCGATCGCGAGGTCGGTCACCATTCCGAGCCTCACGATGTCACGGTTGAAGCCGGGGAAACGCACGGCACGAAGCGCGTCCCGGAGCCGGTCGGGCGTGAGCGCCATGCGCCCCACATAGCGACGGGCCCTGGAAAAGGCAATGTTGCTCGTCCGCACGCAAGAGGTCGCGCGCACCGGCTTGTCGGAGGAGGACGAGTGCGGTAGTGCGCAACCGACATCCAACGGAGGAGGACCGCCATGTCTCGATCGATCATGCTGGTCTGCTTTGCGCTCGCCCTCGTGCCGCCCCTACGTGCCGACGTCCAGCTGATCGCGCCCGGCACCGCGCAGCAGGACGCGGTCGTCGTCGACACGGGCCCGAACGGGATCTGCGAGACCACCGCCGCCCTGGGCGACATCCAGCTGACACCGGTCGGCCAGGCCACCCCGTTCCGCACCGAGATCCGATGCGGCGCGAACAAAGTGGCCGAGACCGCCGCCGCCGGCGACGACACGCAACTGATCGCGGTCGGGGCCGCGTGCAAGAACGCGAACAACCCCGTAGTCGACACCGGCCCGAACGGTGTCGCGGACACCGTCGCGGCGGGCGACGACACCACCTTGATCGCATTCGGCGCCGTCCCGTCGAACACTCCCTGCGTGATCACGGGCGGCAACGGCGTCGCTGACACGGCCGCCGCGAGCGGCGACGACCACCTGCTCCTCGCCCCCGTCGGCTCCGCCGCGCCGAACAGCGACGTGATCGGCTGCGGCCCGAACCTCGTGGTCGACACGACGCCGAACAACGTCAATCCGGGCGGCGATGACGCCTACGTGAGCGGCTTCAGCCTCGGGGCGCCCTGCGCGCAGAACGACGTGGTCATCGAGTCGGGCGCGAACGGCATCGCCGAGACGCGCGCCGAGGGGCCGGACCTCGTGCTCAAGGTGGCTCGTCCGCTGCGACTCTCGATCGGCAGGGGGCAGCCCTCGGCCAGCAAGACGGTGAAGGTCGTGGTCTCGAACGTCGAGTTCGGCGCTTCCGCGCCCGCGAGCCGCACCTACCGGCTGTCGGCCACCAAGGGCTCGTGCCCGGGCGGTACCGTGAACCAGGTCGACGCGGACACGAACACCCCCGGCCTCCAGGCGACGGCCAGCGTGCCCCAGGGTGGCAACGTGAAGGGCAGCTTCGTGGTGAAGATCGGCCTCGCCGACGTGACTTCGGCGGCGTCGAACATTCCCTTCCGATGCACGGTGAACGTCGACGCCATCGCCGCCGACACGGACCCCGACGTCGACGACGCCGCCAACCCCTCGAACAACTCGACAACGGTCGCGGTGGAGGTCGTCGACAAGAACGACCTGTAGCACGGGCCAAACTCGAGATCGCGTTCGGCGCCTTGACTTTGCCCATCGCTTCGCAGTGGAATCGGGCGCCTTCGCCGTGAAGTCCCTCGCACCCACCGCCGCGGCCGCCGCCCATCCACCGCCGATCGCCGAGGACCTCGCCCGGGTCGAGGAGCGGCTCGCCGAGGAGCTCGTGTCGCGCGAGAGCCGGCTGGCCGCGATCGCGACGCACCTCCTCGGTGCCGGGGGCAAGCGGGTGCGGCCCGCCGTCGTCCTCCTCGCCTTCCATGCAGCGGGGGACGGCGCCCGGCGGCATGACGACGCCATCGAGGCGGCGGTGGCGCTCGAGCTCATCCATTCGGCGACGCTGCTGCACGACGACATCATCGACGGCGGCGAGGTCCGTCGCGGGCGCCCGTCGGCACTGCGGACCTTCGGGATCGGCGACACCCTGGTGGCGGGCGACTTCCTCTTCAGCCGCGCCTTCGCCCTCTGCGCGCGTTTCGAGCCCGTCGTGATCCGCTGGGCGGCCGACGCCTGCGTGAGCCTCACCGAGGGCGAGATCCTGCAGGGTCGTTTTCGGCACAATCCGTCCGTGACGGTTGCCGACTACCTGGAGATCATCCGGCGGAAGACCGCCTCGCTCTTCGCTGCTGGTGCGCGCACCGCAGCGCACCTCGCGGGGGCGAGCCCGGAGCTCGTCGAGGCGATGGCGGCCGGCGGCGAGCACATCGGCCTCGCGTTCCAGATGAGCGACGACCTGCTCGACGTCGTCGGGCTCCCCGGCGTCACGGGCAAGCCACGGGGCATCGACCTGCGCGACGGCAACCCCTCGCTGCCGATCGTGCTCGCGCTCCGTGCGGACCCGGAGTTCGCGCGGCTCTTCGCCGAACGGCGCCTCGGCGGCGGCGACGTCGAGGCCGGCCTCGGCCGCATCCGGCAGAGCGGGGTGCTGTCGGAGGTCGCGTCGCGCGCGCAGACTCACGTGAGCGCGGCGCTGACCGCGCTCGGTCGCCTCCCGGCCTCGCCTTACCGCCGCGCCCTCGAGACCCTCACGCAGAGCCTGGGCGAGCGATCCGCCTGAGCGGCGGAACAGGACGCGAAGAGGGGCCCCGGGGTCACGCGTGCCGCCAGGGCGGCCCAGGCCGCCGCGCGACCGAGCCGCGCCACGTCGATCGTGGCGGCGCGGCCCTCGGCTCCGGCGAGCCAGGCGGTCACGAGGCGCACCTCGTCGAGCTCCTCCCGCTCGAGGAGCGCGGCCGGCGGCGGCTCGAGCGCGGCGCAGGCGCGCGCGAAGCCGGCGGCGCGGTCGCGCCGGTCGGGCACCGAGACTGCCGCCCGAAGCCGGCCGCCGCTCACGGCGAGCAGCCGGTGCCCGCGCGTACCGGAGGCCGCGACCACGACCAGGACCTGGACGGCGCGGCGTGCCGCGCGGAGCGCCGCCAGCGCGCCGCCGGCGGGCCCCGAGAGCCGCACCTGGTTCGCTGGCCGCGCCGCACCGAGCCGGCCGTCCGACTCGCCGAGCGCCCCGAGCGCCCGAGCGAGCGCTCGACCGTACGCGCCCGGGGCAGTGGCCCCCACGCAGGGCGCCGTGCACTGCCCGAGGTCGCGTCGCAAACAGGCACGCGCGGCAGGATCGGGGCGAAGCTCGCCCGCGCAGGTGCGCAGCCCAAGCGCGTCCGCCAGCCGCTCGAGCGCGGCGCCGAGGTGCCTGCCGCCCGGAAACGGTCCGAGATAACGCCACGGGCCGGGGACGAGCTCGCGGCTCAGCTCGAGTCGCGGAAAGCGGTCGCGCGGGTCGAAGCGCACGTAGGCGTACGCACCGCATTGCTTCAGGCGACGGTTGAAGTGCGGCCGCTCGCGCTGAATGGTCCGCGCCTCGAGCACCAGCGCCTCGAGATGCGAGCCGCACGGCTGCCACACGACCCGCGCGGCGAGCCGGGCGATGCGCCCTTCCTTGCTCGCGGGCGGCCAGCCGGGCGCGAAGTAGGAGCGCACGCGGCGGCCGAGATCGCGGCTCGAGCCCACGTAGAGGAGGCGGTCGCCGCCGTCGCGAAACGCGTAGACTCCAGGCTGTGCCGGCGGCGCGATCAGCCCCGCCGCAACCAGCCGCGCCTCCCCCACCTCCACCCGCACCGGCTGCCCGTCTAGCGGGGAGCTGCGCGGCGGGCAAACCTGCGTTGACTTGGCGGGCCGTGCGACCGAAGATGCCGCTCGTGCCGCGCGACGGATTCGGCCGCGAGATCGACTACCTGCGCATATCGCTCACCGACCACTGCAACCTCCGGTGTGTCTACTGCATGCCGCTTGCGGGGAACCACTATGCGCCCTCGCCCGACCTCCTGACCGCGGCCGAGATCGAGGCGGTCGTACGCGCCGCGGTCGGCGTCGGCTTCCGCAAGTTCAGGCTGACGGGCGGCGAGCCGACGCTGCGCGCCGACCTGGTCGAGATCGTCGAGCGGCTGGCGGGCGTGCCGGGGGTGCGCGACCTCGCCATGACCACGAACGCGGTCCGGCTGTCGGGACTGGCCTCGCGGCTCGCCGCGGCGGGCCTCAAGCGGATCAACGTCCATCTCGACAGCCTCGACGCCGCGCGCGTCGCCCGCGTCATGCGCTGGGGCACGCTCACGGAGATCTGGGCCGGGATCGAGGCCGCCGAGGCGGCCGGTCTCCGTCCCATCAAGCTGAACGCGGTCGTCGTCCGCCGCTTCAACGAGGAAGACGTGGTGCCGCTCGCGGCCCTGACGCTGGAGCGCGACTGGCACGTTCGCTTCGTCGAGACGATGCCGCTCGGTCGCGGCGAGGTCGCGGCGGTCGCACGGGCCGGGCTCGTGCCGAGCGCGGAGAGCCGTGCGCGGATCGAGGCGGCGCTCGGACGGCTCGTGCCCCTGGCACTCGCCGATCCGGCCGACGAGTCGCGCAACTACCGCCTGCCGGACGGGCGCGGCGTGGTCGGCTTCATCAGCCCCGTCTCCGAGCCGTATTGCGGAACCTGCAACCGGATGCGGCTCACCGCCGAGGGCCGCTTCCACCTCTGCCTCCTGCGGGACGACGAGCTCGACGTGCGCGGGGCGCTGCGCGCCGGAGCCGGGCTCGACGCGGTCGGCGTCCTCCTCTTGCGCGCGGTCGGCTCCAAGCCGACCGGACACCGGCTCGATGTCGGCCGCTCTACCGAGGCGCGCGAGATGTACCAGATCGGCGGCTAGTGCGGATGGACGTCGCCGGTCTCGACGAGGCATCGCGCGCGCTTGGGGGCGCCGTGCTCGGCCCCCGCGAGATTGCGGCGGCGCTCGGCTTCGACCCCCTGGCCGTCCTGACGAAGGACGAGGAGGCCGCGGTGGCACGGATTCCGTTCGCGGCCGCCGACCTGGAGCGAGCCCGGGCCGACGGCGACATCCTCGTCCTCCGGCTCGCCCGGGATTCCGAGGGCCCGCTCACCATGCTCCGGCTCGCCGGCCGCGGCGACGGCGGCCTCGACCCCAAGGTCCACAAGGGCGTCGGCTACCTGCTGCGCGACGAGTGGACGATCGACGAGCAGCCGTTCGCGGCCGCGGAGACGTGCCGCACGGGCTGGTGGCTCGTCCGCCGCGAGCCGCTCGCGGCGACGCTCAACCGCGGCTACCGCGAGCAGGACGCCGCGCTGGCGGCGCTCGGCCCCGCCCGACCCGACCGCCCGCGCCGCCGGAGCGCCGTGGAGATCGCCTTCGACACGCTCTGCTGGCACCGCACGCACGGCGAGCGCCTGCTGCCGGCCGCCTGGGACTGGTCCCGCAGCGAGACGCTCGATGGCGGCTACGCCGCTCTCGGCGAGTTCGGCGCGCAGGGACTGCGCGTGATCGCGTACTCGGGCGCGGTTCGCTTCGGGACGCTCGGGGTCTGCCCCCAGCGCTGACGCATTGCCACTCGCGGTCGGGGCCTGGTAGGAGACCCCTCTCGTGTATTTCGTCACGACCAAGCGCGCCGGTTACGCGCTCTTCTGCACGACGCCGAGTGAGCGCGCCGCCATCGCCGTCACCGACGACCAGAAGCGCGTCCACCTGCTCGCCGGTAGCGCCGCCGGCTGGGAGGTGCGTCACGACTGGCCGATCGAGGAGCACTCGCACACCGAGCTGATGACGCGGCTCGGCTCCGTCGAGGAGCCCGAGACGATTGAGGAGCTGGTCCGGCTCGCGCTAGGCGAGTGACGATGCGGGGCGCCCTCGACGGTCTCCGAGTCCTCGAGATCGGCGAGCTGGTGAGCGCGCCGTATGCCACCAAGCTACTCGCCGACCTCGGCGCCGACGTGGTGAAGATCGAGCCGCCGACCGGCGACCCCGCGCGCCAGCGGGGACCGTTTCCGGGCGGCACGCCGCATGCCGAGAAGAGCGGGCTCTTCCTCTACCTCAACACCAACAAGCGGGGCATCACGCTCGACCTCGCCGACGCGCCCGGACGAAAGGCGCTCGACCGCCTGGTCGCCGGCGCCGACCTCCTCGTGCACAACGTCCACCCGCTCGACATGGCCGCCCGGGGACTCGACTACTCCCGGCTCGCGGCGCTGAATCCGCGGCTCGTGATGACGTCGATCGCGCCCTTCGGACTCTCGGGTCCGCACGCCGGCTATCGCGGGCCCGACGTGGTCACGTGGAGCGCCGGCGGCGTGGCGGCGTTGAACGGCGTACCCGGCGAGCCCGATCTGCCGCCGCTCAAGACCTTCGGCGACCAGTCGGGCTTCCAGGCGGCGCTCACCGCCACCGTCGGCTCACTCGGCGCGCTGTTCGCCGGCCTCACGACCGGCCGCGGCGAGCACGTCGAGGTATCGGCTCAGGAATGCGTCGCCTCGATCCTCGAGCTGACCTTCGAGTACTGGCCCTACACCGGACTCGTCGCGTCGCGGCTCGGCCAGAAGCCGATCCAGCCGCTCTGCTTCATGGAGTGCCGCGACGGCTGGATCTTCCTCTGCGCGATCGAGGAGCACCAGTGGGAGCGCTTCGTCGAGATCATGGGCAACCCCGAATGGGCGGGCCTCGAGCTGTTCGCGAACCGTCTGGCACGCGGCGCCAACTTCGACGCCCTGCAGGCCCTCCTCCAGGAGTGGTGCCGCGACCAGTCGGTCCAGGAGCTCTACGAGGCGGCGCAGCGCCGCCGCATCCCGTTCGCACCCGTCTCGACCATGGGCGACCTCGTCGCCTCGCCCCACCTTCGCGCGCGCGGGTTCTTCGTCACCGTCGAGCATCCCATCGCGGGCGCCGTTACCATGCCGGGGGCGCCGTACAAGCTCACCGCCACCCCCTGGCAGCTCCGCCGCCCGGCGCCGTGCCTCGGGCAGCACACCGCCGAGGTGCTGGCAGAGGTCGGGCTCGAGGCGATGGCGGTCGGCGGCGCCGAGTGACCCGGCAGCGTGCACCGCTCGCCGGCCTGCGGGTCGCGGACTTCACCTGGGTGTGGGCCGGTCCGTTCTGCACGCTGCAGCTCGCCCACCTGGGCGCCGAGGTGATCCGCGTGGAGACGGCGAGCCGGGTCTGCGTCACCCGCCTCCTCCCGCCCTGGGCGGAGTTCCAGCCCGGGCCGAACCGCAGCGGCTACTTCAACCAGTACAA
>Ga0070699_100000959_pt1 | contig 26914 bp, 22 predicted proteins | sample KBSK1503metaG_FD_65473 | JGI IMG/M metagenome (GOLD analysis project Ga0070699, IMG submission 65473) | Corn, switchgrass and miscanthus rhizosphere microbial communities from Kellogg Biological Station, Michigan, USA - KBS K1-50-3 metaG | ecosystem: Host-associated > Plants > Roots >...
CGGGGCGGTCGGCTATTTGTCGAAGCCGTTCGATCCGATGGCGCTGGCCGACAAGGTCACCGAGCTGCTCGCCCTTCCCCGTGCCGAGCCCAAGCCGGAAGCGCCTCCCGTCGCGGTCAAAGCCGCTGCCCCGGCTCCCGCCCCGTCCGATCCCACCGGACCCGTGGAGGTGCTGCTGGCGGAGCACGATCCGCTGACCGCCCAGATTATCCGGCACCGGCTTACCCGCGAAGGCCTTGTCGTCCGGCACTTTGCCAGTGGGACGGCTGCCCTCCAAGCGGCGCAGAACCTGGTGCCCGGCCTGGTGATCCTCGACGCCATGACGCCCGGCATCGAAGGCATCGAGCTGCTGGGGCGGCTTCGGGCGATGCCCCAGTACGCCAAGATTCCGATCCTCGTCCTCTCGGACATCGGCAGCGAACGGGAAGTGGTCCGCGCGCTCGGGGCCGGCGCCGACGACTGCATCCGCAAGCCCTTTTCCCCGACGGAGCTCGTGGCGCGGATCGAGCGCTTGCTCGAACGGCGGTGAGCTGGCCCCGGCTGTGGGAGTTCTACCTTCGAGACTCCGATCTCGCGCTGCTGGTCCTCGGCAACATCATCTTCGGCGCGGCAGCGGCGGGCCTGGCGGTCGTCGCGCTGCTGCTCCGGCTTTCCAACGACCGGAAAGCCCGACGCTGGGGCCGGCTGGAAGCCCGCTGGCAGCCGGTGACGCTCGACGTGGTGATAGGCCTCCAGCCGCCGCAGACGGTCTGGTCGATGGTGGGCCCGAAGGACGGGCTGCACTTCGTCAACTACCTGCTGCGATTTGCCAAGCTGGTGTCCGGCTCGGAGCGCCGCATTGTCGACGACCTGGCGGCGCCCTACCTCCCGCTGGTGCTTCCCCAGCTCACCTATCGCACCGTCGAGCGGCGCGCGCGCGCGGTGCAAACGCTCAGCATCCTGGGAAGCCGCACCTACAGCGGCATCATTCTCAACGCCTTGGACGATCCGTCTCCTCTCGTCGCGATGGTCGCGGCCCGCGCGCTGGCCCGGGGCGGCAGCCCGGAGTTCGCCGCCGGCATCATGGGCCGGATGCATCGCTTCGACCAGTGGCGGCCCAGCTTCCTGGCTTCGATGCTCGCCTCGATGGGCCCGGCGGTGGCCCCCACGCTCCGCTCCGCCCTGGCCGATCCGGTCTTCCACCCCAAGGTCCGCGCCGTGGCGGCCGACGCCCTGCGGGAGCTCCACGACTATCTCGCCGCGGATGCTGCCGCGAAGGTGCTCGAGGAGACCACCGACCGCGGCCTGCTGGCAGCGACGCTCAATCTCATGGCCCACGTGGGCCGCGCCGAACACCTCCCCGCCATCCGTCGGCATGTGATGGCGACGGAGCCGATCGTGCGCGCCCGAGCCGTCGCGGCGCTGGGCCACGTCGGCGCCGAGCAGGATCTCCCCTTCCTGGTCGGTGCCTTCCACGACGAGTCCGCGTGGGTGGCGCTCCGCGCGGCCGAGGCGCTGCACGAAGCCGGCGCGCAGGACACCCTCGCCGCGCTCGCCCGTGCCGACCTGCCGCGCGCTCCGCTCGCGCGGCAGCTCCTCGAGGGGAAGCCGGCGTGATTGAACGCGTCCTGCTCGGCCTGCTGGACGCCTTCAACGCGCTGGTACTGATCTACTTCGTCGTCTTGAACACCGGGTACTTCATCACCGGGCTCTTCGCGTTCCGCTCCCTGCGCCGCTACGTCCGCCGGCTCCGCTCCCTGGACATCGAGGATCTGCTCGGTTCGACGGGGATGCCGCCCATCACGCTGATTGCACCGGCGTTCAACGAGGAGGCCACCTGCGTCGAGGCCACCCGCTCGCTGCTCACGCTGCGCTACGGCGACATGGAGATCCTGGTCTGCAACGACGGTTCCAAGGACGCTACCCTCGAACGGCTCACCGAAGCCTTCGATCTTGAGCCGTCGTTCCGGCTCCCCACGGGGGAGGTTCCCACCGCCGGCGTGCGGGGCGTCTACCGCAGCCGGACCCATCACGTGCTCTGGGTGATCGACAAGGAGAACGGGGGCAAGGCCGATACGCTCAACGCGGGACTCAACTACTGCCGCACCCCGCTCTTCTGCGCGATGGACGCCGACAGCCTGCTGGAGCGCGAGGCGCTGACCCGGATCGTTCGGCCTTTCGTCGAAGACGCGCGAACCATCGCCGCGGGCGGCGTCATCCGGATCATCAACGGGTGCCGCGTGGAAGAAGGTACGGTCGTGGACGTCAGGCTTCCCAAAGAGCTGCTGCCCCGATTCCAGGTGCTCGAGTACCTGCGGGCCTTCCTCGCGGGCCGGATGGGCTGGCACGAGCTCGACTCGACCCTCATCATCTCGGGCGCGTTCGGCGTGTTCCGGCGCGATCTGGTGGTGGACGTCGGCGGATATGCCACCGACACCGTCGGCGAGGACATGGAGCTCGTCGTCCGGCTCCATCGCCACTGCCTGGAAAAGAAGATTCCCTATTCGATCGGATTCGTCCCCGACCCGGTGGCCTGGACCGAGTGTCCCTCGACCATGAAGATCCTGGGCCGGCAGCGGGATCGCTGGCAGCGAGGCCTGATCGAGACCCTGCTGCGACACCGTCGCATGCTGCTGAACCCTCGTTACGGCCGGATCGGCCTGCTGGCGTATCCGTATTTCGTGTTTCTGGAGATGCTGAGCCCGGTGGTCGAAGTGCTGGGCTACGTCGGGTTCTTCATCGCGCTCGCGCTGGGCAGGGTCTCCACGCTGTACGCAACGGCGTTTCTCTCGGTCGCGATCGGGCTCGGGATCGGGCTGTCCTTCACGGCGGTGGCGCTGGAGGAGCTGGGGTTTCGCCGCTACCCCAAGCGGGCCGACCTCTACCGGCTCATCTGGCTGGCGATCGCGGAGAATTTCGGCTACCGGCAGCTCACCGCCATGTGGCGGCTCCGGGGCATCATCACCGTGTTCAAGCGCTCGAAGGGGTGGGGGAAGATGGAGCGTCGGGGCTTCGGGACGCGTCCCGCCGGGGAGCCCCGAGCAGGGAGCTGACCCGCGCGACGGCGGCGGCGCCGTGGTCCCGCGTTTCGGTCGTGAGGTGCAGCCGGCGGGCCAGCACGTCGTCCACCGTCATCGCGAATTCCCGCGCCGCGGCAAAGATCACCTCCGCGCCGATCGCGGGGTGCTCGGGATGAAGCCGTTCCATCAGAGAGGGCCGTTCCCGGCACAGCTTGTAGATCGCCGGCGACTCCGCTCCGAAGTGGGACAGCAGATGGTCCACCGTGGCCTCCGACAGTCCAAGCTCGAGCCCGCCGGCCCGGAAGCCGTCGAACACCCCCGTTTCTCCGCCGGGGAGCGGCACCGTTTCGCTGGGCTTCTTCGACGCCTTCCGGTGGTGGCCCAGCGCTGTCACCAGCTGGTCGGTCATCTCCGCCGCCATCGCGCGCCAGGTGGTCAGCTTGCCGCCCACGATGGTGAACACGCCTCGCGATCCGGTGACGATCCGATGCTCCCGCGACACCGCCGACGCCGGAGCGTTGGGATCGGCGGCGAGGAGAGGCCGGAGCCCGGCCCAGCTGGCGACGACGTCCGACGGATCCAGGCGGGCGCCCGGAAACAGCGCGTTGGCCGACCGGAGGAGGTAGACCACGTCCGCTTCCTGGACGGTCAGCGCGTCCGGTGCCTCGGTCGTGTCGGTGTCTGTCGTGCCGATGTAGGTCCACTCCCCCCAAGGGAGGATGAACATCACCCGCCCGTCCACCGGGCTGGTGAAGATCACCCCATGGCGGTTGCCGACTCGGCTTCGGGGCACCACCACGTGAATCCCTTTGGTGGGCCGGAGGAGGGGTTGAGCCAGCGGGTCTTCCAGCCGGCGGAGCTCGTCGGCCCAGGGGCCGGTGGCGTTGACGACGAGTCGGGCCCGTACTTCACCTTCCTCGCCGGAAAACCGGTCCTTGATGTAGGCGCCGCGCACTCCCGCCACGGTGGGGATGAGCCCGGTCACCCGCATATAGTTGGCGGCATGGGCTCCTGCCACGGTGGCCGCCCGCACCGTTGCCACCACCAGCCGGGCGTCGTCGCACTGGGCGTCGAAATACATCGCTCCTCCTGTCAAGCCGAGTTCCCGGATCAGCGGCTCGGCTTCGAGGAGGGCTCGCTTGCCCAGCGTCCGATGGCGGCGCACATTACCCCCCGCGGCCAGGATGTCGTACAAAGCGAGGCCGAGGGACAGCTTCCAGCGGGGGACTCGATCGCCCTGGAAGACGGGGAAGAGGAAGGGGAGGGGCCGTACCAGGTGGGGCGCCAGGCGGAGCAGGATCCGCCGCTCGCGGAGCGCTTCCCGAACCAGGCGGATACGGCCCTGCTCGAGGTAGCGCAGCCCCCCATGGATGAGCCGGCTCGACCGTGAGCTCGTCCCCTCCCCGAAGTCCCCTGCGTCGACCAGTGCGGTCGACAGGCCGCGCAGCGCGGCCTCCCGCGCGATGCCGGCGCCGGTGATCCCGCCGCCGATAACCAGCAGGTCGAAGCCGCCGGCGCCCAGATCCTGGACCGAGGCGCGAACCGAAGGAGTCATGTGCTAGGAGTTTACTCCGACTCTCCCGATGCAACCGAGCTCGAGCGCCCGAGCAGCTGGTTCGCGTGGCATGCCAACCGGATCCAGGCAGGCTCCAAGGTGCTCGATCTGGCGTCCGGCGCCGGCCGCCACGCGCTCGCCGCGGCGGCCCTCGGGGGCAAGGTCACGGCGGTTGACCGGGACCCGGCCAGCCTGGAGCAAGGCCGCAAAGAGGCCAAGGCGCGGGGGTTGTCGGTCACCTGGGTCCAGGCCGACCTCGAGGCCGAATGGCCCAAACTGGGCACCTTCGACACCGTCTTGTTGTTCAACTATCTCGATCGGGGCAAGATGGCCAAGGTGGTCGAGGCGGTGGCCCCGGGCGGATTCCTGCTTGCCGAAACCTTCCTCGAGGCCCAGAAGGCCTTCGGCTGGGGTCCATCCTCCGATGACCATCTGCTCCGCACCGGTGAGCTGTTCAAGCTGGTGTCGCCCCTCCTGGTCCTGCACGGGCGTGAAGTAGTCGAGGCGGTCGACAGCGCGCGCTGGAGCGCCATCGCCAGCGTGCTCGCTCGGCGAACGTAAGCATGTGAACGGACGCCCGCCCTGAGTCTCGATCTGTTTTCGTCCCCCCGGCGCCGCCCTGTCATCGTGGCGGGCCTCCGTACGCCCTTCGCCAGAAGCGGATCTGTTCTGCAGGATGCGACCGCCGTGCAAATGGCCCGGCACACCGCGCGCGAGCTGCTCTATCGCAGCAATCTCGATGGCCGCGAGGTGGACGAGGTCATCTTCGGCCAGGTGATTCCCTCGGTGCTGGCGCCCAACGTCGCGCGCGAAGTGTCCCTGCTCCCCCAGTTCCCCAAGACCATCCCCGCCTACAGTCTGAACCGCGCCTGCGCCTCGGCGGGCCAGGCCATCACCAACGCGCACGACCAGATCCTCATGGGTCATGCCGACGTGATTCTGGCCGGCGGGGTCGAGTCGCTCTCCGATGTTCCGATTCTGCATTCCAAGAAGATGAGCCGGACTCTGGTCGCGGCTGGCCGGGCCAAGTCGGTCGGCGCGCGGCTCGCCGCTTTTTCCGGGATCCGTCCTCGGGATCTGGTCCCGGTCTCACCCGCCATCGCCGAGCCGTCCACCGGCGAATCGATGGGACAGTCGGCCGAAAAGATGGCCAAGGAAAACGGCATCTCCCGCGACGCCCAGGACCGGTTCGCGCTGATGTCTCACCAGCGGGCCGCCGCCGCCACCGCGGACGGCCGGCTCCGAGCCGAGATCGCACCCTGGTTCGGTGGCCGGAACATGGACGAGGTCACCGAAACCGACAACGGCATCCGTCAGGACACCAGCCTGGAGAAGCTCGCCGAGCTCAAGCCGGTGTTCGATCGCCGCTACGGCTCGGTGACCGCGGGAAATGCGTCGCCTCTGACCGACGGCGCCGCGGCGGTCCTGATGATGTCGGAGGACCGGGCTCGCGCCTTGGGCTACCGCGCGCTTGCGACGATCCGGAGCTATGCGGTGGCCGCGGTGGATCCGGGCTGGCAGCTCCTCATGGGCCCCGCCTACGCGGTGCCCAAGGCGCTCGATCGCGCCGGGATCACCTGGAAGGACCTCGGCCTGGTGGAGATTCACGAAGCCTTTGCCGCCCAGGTGCTCTCCAACACCCAGGCGTGGGCGTCGAAGGTGTGGGCCGAGCGGTTGGGCCGGTCGCAGCCGGTCGGCGAGGTCGATTGGGAGCGAACCAACGTCATGGGCGGGTCCATTGCCATCGGGCATCCCTTCGGCGCCACGGGTGCGCGGCTGGTCACCACGCTGGTGAACGAGATGCAGCGACGAAATGTCCAGTTCGGGCTGATCTCCATCTGCGCGCAAGGGGGAATGGGTTTGGCGATGGTGGTCGAGTGCCTTTGAGTGCCTTCTCCCTGAGCCTGACCGACGGCATCGCGATCGTCACGATCGATGTGCCGGGCGAGTCGGTGAACACGCTCGGGACGCCGCAGGCTCGGGAGCTCGAGGAGCTGCTGGAACGGATCCGGGAAGACCCGTCGGCGCGCGCGGTGGTGCTGATCTCGGGCAAGCCGGACAACTTCGTCGCCGGGGCCGACATCCAGGAATTCACCCGGATCACCAGCGCATCGGAGGGGGAGGCGCTCTCCCGCGCCGGGCAGGAGATGATCAACCGTCTCGAAAAGTTCCCCAAGCCGATCGTGGTGGCGATTCACGGCGCCTGCGTCGGCCTGGGTTGTGAGCTGTCGCTCGCCTGCGCCTGGCGGATCGCCACCGACTCCCCCAAGACCGTCATCGGCCTGCCCGAAGTGCAGATCGGCATTCTACCCGGCGCGGGGGGCTGCCAGCGCCTGCCCCGGCTCGTCGGTGTCCGCGCGGCGCTCGACATCATCCTGGCCGGCAAGACCGAGCGGGCCGCCAAGGCGTTCAAGATCGGCCTGGTGGACGAGCTGGTGCCGCCGAGCATTCTCCGCTCCGTGGCGCTCGAGGCGGCCGACCGGCTCGCGCGTCACGGGCCGCCCGATCGCAAGACGCGGGGCGGGCTCTGGCTGGAGCGGAACCCGATCGGCCGTCTCGTGGTCTATGCCAGCGCCCGAAAAGCGGTCCTGAAGAAGTCCGGTGGCCACTATCCCGCGCCGCTCGCGGCGCTGGATGCGGTGCGCACCGGCCTCGAGCACGGGATCCAGGCCGGGCTCCGGCGCGAAGCGCAGCTCTTCGGGGAGCTCGCCACCGGTGAGGTGTCTCGCAACCTGGTGCGAATCTTCTTCGCCACGACCGCGCTCAAGAAAGACGACGGCGTCCCGTCCGGGACCGTCGACCCTCGCCCGATCCGCCGGCTCGGTGTGGTGGGCGCCGGCTTCATGGGGGCGGGGATCGCCGGAACCGCCGTGTCACAGGCCGGGGTCGAGGCGCGGCTCAAGGATGCGGACCTGCCGCGAGTGGGCCGTGGGCTCCACTCCGCCATCGAGATTCTCCGGGGGCAGCTCACCCGCCGGCGCATCACCAAGCACGAATTCGAGCGCCAGGTCGCGCTGCTCTCCGGCGCCGCGAGCTGGAGCGGGTTCGAGCGTGCCGACGTGGTGATCGAGGCGGTGTTCGAAGACCTCGACGTGAAGCGCGCAGTGATGGACGAGATCGAGGCGGTGGTCCGGCCCGACGCGATCGTCGCCAGCAATACCTCCACCATTCCCATCGCGAGCATCGCCGAGGGCGCTCGTCACCCGGAGCGGATGCTGGGCATGCACTTCTTCTCGCCGGTCGAGCGGATGCCGCTGCTGGAAGTGATTCCGACGGCCGCCACGGCGCCGGTCGCGATCGCCACCGCGGTCCAGTTCGGCCGACGAATGGGCAAGACGGTGATCGTGGTCGCCGACCGGCCCGGCTTCTGGGTCAACCGCATCCTGTCGCCCTACATCAACGAAGCGGGGCTCCTCCTCCTGGAGGGAACCCCCATCGAGGAGATCGACAAGGCCATGACCCGTTTCGGGTTTCCGGTCGGCCCGATCGCCTTGCTCGACGAAGTGGGCATCGACGTGGGGTTCAAAGCCAGCGGAGTCATGCAGGCGGCGTTCGGGGAGCGCATGACGCCTGCCCCCGGGATCGCGATGATGTTCGAGGCCGGGCGACTGGGCCGGAAGTCCGGCAAAGGCTTTTACCTCTACCACGACGGCCACAAGACCGATCCCGATCCCGCGGCCTACAAGCTCCTCGGCGTGACCCCGCTCGCCACGGTGGACGCGGGGGAGATCGAGCGCCGTCTGGTCTACATCATGCTCAACGAGGCCGCGATGGCCGCGCTCGACGGCGTGGTACGCTCGCCACGCGACGGGGATATCGGCGCCATCTTCGGTATCGGATACCCGCCCTTTCGGGGTGGCCCCCTCCGCCTGATCGATTCGCTCGGCGCCAACCGCGTGGTGCAGACGCTGCACTCTCTGGAGGCCGCCTATGGCCCCCGATTCAGGCCCGCTCCGGCGTTCGTCGCCATGGCGCAGACCGGCCGACTCTTTCACCCCGGCTGATCCCGTCGGCAACGGCGCGCCCCGCTGGCGCGTAGCCGGGTATCTGCCTTTTCAATCGATGGAGCTCGTCATGAGAAACACAGCACTCGCCATGGCCATGGCGGCTCTGGCTCACGCGGCACCTCTTGCCGCGCAGAATCTTCCGACCCCCGATCCGGTGCTTCGCGCCATGTGGTCGGAAGGGATGGAGCAGTCGCAGGCCATGAAGCTGATGCAGGTCCTCACGGACTCGATCGGACCCCGGCTCACCGGCACCCCGAATTCCGTCGCGGGCCAGGAATGGCTCAAGAAGGTCTACGCCGAGTGGGGTATTACCGCTCGGACCGAGCAGTATGGAACCTGGATCGGCTGGCGGCGCGGGCCCTCGCACCTGGAGCTGACGTCGCCACGGGCGCGGAGCCTCGAGGCCACCATCCTGGCCTGGAGCCCCGGTACCAAGGGGAAGCCGGTCCAGGGTGCGACCGTCATGCTCGCTGATCCCGGCGATTCGGCCGCTTTCGCGGCCTGGCTGCCCTCGGTCAAGGGGAAGGTCGTGCTCGCATCGGCGCCCGAGATCACCTGCCGGCCCGACTCGAGCTACCGCCAATGGGCGGGGCAGGCGGCCTTCGAGGCCATGGTGGCTGAGCGGAGCGCCATTCGGAGCGCGTGGCAGGGCCGCAACCTCGGCTTTGGCCCGGCTGCCAAGGCCCTCGCAAAACGGCTCGAAGATGCCGGCGCTGTCGGCGTCCTCACCTCGAACTGGACCGGCGGCTGGGGAGTTACCCGGATTTTTCAGGCGCAGACCAAGTCGGTGCCGACTTACGGGTTGAGCTGCGAGGATTACGGCCTGGTATTCCGACTCACGGAGCGGAATCAGGGCCCGGTGGTCCGGCTCACCGCCGAGGCGGAGTTCATGGGGGAGATCCCGGTCTTCAACGTCATCGCGGAGATCAAGGGCACGGAAAAACCCAGCGAGTTCGTGCTGCTCTCGGCGCACTACGATTCGTGGGACGGCGGCTCGGGCGCTACCGACAACGGCACTGGAACGATCACCATGCTGGAGGCGATGCGGATCCTTCGCAAAACCTACCCGGCGCCCAGGCGCACCATCCTGGTGGGGCACTGGAACAGCGAAGAGAACGGCCTGATCGGTTCGAGGGCCTTTGCGGAGGATCACCCGGAAATCGTGGCGGGCCTGCAGGCACAGTTCAATCAGGACAATGGCACCGGAAGAATCGTCAACCTCAGCGCCGCCGGGCTGCTCGACGCGGGTGCCAACATCTCGCGCTGGGTCAGCCGGCTTCCGGGGACGCTCAGCCAGGGCCTCAATCTCTCCTTCCCGGGAACTCCGGCCGGAGGAGGGTCGGACAATGCCGCCTTCGCGTGTTACGGCGCCCCGGGGTTCGGCTTGGGGTCCGAGAACGCGGATTACGGCAGCTATACCTGGCACACCGGGCGGGACACCTACGACAAGGTGATCGCGGACAATCTGAAGCGGAACGCCACTGTGACGGCGATGCTCGCCTATCTCGCGGCCGAGGATCCGGTCACCGTGCCGCGGGAACGACGAGTGATGCCGATCGGGCAGAACGGCACCCAGCAGGTCTGGCCGGAATGCACCAAGCCGGCCCGAAAGTCGGCGGATTCGTCCCGGTAGCGAGGCCGGGGCTCCCCGGCCTCCCTGTCCATTCTTGGGATTCGCCATCCCACTATCGCGCACCGGACGCATGCGTAGCGTCCGGCTTGATCGAGCTAAACCATTATTTCACAATCAGATAGAATCGTAGACCCCGCGGCACGGCTCTTCCCTTGTACCGTGTCGTTCCCTAGCTCCCTAGCACCCTAGCTCCTAGCGCCCTGTGGACATCAAGCGCGAGCCGCAAAAAAACAAAAAGAAGTTCATCCTGATCGGCGCTGCGGTCCTGGGCCTGGTGGCGGTCACGGTGGCGCTCACCCGGCTCAAGCCGGCCGCGCCGACCGTGGAGCTTTCGACCATCTATCTGGACACCGTGGAGCAGGGTGAGATGGTCCTCGAGGTCCGGGGCCCGGGCACGCTCATCCCCGAAGACATCCGCTGGATCACCGCCGTGACGGCCGGCCGGGTCGAGAAACTCAACCTTTTGCCCGGTGTGAGTGTCGAACCCAACACGGTGCTGCTCGAGCTGACCAACCCCGACGTCGAAATCCAGACCCTGAACGCGGACCGGCAGCTGACGGATGCCGAATCACAGCTGGTGCAGCTCCGGACCAATCTGAACAGCAACCGGCTGACCCAGGCCGCCTCGGTGGCGAGCCTGCGGTCGCAGTGGCTCGATGCCAAGCGCCGGGCCGAATCGGGGGCCGAGCTGCTGAAGCAGGGACTCATCATCCCGCTGGACCAGAAGCAGGCCGAGGAACGGGCCGAGGCATTGGGCAAGCAGGTGGAATTCGAGGAGGAACGGCTCAAGATCATGACCGGCACGATCAACGAGCAGATCAAGGTGCAGGAAGACCAGGTGAGCCGAATCCGCTCGATCGTGTCGTTTCAGCACGGGCTCAAGGCGTCGATGGTGGTGCGCGCCGGCACCCGAGGGGTGCTTTCGGAGATTCCGCTGCAGATAGGGCAGTACGCGCAGGCTGGTGCCACGCTCGCGAAAGTGGTCCCGATGCCCCTGCGCCTGAAGGCGGTGTTGCGGATTCCGGAAACCCAGGCCAAGGATGTCGCCATCGGCCAGAAGGCGACGATCGACACCCGGAACGGGTTCGCTCCGGGACATGTGGCCCGGATCGATCCCTCCTCGACGCTGGGCACCGTGACCGTGGATGTGGCGCTCGACGGCAAGCCCCCGGACGGCGCCCGGCCCGATCTGAGTGTCGACGGCGTGGTCGAGACCGCCCGGATGAGCAACGTGCTCTTCACCGGCCGGCCTCCCTACGGGCAGACCGACGCCACGATCGGCATCTTCAAGCTGGTCGAAGGCGGGAAGTACGCTGAGCAGGTGTCGGTGCGGCTGGGCAGGACCTCGGTCAACAGCGTCGAGATCAAGGAAGGCCTCGCCAAGGGCGACGTGGTCATCCTGTCGGATATGCAGCGTTTTGACAATGTGACCCGTGTGCGTATCAAACAATAGTGCAGGGGCTAGGGAGCTCGGGAGCTAGTTGCTTCCGAATCCCTGACTCCCTAGCTCCCTAGCTCCCTAGCTCCCTAACAAGGAACCGAACACATGAGCACGGCCCCGGGAGAAGTCCTCATCAAGCTCGACGGCATCAAGAAGGTGTTCCTCACCGACGAGTTGGAGACCCATGCGCTCTCGGAGATTCACCTCCAGCTGATGAAAGGCGAGTACGTCTCCATCTCCGGCCCTTCCGGCTGCGGCAAGACGACGCTGCTCTCCATTCTGGGGCTCCTCGACACCCCGAGTGGTGGCAGCTACACCCTCGCCGGCCACGCGGTGGAGAGCCTGACGCCTTCGGAGCGTGCCCGGGTCCGGAACCGGCAGATCGGGTTCATTTTCCAGGCGTTCAACCTGATCGGCGACCTCACCGTGTACGAGAACGTTGAGCTCCCGCTGACCTACCGCGGCATGCCCTCCTCGGAGCGGCAGCAGCGGGTGACCAGTGCCTTGGAGCGGGTCGGGATGGCCCACCGGATGAAGCACTATCCCTCCCAGCTCTCCGGCGGCCAGCAGCAGCGCGTGGCGGTGGCCCGTGCCGTCGCGGGCGAGCCGGCCATCCTCCTGGCCGACGAGCCGACCGGAAACCTCGACTCCCAGAACGGCGAAGCGGTGATGGAGCTCCTCCGCGAGCTGCACCGCGGCGGCGCCACGATCTGCATGGTGACCCACGATCCTCGCTACGCCAAATGGGCCGATCGTGAGGTCAAACTGTTCGACGGAAAGGTCGTGGAAGAGGAGCCCGCCGGCTCGCGCGCCGACGTGCATCACTAGAGGGACAGTGAGCGGTGAGCGGTGAGCCGTGAGCGGTGAGTAGCACATTCCCGCTGACGGCTCACCGCTCATCGCTCACTCTCATCCGTGTCCCTTTTCGCCGGGCTCCAGCACGCCGCGCGCTCTCTCGCCCGGTCCCCCCTCCTCGTCGTCCTCGCGGAATGAGCTGAGCCATGGGAACCCTCTGGCAGGATCTGCGCTACGCTTTGCGTGCCCTGGCCCGCTCCCCCGGGTTCTCCACCGTGGCGATCCTGAGCCTCGGGCTCGGCATCGGGGCGGTCACCACGATCTTCACCTGGATGGACCGCTGGGTGCTGAACCCGATGCCGGTGGTGAAGGACGCCGGCCGGTTGCTGTATGTGCAGACGCAAGCACCGGGAGGCGAACACTGGTCGGTCTCGTATCCCTCCTACCGCGACTGGGCCGCGCGTTTCCGGGCCTTCGATGGCTTCACGGTCTTCAGCCTGGCCCAGGTCGGCGTGCGCGAGACCGGCGGTACCGAGCGCGCCTGGGCCATCACCGCATCGGCTAACTACTTCGACGTGCTTGGCGTGCCAATGATCGCCGGGCGTGCCTTTCGTCCCGAAGAAGAGCAGAATGCGGTGCAGGTGGCGGTGTTGGGGTACTCCTATTGGCAGCGGCGCTTTAAGGGCGATCCCGGGATGATCGACCGGAAGCTCAATCTGAACGGCCACGATTTCACCGTCATCGGCATCGCCGCGCCCAAGTTCGGCGGGGCGTACGTCGGCCTCAGCATGGACCTCTACCTCCCGGTGACGACCCGCACCGTGCTCGACGGTGGGTCCCCCTGGGAGGTTCGGGACTGGCAGTGGCTCGAGGGGATCGCGCGGCTCAAACCGGGCGTGTCCTCCTCCGCCGCAGGCGAAGACGCCGCGCGGGTGGGCCGCGAGCTCGACGTCCTGTTCCCCAACAGCCAGAACCATCCGATGCTCTCGTCGCTCCGCACCCAGGGCGCGTCCGCGGTGTTGCTGCCGGTGATGTCGGCTTTGCTCGGTGTGACCGTGCTGGTGCTGCTGATTGCCTGCGCGAACGTGGCCAACCTGCTGCTGGCCCGCGCCGCGGCCCGGCAGAAGGAGCTCGGCGTTCGGCTGGCCATCGGCGCGGGCCGGTTCCGGATTATCCGTCAGCTGCTGACCGAAAGCCTGCTGCTCGGCGTAGGTGGCGGAGTCGCCGGGCTCTTGCTGGCATTCTGGGGCCGCGACGCACTGCGGAGCTTCATTCCCCCCGCGCCGTTCCCGATCGACTTTGAGACCGCCATCAACACGCGGATCATCGGATTCAGTGTGCTGGTGACCCTGGTCACCGTGGTGGTGTTCGGCCTGGTGCCGGCGTTGCGAGCGTCCCGGCCGGACCTGGTGCCGGTACTCAAGGATCTGGCCACCGGCGGCACCGCGCGAGGTCGTTCGCGCGGCGCGCTGGTCGCCGGGCAAGTGGCGCTGTCGCTCGTGGCCCTGGTGTGTGCCGGGCTCTTCCTTCGCGGGCTGGCCCGCGCCCAGCAAGTGGACCTCGGCTTCAAGGATCCCGCCACGCTCCTGCTCGTCTCCACCGACCTCGGCCTGGCAGGTCTTCCCGATTCCAGCGGACCCGCGATCATCGAGCGGGTGCTCGAGCGGGTCCGTGGTGCCCCCGGTGTGCTCGCCGCGGGGACCAGCGACTTCGTGCCGATGGGCTTCGGCGGCAGCTCCTCGTCAGGTGTCGACGTCGATGGCTATGTGCCGGCCAAGGACGAGAACATGTCCATCCGCTACGCCCGAGTGAGTCCCGGGTATCTCCAGGCCCTGGGGCTTCGCATGGTGAGCGGCCGTCCGATCGGCGCCGAAGACCGGAGCGGCACGACGCCAGTCGCGGTGGTGAACGAAGCGTTCGTGAAGCGATTCTGGCCCGGACAGGACGCCGTAGGCAAACAGTTCCGCCGGGGCGACCGGGCCTTCACCGTGGCGGGCGTGGTGCAGGACTCGAAATACACCAAGATTCTGGAAGCACCCATGTCGTTCATCTACTATCCGGTGACACAGGTGTTCGCATCGGATTTCACGATCCACGTGCGGACCGCATCGGACGCGCGGGGATTCATCGAGCCGCTCCGGAAGGAAGTCGCGGCGGCCGAGGCGACGCTGCCCTATCTCGATCCCCGGACCATGAGCGACCAGATCATTCCCGCCACCATCGGGCAGCGTATGGGCTCGCGGATGCTGGCGCTGTTCGGCGCGATAGCGCTTTTCCTCGCGGCCATCGGCTTGTACGGCGTGATGTCCTATTCGGTGAGCCAGCGCACCCGGGAGATCGGTGTGCGCCTCGCCCTCGGCGCCGACAGTCGCGGCGTAGTGGGCATGGTGCTCCGGCACGGTCTCAAGCTCACCGCGATGGGCCTCTTGGTCGGCGGGGTGCTCTCGCTCGGTGCGGGCTTCCTGCTGCGGAGCCAGCTCTTCGGATTGAGTCCGGCCGACCCGGTGACCTTCGGCGGACTCGCCCTGATCCTGGCCGTCGTCGCCACCGGCGCCAGTCTCGTTCCGGCCCGCCGCGCGGCGCGGGTGGATCCCATCGTCGCCCTTCGGAGTGAATAGCGTGGAACCGGCCTGGGCACCATCATTGCCGAGCCTGAAGGTTAGATTTGGCGCGCACCGGGCTCCCGAGCTCCCTAACTCCCTAGTTCCCTGCTAATGATTCAATTACAGAACGTCGAGAAGTTCTACCAGACCGGCCCGTCTCGAACCTGGGTCCTCCGACAGATCGATCTGACGATCGAGGAGGGCGAGTTCGTCACGATCATGGGGCCCAGCGGGGCGGGGAAGTCGACCCTCCTGGGCATCATGGGTATGCTGGATGCGGGCTGGACCGGCTCCTATGACTTCGCCGGGCATCCGGTGCACCAGATCAAGCCGAAACAACGGGCCGAGCTCAATCGGCAGTACATCGGTTTCGTGTTCCAGCAATACCACTTGATCGACGACCTGACGGTGTACGAGAACATCGAGACGCCGCTCTCCTACCGGGATGTGCCGAAGGGGGAGCGCCAGGCGATGGTGGCGGACATTCTGGACCGATTTCAGATCGTGGGGAAGAAAGACCTTTATCCCAACCAGCTCTCCGGGGGCCAGCAGCAGCTGGTCGGCGTGGCGCGGGCCGTGGTGGCCAAGCCGAAGCTGATTCTTGCCGACGAGCCCACCGGCAACCTGCATTCGGCTCAGGCGCGGGAAATCATGGAGCTGTTCCGGGGCCTCAACCGCGAGGGGACGACGATCGTGCAAGTGACGCACTCCGAGGACAACGCGAAGTACAGCCGCCGGATTGTGCAGGTGAAAGACGGGTGGATGGTCAAGGAGGACGGACGATGATCGCGAAGCGTAGCGCCGCCTGCATGATCCTGATGAGCGCGCTGTGTGTCACCGGTGTCGCAACGCAGGACCGCGTCACGACGGTGGGTGTGCTGGGAGGTGTGAACTTCGCCACCTTTACGGGCGATATCATAGGCAATGCCGAGACCAAGGTTGGATTCGATCTCGGCGGGTATGTCTCCTTCGGGATCAGCCGCAACTTCGCTATCGAGACCGGTGCGCTCTACTCCCAGCGCGGTGCGAAGGTATCGGAACAGGGCGTCACGGTGAAGTTCAAGGTGAATTACATCGAAGTCCCCCTGCTGCTTTCCGCCCGATTCCCCGGTCAGAGCGCCGTCACTCCCTTCATCAGTGCCGGACCGGCGGTCGGGATCAAGGTCGGTTGCGGAGTGTCGGTTTCTGGCGGGGGCGCCACGTTCGGATCGGGTTGCCAAGGGGTGGAAGACGCGCTCGACTCGGACCTGAAATCCACCGATTTCGGATTAGTCGGAACGGTTGGTATCGACGTCAGGGCGCTCCGATTCTCCCTACGGTATTTTCGCGGCCTTTCCTCCATCGCCAATGTGGAGCCGGCTTCCGTCAAGAACAGCGTCTTCAGCTTCCTGGTCGGGTATGGTTTCCGGCTGCGCTGAACGCCGAGGCGGGCAAACAGGTTGCCCACTCCCCTGATCCTCATCGCCGACGACCAGAACGATGTGGTCGAAGCCCTTCGACTGCTCCTGAAAGCCGAAGGGTACCGTACCGCTACGGCGCACGTGCCCGAGGGGGTCATCGCGCTGCTGGAACGAGAGCAGGCTGATGCCGCCCTCATCGATCTGAACTACACCCGCGACACTACCTCGGGCCGGGAAGGTCTGGACCTGCTGTCGCGGATCCGCGGTCTCGATCCCACTCTCCCCGTGATCGTCATGACCGCCTGGGGAAGCGTCGACAAGGCCGTCGAAGCAATGCGCCTCGGCGCCCGCGACTTTATCGAGAAGCCGTGGGACAACACCCGGTTGCTCACGACCCTCCGCACCCAGGTCGAGCTGACCCGCGCCCTCCGGGTAACCCAGCGCCTGGAGCAGGAAAACCAGAGCCTGCGCAAGAGCGGCCTGCCCGACCTGGTCGCGGAGTCGCCGGCGATGCAACCGGTGCTCGAGCTGATGGAGCGCATCGCCCCGAGCGACGCCAACGTGCTGGTCACCGGAGAGCACGGCACCGGCAAGGAAGTGGTGGCGCGGTGGATCCACGCGGCCAGCCGGCGCCGGGATCGGTCGCTCGTGGTGGTGAATGTCGGCGGCCTGTCGGAAGGTGTGTTCGAGAGCGAGCTGTTCGGCCACGTGAAAGGCGCCTTCACCGACGCCAAGACCGACCGCGCCGGGCGCTTCGAGCTCGCCGATGGGGGAACCTTGTTCCTGGACGAGATCGCCAACATCGGTCTCTCCCAGCAGAGTCGGCTGCTTCGTGTGCTGCAGACCGGTGAGCTGGAGCGGGTGGGCTCGTCCCAGACCCGGCGGGTCAACGTCCGCGTCATCGCGGCTACCAACGCCGATCTCAAGGCCGAGGTGTCCTCCGGCAGGTTCCGTGAAGACCTGCTCTTCCGGATCAACACCATCGAGATCCGGCTGCCTCCCCTCCGCGAGCGCCGCGAAGACATCCTGCCGCTCGCCCAGTATTTCCTGGGGCGTCACTCGTCCCGCTATGGAAAGCCACGAGCCGGTTTCTCCGACGCGGCGGCCCAGCTCCTCCGCGGCTACGATTGGCCCGGCAACGTCCGCGAGCTCGATCACGCCGTGGAACGCGCCGTCCTGCTCGCCCGGCTGGAGACCCTCGAGGTCCAGGACTTTGCCCTCACTGCGACCCCGGGCCGTCCCGGCATCGCGGAACCCACCGGCATGAACCTCGAGGAGATGGAGCGCGAGGCAATCCGGCAGGCCCTCGCACGCCACGACGGCAATGTGAGCCTTGCGGCCAAGGCCCTCGGCCTGTCGCGGAGTGCCCTGTATCGTCGCCTGCAGCGGTACGGTCTCTAGGAGGTAAGAAGCTTACCTTTCTCCCCGTGACACTCGCCCACGACCGCCGGATTCTCCTTCTCGCGCTCGGTGCCGGCCTGCCGGCGCTCATCGCCGCAGCGGTCCTGCTCTGGCTGGTTCCCGCCTCCGGTCTGCTGCGAGGCACGATTCTCGGTGCCCTCGTTGTCCTCTGGCTCGTCGCCGCGCGCGCCGCCCAGCTCCGCGTGGTCCGCCCGCTCCAGGTGATCGCCAACCTGCTTGCCGGGCTGCGTGAGGGGCATTTCACTCTTCGCGCCCGCGAGGAAGAGAGCGACGACGTGCTGGGCGCGGTGCGTAGGGAGGTCAATGCCCTACAGGAAACCCTCCGGGCCCAGCGGCTCGGCGCGCTCGAGGCCGACGCCCTGCTCCGCCGAGTCATGGAGGAAATCGACGTCGCGGTCTTCGCGTTCGATGCCGCCCAGTCTCTTCGGCTCGCCAATCGGGCCGGCGAGCGCCTCCTGGGCCAGCCGGCCGAGCGCTTGATCGGCCGAACTGCGACGCAGCTGGGTCTCGAGCAGACCCTCGAGGGAGAAACTCCCCGAATCCTCGACATGGCCGTGCCCGGCGCAGCGACCGGCAAGTGGGAGGTGCGTCGCCGGCCCTTCCGCCAGGGTGGATTGCCGCTCGATATGGTCGTGCTCGCCGATATCAGTCGCGTGCTGCGCGCCGAGGAACGGCAGGTCTGGCAGCGGCTGGTCCGGGTGCTCTCCCACGAGATCAACAACTCCCTGGCCCCGATCAACTCCCTGGCCGGTACGCTGACCAGCCTGCTCGACCGCGAACCTCGCCCGCTCGACTGGGAAGAGGATCTGCACAAGGGACTCGACGTGATCCGGGCTCGCTCTGATGCCCTGAACCGTTTCATGGCCTCCTACGCTCGCCTCGCCAAGCTTCCGCCCCCCACGCTGGCTCCCCTGGACGTCGGCGAATGGGTGCGTCGCGTAGTGCATCTCGAGGGCCGGCTGCCCGTTCGGCTCATCGAAGGGCCGCCAGTCACCATCAGGGCCGACGGCGATCAGCTCGATCAGGTGCTCATCAACCTGGTCAAGAATGCCGCCGAAGCGGCGGAGACCACCGGCGGCGCGGCCGAAGTAACCTGGGCGGTCCGGGGCGACGCCCTGGAAATCGAGGTGCGGGATGAAGGACCTGGGCTGCCGACCACCGCCAATCTCTTCGTGCCATTCTTCACCACCAAGCCCAACGGGACCGGCATCGGCTTGGTTCTCTGTCGACAGGTGGCGGAGGCCCACGGGGGCGGTGTCAGCCTCCACAACCGGACCGACCGGCGCGGCTGCGTCGCGCGCCTCCGGCTGCGGAGATAGCTGCTGCGATGGTGCGCAGCTTCCTGCTCTGGCTTTCCCGTCAGCCAAAGGTGTTCACGTTCATCCGGAAGAACCGCGTCGCACGCCGCTTCGCCTCGCGCTTCGTGGCCGGAGAGACCGTCGACACCGCGGTCGCCGCCGCGGTGGCGCTCCACGCCCGGGGCATTACGGCCTCGGTCGATATTCTGGGCGAAAGCGTCACCGAACCGGCCGCCGCGGAAGCCGCCTGCGCCGAGTACCTCGCGCTCCTGGATCGGCTCGCGGCGGCGGGCGTCGAGGTCAATGCGTCCGTCAAGCTCACCCAGATGGGACTGGACATCGATCCCGACCTCTGCGAACGCAACATGCGACGCATCCTGGAGCGCGCCCGCTCCCTGGGGGGCTTCATAAGGCTGGACATGGAATCCTCCGCCTACACCCAGGCCACGCTCGATTTCTTCGAACGGCGGCTGCAGCCGGAGTTCGGGCCCCACGTCGGCGTGGTGATTCAATCGGCGCTCCGTCGCTCCACCGGGGACGTCGCGCATCTTGTCGACCTTGCTGCTCGGGTACGGCTGTGCAAGGGCGCGTATCTCGAGCCGCCCGAGGTGGCCTACCCTGCCAAGAAAGACGTCGACGCCCACTACGTCCGCTTGTTGCAACTGCTCCTCGAGCAGGGCAATTATCCCGGCGTCGCGACCCATGACGAGCGGATCATTGCCGGGGCGGAGGGATTCGCCGGGGCGCACGGCATTCCGCCCGAGCGATTCGAGTTTCAGATGTTGTACGGCGTGCGGCGCGATCTGCAGGTGGCGCTCCGCGCCAGGGGGTGGCGGATCCGGGTCTACATCCCCTTCGGAACGCAGTGGTATCCCTATCTGATGCGACGGTTGGCCGAGCGTCCGGCCAACATCGCCTTCATTCTGGGCAGCGTGTTACGGGAGGGCGTATCTCGCAAATCGATCCCGAGCTGACCCTCGGCGGGTATATGGCCCGGCACGAGCGCGCCTCCGCCTTCGGCGGGAGCGACGGCCATGCGTATTCTGTCGCCATCTGGGTGGATGACGAGCCGGACGCGCGTGGGCGCTACGGCGCCGCGCTCCTGTTCGTGCGCTGGGCGCCGGCGGGCGATGCGCCGGCCGGGCACGTCGAATCCGGACCATTGGCCTGGGGAAAAACACCCGCCGAGGCGGAAGCCCGACTCAAGGCGTTCTCGCTCTTCGACGTGAAGGCCGAGCTCGACGCCGCCATCGCCGCCCACCCGGGGGAATGGTGAGCGGCCGGAGCGGTCTCGTACTCGCCCGGGACGGCGGCACCTTCCGGGTCGTTACCGACCGGGGCGAGGAGACCGCGGTGCTCCGCGGCAAGGCCAAGCGGAGCCGCTACGACCGCGTCGTGGTCGGAGACCGCGTCATCCTCGACGACGGGGATGAGAAGGGGACCCTCGGGATCGCCGCCGTGGAGCCCCGCCGCAATCTGCTGGAGCGCCGTACCCCGTCGGGGCGCGGCAACAAGCCGGTGGCCGCGAACCTGGACCGTGTCTACGTGGTCACCGCGGCCGCGGATCCCCATCCCATCCCCCAGCTCATCGACCGGCTCTGCGCCATCGCCGAGGCCAACGAGATCCCCGTGGCGATCGTGATCAACAAGTCGGAGCTCGGCGCGGCGGAAGCGCTGGCGGCCCGGTACCGTCACGCGGGTTATGAGGTATTCCTGGTCAGCGCCAAGACCGGGGCCGGGCTGGAGCCGTTGTTCGAGGCACTCCGGGGCAGGGAGTCGCTCCTGACCGGCGCCTCCGGGGTTGGCAAGTCCACGATTCTGAACCGGCTCCAGCCCGGCCTGTCGCTCCGAACCGGCGAGGTCAGCGAGAAGAACCGCCGCGGCACCAACACGACGGTCGCCGCCGTGCTGGTGCCCCTCCCGGAGGGCGGCTGGCTGGTCGATACGCCGGGGTTCAGCGACGTAGGCCTCTGGGGCATCGAGCCGCGCGAGCTGGCGAGCTGCTTTCCCGAAATGCGCGGGCTCATCGATCGATGCAAGTTCGCCGATTGTACCCACCGCGACGAGCCGGCCTGCGCGATTCGCAATGCCGCGAGCATCGGGACGATTCATCCCGACCGCTACGCCAGCTACCTCATCCTCCTGGAAGAGCTCCGCAGCGCCCCCAAGGACTGGGAATGAGGCTTCCCCTTGACGGTTTAGGTGAGTGACGATAGCTTGGCCTAAACCCTTTAGGTGAGCGCCATGTCCGTCCAATCCGTCGATCTGCTCCAGGGCACCCTCGAATTCCTCGTGCTCAAGACCCTGTCCTGGGGCCCGATGCACGGCTTCGCCATCGCCCGCTGGATCCGCAAGACCACCGATGACGCGCTGGAAATCGAGGAGGGAGCCCTGTATCCCGCCCTACACCGCATGGAGCGGCGCGGCTGGATCGAATCCGACTGGGGCGTTACCGAGAACAACCGGCGGGCCAAGTACTACCAGACCACCAGGCTCGGCAAGGACCAGCTCCGCCGGGAGGAATCGAGCTGGACCCGCTACGTCAGCGCGGTCTCCAAGATCATGGCGGGGTCGCGCGCATCGGCATGAGCCCCATTCCCGGGCTGCGCCGGCTCTTCCGCCTCGCCGCGGGACGCTCGACCGCCACCGACGACGTGGCGGAGGAGCTCGAGTTGCACGTGACCCTGCGTGCCGAGGAGCTCGTCGCGGAGGGTCGCAGTCCCGAGCAAGCCCGCGCCGAGGCCCTCCGGCTCTTCGGAGATCTCTCGGACATCAAACGGACGGTCACCGCCATCGACCGGGAAAGGGAGCGCGCCATGCGCCGCTCGGAGTGGTTCGACTCGTTACTGGGTGATTTCCGCCACGCGATGCGCAGCCTGCGCCGCAGCCCCGGTTTCGCCATCGGCACCGCGCTCACTTTGGGCCTTGGCATCGGCCTCAACACTGCAATCTTTTCCGTGTTCGACGGAGTGCTCCTCCGCCCCCTGCCTTTCGTCGAGCCCGACCAGCTGGTGCGAATGTGGAGCACCAAGGCCGACCGCGGCCTCCGCTTCTTCTCGGTATCGACTGCGGATTTCGAGGATTGGAAGGCCCAGGCCACGTCCTTCGAGCGCATGGCCGCTTTCGACCGCCAGACGGATCTGACCCTGACCGGCAACACCGACCCGGAACAGATCCAGGGCGCCCGGGTCTCGGCCAATGCCTTCACCTTGCTCGGAGTGAAGCCCGCGCTCGGCCGCCTCTTCAGCGCCGAGGAGGATCGGCCTGGAGCGCCGGCGCAGCCCCTCGTGATCAGCAACGCGACCTGGCGCAACCGGTTCGGAGCGGATTCCGGCGTGCTCGGCCGGGTGATGACGCTCAATGGAAAACCATGGACGGTGATCGGTGTCATGCCGCGGGATTTCTTCGTCCCCGGGAATCCCGCCGAGGTCTGGATGCCGCTGGGGTCCGGCAACGTGGTCGACGACCGCGGCAACCGGTTTCTGCGAGTGCTCGGACGCCTCAAGCCGGGGGTGTCCATCGATGCGGCCCGCGCCGAGCTGCTTACCATCTCGAGACGGCTCGAGGCCCAGTATCCCGCCAGCAACACGGGCTGGACGGTGACGGCCCTCAGTTTGACCGAGTCGGTTGTCGGAGAACAGTTCAAGAGCGCCGTCACGATTCTGCTCGGTGCCGTCGCGCTGGTGCTGTTGATCGCCTGCGTCAACGTCGCGACCATGGTGCTGGGCCGCAGCACGGCCCGCGCAAGGGAGCTGGCTGTGCGAGCCGCGCTCGGCGCCGGCACCGGCCGCCTGGGACGGCTGCTCCTTGCCGAGGGCCTGCTGCTCGGCGCTATCGGCGGCGCGTTCGGGGTCGCGCTCGCCGTGGCGCTGGTGCGATTGCTCCACTCCCTGGAGCCTCCCAACCTTCCCCGGCTCGAGCTGGTCACCGTGAACGGATCGGTGCTGGCCCTTGCCGCCCTGCTCTCGATCGGAAGCGGGCTTCTCTTCGGACTGGTTCCCCTGCGCCGCGCGTCCCGCGCTCCTTTGACCCAGGCCCTCCGTGAAGGCGGCCGGGGCGTGGCCGGCGGGAAATCCCGCCAGCGGACCCAGCGAGTCCTGGTGGTGGCGGAGATGACGCTCGCGGTGCTGCTGCTCTCCGGGGCGGGGCTGCTCATTCGGAGCCTGATCCACCTGCAGCGCGTCGACCTGGGATTCGAGAGTCGGGATCGCCTCGCGGTCAGGCTGACCCTGCCGCGCGACCGATACGCCGGCGTGGAGCAGCGGGCCGTCTTCTACTCCCGGCTGCTGGAGCGGGCTCGCACACTCCCGGGTGTTCGGGGCGCGGCTGCGGTATCGGTGGTTCCGCTGGGCGGATTCAATACCGGAACCGTCTTTGCCGTGGAGGGACGGCCGCTTCCCGATCCGGCCTCAACTCCCGATGCCGACGTCCGCGCGGCCACCCCGGGCTATTTCCGCCTGATGGGTATTCCATTGCTTGCCGGGCGCGACTTTACCGAGCGGGATGATTCCGCTTCAGCCCTGGTGGCCGTGATCAGCACCACGACCGCACAGCGTTACTGGCCCGACGGGAATCCGCTCGGCGCCCGAATCAGGATCGGCAATGTCGAGCGCGGCCCCCTCGCGGAGGTGGTGGGCGTGGTGGGCGACGTGCGTCACCTGTCCCTCGAAGCACCGGAGCACCGCCCCATGATCTACTTCCCCCAGCGAAGCACGGGGTCGCCGTCGATGACCATCGTGCTGGCCGCCAGCGGCGATCCCGCGGCGCTCACCGCGCCGATTCGCCGCGAAGTCATCGCGCTCGATCCCGGCCTGCCGCTGAGTTCCGTGCGGGTCATGGACGATGTCGTCGCCGATGCTTTTACCCAGCGACGCTTCAACGTGATCGTGCTGGGTTTGTTTGCGCTCGCTGCGCTCGTGCTTGCGGGGATCGGGCTGTACGGCGTAATGGCCTATGCGGTGAGCCAGCGCAACCACGAGCTCGGTGTGCGCCTGGCCCTCGGCGCGCAGCGCGGTGCGGTGGTGCGGATGGTGCTCGGCGAATCGCTTCGCCTGGTGCTGGGGGGCGTCGTGCTTGGACTGGGAGGAGCGCTCCTGCTCAACGGGCTGCTGTCGACGATGCTGTTCGAAGTGAAACCGAATGATCCAATGGCGCTGGCCGGGGCGAGTGCGCTCCTGGTGGGGATCGCCTTGCTGGGAAGCTTCCTGCCGGCCCGGCGGGCTGCGCGGGTGGATCCGCTGACGACCTTGCGGGAGGAGTGACCTAGACGCCGTCCGCCTTGAGGGTCCATCGAGTCGTGTCCCGGCGGTCGACCTTCTCCATCATCCGGTCGAAGGCCGCCTGCAGGTCGATCCCCTCGCGGTTCGCGATACAGATCAGCACGAAGAGGATGTCGGCGAGCTCCATCGCCATGTCGCCCTCCGGCTCGCCCTGCTTCTTGGTCTTCTCACCGAAGCGATGGTTGATCTCCCGCGCCAGCTCGCCCACTTCTTCGGTGAGCCGGGCCATGTTGGTGAGCGGGTGGAAATACCCCTCCTCGAAGCGGGAGATCCAGGTGTGCACGCGGGCTTGGGATTCGGCGAGCGACATGAGTCACCTGTTCGACAGGGCGGCAATGATGGCCTTGCAGAAATGCGGGAGGTCGGCGGGAGTTCTGCTGGTAATGAGGTTGCCATCCACCACCACCGGGCTGTCCTCCCAGATCATGCCCGCGTTCACCAGGTCGTCCTTGATGGCCCCGACCGATGTGCCCCGCCTGCCCTTGACGATCCCCGCCGAGATGGGCACCCACCCTGCATGGCAGATGAAGGCGACCGGCTTGCCTGCGGCATGGATCTCTCGGGTCAGTGAGAGTACCCGCGCCGATCGGCGGAGGATGTCGGGGGCATAACCACCGGGGATTACGAGCGCATCGAAGTCCTTCGCCTCAACTTCGTCCACCGTCGCATCGGGGTTGATCGGGTAGCCCCGTTTGCCCTGGTAGGTCTTCTCGCCAAGACCAGCGACCGTGCAGACCGCGCCTTCCTCCTCGAGGCGGATCTTGGGGTACCACAGCTCGAGGTCTTCGTAGAGCGGGGCGGCGAAGAAGAGGATGCGTTTGTTCATAGGGAGCTAGGGAGCTAGGGAGCTAGGGAGCTAGGAAGCTGGGGAGTTAGGGAGATGGAGACGCGTCAAGTATACTTCCTCCCTAACTCTCTAGCTCTAGCTCCTCAGCCCCCTAGGCCCCTAGCTCCCTAGCTCCCTAGCTCCCTAGCTCCCTAGCCCCTACCTATGCGCCCACGCGACAAAATCCTTGCCAATCTCGAGACCATCTACCGCGAGTCGTTCGAGCGGGCCAAGGAGGCGACCGACCCGCGCCGCATGGCGGACCTCGACAACGCGTATATGCGGGATCAGCTGATGCTGGAGATTCTGCTCGACATCCGCGATCTCTTCGCGGTGGCGCCCGCGGCACCCTCCAAAGGCACCAGCGCCATCGAGAAACTGGAGTCGCTGCGGCGGCTGGCGCGGGGCAAGTTGTAGGGAGACGCTAAGACGCCTGTAGGGAGACGCTAAGACGCTACGACGCTAGGTTGTAAGAGATTCTTCTTAGCGTCATAGCGTCATAGCGTCTTAGCGCCTTGCCTCACTCCGACCGCAGCGCCACCAACGGGTCCACTCGGGTGGCCCGCCGCGCCGGCACCCATGCCGCCAGCGCCGCCACCACTCCCAGCATCAGCGCTGCTGCCGCGAAGCTCCACGGGTCGGTTGGCGTGGTGCCGTAGAGCAGGCTCGCCATCAAACGGGAGAGCCCTATCGCGCTGAGCCCGCCCGTGATGATCCCCACCGCCGCCAGGCCGATCCCCTGGCGGAGCACCATGACCTTGAGACTCGACGGCGCGGCCCCCAGCGCCATCCGAACCCCGAGTTCACGAGTGCGCTGTGCCACGCCCAGGCTGATCACGCCGTAAATCCCCATCGCAGCCAGCACGGCTCCCATCCCGGCAAAGAGGCCGATGGTCATCAGAATCACTCGGCGCACCGCCAGCGTGCCCGCGAGCAGGCTTTCCATGGACTCGGTGCCCGAAAAGGTCAAGTCACCCTTCAGCGCCCACACCTCCTTTTGCACTGGCCGAAGGAGAGCGGAGGGGTCCTGGGCGGTGTGGACGACGATCGTCATCGAGCCGAACGGCGTCTGACCGTGGGGGATGTAGTACTCCAGCCTGGGCGCCTCGCCGTATCCGGTGTGACGGACATCCTTCACCACCCCTACGACCTCGCGCACAACGGGAGGACCCCGGAACCGACCGGAGATTCGCTTGCCGATCGGATCCTCACCGGGCCAGATCCGGTCGGCCATCGCCTCGCCCACGATCACCACCGGGGTGCCGCCGGCACGGTCGGTTCCCTCGAAGAGCCGGCCCTTGAGCAGTGGGATCCGCATGGCGGCGAAGTATCCCGGCGTCACGTAGGTCACCCGGGCCGTCGGCTCCTGCCCCGGTTCATAGGCTCGCCCCTCGACGCCGAAGGGCGGATCCATCTCCGAGCCTTCGAGCGAAAGCGGTAGCGCTGATCCGGCGCCGGCCGCTATGACGCCGGGCAGCACCTCGATCCGACCGAGGACCTGCTCCATGAAAGCGGCGCGTTGCGCCGGTTCGGGAAACTGGTCCCAGAAGTGCGCGGTGAGCAGGAGGCGGCGGTCCGTCGCAAAGCCGAGGTCCTCGGACAACAGCCGCCGGAGGCTCTGGCCCAGCAGGCCCGCCCCTACCAGCAGCACCAGCG
>Ga0070699_100000960_pt1 | contig 26891 bp, 31 predicted proteins | sample KBSK1503metaG_FD_65473 | JGI IMG/M metagenome (GOLD analysis project Ga0070699, IMG submission 65473) | Corn, switchgrass and miscanthus rhizosphere microbial communities from Kellogg Biological Station, Michigan, USA - KBS K1-50-3 metaG | ecosystem: Host-associated > Plants > Roots >...
ACCCAGATCACCCGGGTCGTCATGATCTCCTGGACTGTTGTCTTCATCTGTCATTCACTTCCTCGGGTAAGGACGACCTTGAGCGCCCCGGTGTCGGCGGCGCGGGCGAATACGTCGTACGCCTCTTCGAAGTCGTCCATGTCGAAGTGGTGGGTGATGAACGGCTTGGCGTCGATCTGGCCGGTAGTCATCAGGCGCATCAGGGTCGGCGTGGAGGAGGTGTCCACCAGGCCGGTGGTGATCGTGATGTCCCTGATCCACTGCTCTTCCAGGTGCAGCGCGACCGGCTCGCCGTGCACGCCGATGTTGGCGATCCGGCCGCCCGGCCGGGCCAGCTTGACGGCCAGCTCGAAGGAGGCGGGCACGCCGACGGCCTCGATGGACACGTCGGCGCCCATCCGCCCGGTCAGGTCCTTGATCACGGCCAGCGGGTCCTCGCGGGTGTTGTTCACCGTGACGTCGGCGCCGAACTGCTTGGCCGCCTCGAGGCGGGCGTCGGAGAGGTCGATGGCCACGATGTGGCTGGGGCTGTACAACCGTGCGCCGGTGATCGCGGACAGGCCGATCGGCCCGGCCCCTATGATGGCGACGACATCGCCCGGGCGCACGCCGCCGGCCAGCACGCCGACCTCGTAGCCGGTCGGCAGGATGTCGGCCAGCATGAGGGCTTCCTCGTCGCTCACGCCTTCGGGAATGTGGAACATGGATTTGTCCGCGTACAGTACACGGACGAACTCGGCCTGGGTGCCGTCGACCTTGTGGCCGAGGACCCAGCCGCCGCCCTCCAGGCACTGCCCGTACCGTCCCTCACGGCAGAACTGGCAGGATCCGCACGCGCTTATGCAGGAGACGAGTACACGGTCGCCGGGGCAGAAGCGGCGCACGCCGTCGCCGACCTCCCAGACGGTCCCGACGGCCTCGTGGCCCAGGATCCGGCCCTTGTGCACCGCGGGCACGTCGCCCTTGAGGATGTGCAGGTCGGTTCCGCAGATGGTGGTCGCGTCGACCCGCACGATGACATCGCCGTCGTCGAGGATCTCCGGGTCAGCTACTTCTTCCCAGGACTTCTGTCCGGGACCGTGGTAGACGAGGGCTCGCATGGTTTTCCTCCACTGGGCTCGTTTTTCTTCCACTACCAGCTTCGTCAGCAGGGCCGGCTGACGGCAGGGCCGAAGGTCCATTCCGTCCGGGTTGAAGGTCATCGCCCGGGGCCGAGACGCTAAGGTTGAGCCATGGCTGACCGCGTGATCGAGGAGCTTGACGAGGCCGAGAGCCTGCGGCTGATTTCGGCGGGCGGGATCGGCCGCATTGCTTACCAGAGCAGGTTCGGCCCGGCCGTCCTGCCCGTGAACTACCGGTGGCACGACGGGGCGGTGGTGTTCCGCACCACGCGGCATAGCGCGCTCGACGAGGACCTGCAGACCGGGATCTCCGGCGGCGACTACCTGGTGGCGTTCGAGATCGACGAGATCGACGAGCCCGGGCGGCAGGGCTGGAGCGTACTGATCCAGGGGCCCGCCCACCACGTCGAATCCGAGGAGGCGCGGGCGAGGGCCAAACAGGCGGGCGTCGAACCCTGGCCGGCCGGGGAACGGGAGCTGTTCCTGCGGATCGTCCCGAACCGCGTCACCGGCCGCCGCATCAAGCCGGCCTAGCGAGCCCGCTCAACAGCGTCCTGGTGAAATCACCGGAAGGCGGTCCTGGCCAAGGTCGCTGAGCACGTTCACCAGCATCATGTACACCTGGCGCTCAGCTGCGTCCTCGGCCCGGTGCGGCAGCAACTCGACCATTACGGCATTAGCAAGGCCCTGGGGCAGGATGCCTACTTCGACACGCCCGGCGCGGCCCTCGAGGCCTTCCACTCCACCGGTGCGTCAGGTGAAGCGCCGAAGCCGGTTATGCCGCGGCAGGATGCAGACCTTCAGGATGGTTCGGGTTCCATCTCGATGGCGCCGCAGGGGCATTCGGCGGCGCACAGGCCGCAGCCCTTGCAGTAGTCGTAGTCGATCTCGTACTGGCCGTCGCCGAGCTTGACGATCGCGTTGTCCGGGCAGACGCCGTAGCAGTTGTCGCAGCCGAAGCAGTTGCCGCAGGACATACAGCGGCGCGCCTCGAACAGCGCGGTCGACTCGTCAAGCCCGCCGGTCACCTCGTCGAAGGTGGTGATCCGCCGGGCCGCCTCAAGGCGGGGCCGGACGGTGGCCGGGGCGTCCGCGTAGTACCAGGTATTCAAGGCACCGAACGAGGCGGGCGCGTGCTTGCCCGCCGCCCGGGAGCCGGTGCCGCGCAGGAAGGCGTCGATGCTGCGGGCCGCCTTCTTGCCGTGCCCGATGGCCACGGTGACGGTGCGCTCCGACGGCACCATGTCGCCGCCGGCGAAGATGCCCGGGTGCCCGGTCATCAGGTCAGGGCCGACCTCGACCACGCCGTCGGAGAAGGTCACGCTGGGCACGCCGTCCAGCACGGACAGGTCGGCGTTCTGGCCCAGCGCCAGCACCAGGCAGTCCGCCTCGAGCTCGGTGAACTCCCCGGTCGGCTGCGGGAACCCGGTCTCGTCGAGCTTCATCTTCTCGATCACCAGCTTGCCCGCCTCCGCCTGGGCGACGGTGGACAGCCAGCGCATGGTGACGCCTTCCTCTAGCGCCTCTTCGACCTCGATGTCGTGAGCCGGCATCTTCTCGCGGGTCCGCCGGTACACCACGACGGCTTCGGACGCGCCGAGGCGGCGCGCGGTGCGGGCGGCGTCCATGGCGGTGTTGCCGCCGCCGTAGACCGCGACCCGGCGGCCCAGCATAGGCGGTGTCCCCCCACCCACCTCCCCGGCCCCCTCCATGCTGTGCAGCACCGACACCGCGTCCATGATCCGGGCCGAATCCCCCGCCGGGATGTAGGCGCGCCTGCCGATGTGCGCGCCGACCGCGACGAAGGCAGCGTCGAAGCCCGTATCCAGCTGGGCCTGGATGTCGGTGACCGTGGTGTTGAGCTCCAGCGTGATGCCCATGTCCAGGATGCGGGTGATCTCGGCGTCCAGGATGTCGCGGGGCAGCCGGTACTTCGGTATGCCATAGCGCATCATGCCGCCGGGCGCGGCGCCCGCATCCTTTATGGTGACCCAGTGGCCCAGGCGGGCGAGGTGGTAGGCGGCGGACAGGCCGGACGGCCCTGCCCCTACCACGAGCACCCGCTTACCCGTCGGCTGCCTGGTCTTGGCAAGCAGAGCGACGGGAACCTGCCAGCCCTTCCTGAGCGCCTCGTCGCCGAGGAACCGCTCCACCGAGTTGATGCCCACGGCCGAGTCCAGCTGGGCCCGGTTGCAGGCGGTCTCGCACGGCCGGTAGCAGACCCGGCCCATGACGGCCGGGAACGGGTTGTCCTGCATGATCTGCCGCCAGGCGGCCTCGTACTTCGCGGGACCTTCTTCCGCGTCGTACAGCCACTGCTGGATGTTCTCACCCGCGGGGCATGCGTTGTTGCACGGCGGCAGGTTGTGCACGTACACCGGCCGCTCGGTGCGCCAGGCGCCTGTGTGGTTGGCCCGGCTCGACCCGACGTCCAGGGTGATCGCGAATGGCTTGTCCATGGTCACTGTCCTCCGGGGGTCGCCGGGATGAGTCCGAACCGGCGGATGTTGCGGTCGGCCGTCGCCTGGATGCGCTCGATGACCTCGGTGTTCTCCACGGGCTTGAACAGGTGCGCGTACCGGGCCTGGATGCGCAGGTAATCGGTGATCGGCACCTGGTGACGGATCGGGGTGGAGCTGGTCACCTCGCCGGCCTCGGCCTCGAACACCGGGAACAGGCCGCTCTCGGTGGCTAGCCGGGCGACCTTGACCGTGTCCGCCGGGGTGCTGCCCCAGCCGAGCGGGCAGGGGACCAGGATGTGCAGGTAACGGGCGCCGCGGAAGTCCATCGCCCGGGTCGCCTTGTCCTCCAGGTCGCGCAGGTCCGCCACGGTGGCGGTGGCCACGTACGGGATCTCGTGCGCCATCGCGATCAGCGGCACGTTCTTGCCCTGGCCGAACCGGTTGCCCGGCTCGCGCCCGACCGCCTGCGTGGTGGCGGTGCGGGCGGCGGGCGGGGTGGCGCCGAAGCGCTGCACGCCGGTGTTCATGTAGGCCTGGTTGTCGTAGCAGATATACAGCACGTCGTCGTTGCGCTCGAACATGCCGGACAGGCAGGCGAAGCCGATGTCGACCGTGCCGCCGTCGCCGCCCTGGCCGACCACCCGGATGTCGGTGCGGCCCTGGGCCTTCAGCGCCGCGGCGACGCCGGAGGCGACCGCGGGCGCGTTCCCGAACAGCGAGTGCAGCCAGGCGATCTGCCAGGAGGTCTCGGGGAAAGGGGTGGAGAAGACCTCCAGGCAGCCGGTCGCGTTGACCGCGATCATCTTGCCGCCGGTGGCGCGGTACACCGCGTCCAGCGCGTAGCGCGCGCCGAGCGCCTCGCCGCAGCCCTGGCATGCGCGGTGCCCGCAGGCCAGCGCGTTGGAGCGGCCGGCCGTTGACTGGACGCTGCGCTGGTCCTCGGCGAGCAGCCGGTTCCCGACCGCGAAGCTGCCGGTCTGGTAGAACTTGATCCGCTGGTACGGCATGGGCCTATCCGATCCTTGAAGCGGTGATGCCGAGATCGCGGAGCAGGTTCTCCGGGCTGGGGCCAGACCGCCGCGCGGCGCTCATCCGGGCCACCTCGGCCTCGACGAGGGTGGTGTTCAGGTCCAGGAAGGTCAGCGACGGCAGCTCGCTGGTCTGGAGCAGGCTGAGCAGTGACTTCCTGGTGACCGCGCGGCCGCCCAGGCCGGCGATCACGGTGCAGATCTCCAGGTCCACGGCGGCCCGGATGTCCGCGGTCACGATGCCGCCGGATCCGGGAGCGAGGGCGCGTTCCACCACCACCACGCGGCGGGCGCCGCCGAGCGCGTCGCGCACCGCGGCCGCGGGGAACGGGCGGAACGAGGTAATGCCGAGCAGGCCGACCTTGCGGCCGCTGGCCCGCAGTTCGTCCACGGTGTCCTTAATCGTGCCGAGTACCGAGCCCAGGGCGACCACGACGGTCTCGGCGTCCTCGGTCAGGTAGGGCCGGACCAGGCCGCCGGAGTCCCGGCCGAAGCCCGCGGCGAAGCCGGCCCGGACGGCAGGGATTAGCTCGAGCGCCTGCCGCATCCGCTCGTAGGCCAGGTAGCGGACCTCGGTGAAGGCTTCGGGGCCGACCATGGCGCCGATCGAGACCGGCTCGCCCGGGTCGAGCACCTGGCGCGGCTCGTACCGCGGCAGGAACGCGTCCACCTGAGCCTGTTCCGGGATGTCGGCCCGCTCGCTGGCGTGGGTGAGCAGGAACCCGTCCATGCACACCATCACCGGGACGGACAGCTCCTCCGCGATCCGGAACGCCTGGACGTGCAGGTCCAGGGCTTCCTGGCTGGTTTCGGCGTAGAGCTGGAGCCAGCCCGCGTCGCGCTGCGACATCGCGTCGCTGTGGTCGTTCCAGATGTTGATCGGCGCGCCGATCGCGCGGTTGGCCACCGTCATCACGATCGGCAGGCCCAGCCCGGCCGCGTTCCACACGGCCTCGCTCATGTACAGCAGGCCCTGGCTCGCGGTCGCGGTGTAGGACCGGGCGCCTGCCGCGGCCGCCCCGATGGCGACCGACATGGCAGCGAACTCCGACTCCACGTTGAGGAACTCGGCGGCCAGCTCTTCCTTCTTCACCATCGCGGACAGCGCCTCGACAATGTGGGTCTGCGGGGTGATCGGGTAGGCGCAGATCACCTGCGGACGGCACATCGCCACCGCCTCGGCCACCGCGCGGGACCCCTCGATCTGCTTAAGCATCAGTGAGCGCCTCTCGCTCGTCCCTGACGAAGTCGAATGCGGCCCGGGCGGCGGCGGCGTTGCCCTCCGCGACCTTCCCGGTGAATCTCTCGTTGATCGCGGCCAGCACCGAGTCCAGGCTGACCGCCCAGGTCAGCGCGGCGAACCCGCCGAGCAGCGCGGCACCGGGCAGCGGGCGGCCGAGGTGGATCATGGCCAGTGAGCTGGCCGGGACGACCAGCAGCCGGTCCCGGTGGAAGCCCTGGACGAACTCATCCAGGCCCAGCTCGCCGAAGCCGCGGGTGGCGTTGACCAGCATGTAGCCGTCCGGGCCCAGCCCGGCGAACAGGTCCGCCTGGTGCAGCAGCGTCGGGTCCTGGATGATCAGCGCGTCCGGCTCGGTGACCGGCTCGTGGGTCCGGATCGGCTTGTCGTCGATCCGGCAGAACGACATGACCGGCGCGCCCATCCGCTCCGAGCCGAAGCTCGGGAACGCCTGCGCGTGCCGGTCCTCGCGGAACGCGGCCGAGGCCAGCAGCTCCGCGGCGGTGACCACACCCTGGCCGCCTCGCCCGTGGAACCGCACCTGGAACATCGTCCGCGTCCTTCCCTGCTCACTCACTGGGTTTGTCCTCGGCCGGCGCCCGTTGCGGGGGGCCCGGGGGTCCCCCCCTGGGATAGCACTGTCGGGCGTCGGCCGGAGGCGTTCCGGGGGTCATGCGGTCGGGGACTTGGGACCCTCGGCCGGAATGGCCTCGTGGGTGATCTCGTCCTTGCGTCCGACGGTGAGGCCGAACAGGGAGGCCAGCAGGGTCAGGCCGCCGAGGCCGAAGGCGGCCAGCGCGGCGATGTAGGTGATCTGGGAGACCTTCCACCAGCCGAACGCGTTCAGCAGGATGGACCGCAGGGTCTCGCCCTTGAACACGACCGCGACCTCGCCGGCCAGCTTGGTGTTGTTCGGCTGGGCCAGCGACGCGGCCGACAGCTGGGCGTAGGTCTTGCCGCCGGTCATGTTGGTGATGTGCACGGCGATGAAGTTGTCAGCGTAGGACTGGGCCTGCTGCCCGGTGACCAGCTGCTGCCCGGCGTACTGCGAGACCGACGGGATCATCGACGGGGTGATCTCCCCGCCCGCCTGGGGGTGCGCGAACGCGGGCTTGGGCGGGAAGTAGATCTGCTGCGCGGCGAGCTGGTTGTGGACCATGTTGTGGGTGTAGGTCGAGCCCCACAGCAGCAGGCCGCCGGCCGCCAGCAGGATCGCCGCCAGGGCGAATCCCGCGATCGCGGTCAGAGGGGAATTGCGGCGCATCGGATGCCTCCTTAGTCGGAACTGTTACCTCGGAGTCTCGCGCCGCTCCTGGCGCCACCGTCACGGCCAGACGTCACCGGCCGGCTGGGACCTCGGTCACCGGGATGCGGGGCCTAACGCCGCGGGCTCCACCGCGGTCCGGTCGCCAGCCAGTCCGCGTCCCACCCGGACAGCCGACGGCGGTCGAGGGACCTGCGGACCAGCCAGCCCGCGGTGGCCAGCACGGCGGCGAGGCCGCCGATCGCCACCCTCGCGGCCAGCTGAGCCCGGCCGGTCATCTGGTCCCCGCTCAGCGGCGGACCGGTCAGTCGGCTCGTGCTTCCGGCCGCGCGGCCTGTGCCGTCCACCGTGCGCTGCAGTCGTCCGGGCCGCCAGGGGCCATTGGTCCCGCCGTTAGGTGCCCATTGGCGCTACTTGCCGGGACGGTCGGGCGCGCAGGCTGGCTGGCGAGAGCACCTATGAGGAGGAAGCAACATGATAACCAGGGTGGGCATCAACGGCTTCGGCCGGATCGGGCGCTCCTTTACGCGCCTGGCGCTGGAGCGGACCGACCTGGAGGTGGTGGCGGTCAACGACATCACAGACGCGGGCACGCTGGCGCACCTGCTGGCGTTCGACTCCACCTACGGCCGCATCGGCCGGACCGTGGAGCACACGCCGGACTCGATGAGCATCGACGGGGTTCCGATCGCGGTGCTGTCCGAGCGGGACCCGGCCGCGATCGACTGGGGCAGGCTCGGCACCGACATCGTGATCGAGTCAACCGGCAAGTTCCGCACGCGCGACGGCGCGGCGCTGCACCTGAAGGGCGGTGCCCGGAAGGTTCTGATCTCGGCGCCGGGCAAGGGCGTCGACCTGACCGTAGTGCTGGGAGTCAACGACGGCGACTACGACCCGCAGCGGCACGACGTGATCTCCAACGCGTCCTGCACCACGAACTGCGTGGCCCCGATGGTCAAGGTGCTGAACGACGCGTTCGGCATCGAGCGCGGCTTCATGACCACGGTGCACGCCTACACCGGCGACCAGATGCTGCTCGACGGGCCGCACAAGGACCTGCGCCGGGCCCGGTCGGCGGCGGTCAGCATCGTGCCCACCACGACCGGCGCGGCCCGGGCCACCGGGCTGGTCATCCCCGCGGTGGCCGGGAAGCTGGACGGGGTGGCCCTCCGGGTGCCGGTGGAGGACGGGTCGCTGACCGACCTCGCGGTCGTGCTCGGCCGGGAGGCCACCGCCGCCGAGGTCAACGAGGCGTTCGCCGCCGCGGCCTCCGGGCCGATGGCGGGCATCCTGACGTACAGCACCGACCCGATCGTCTCCCGCGACGTGATCGGCGACTCCGCGTCGTGCGTGTTCGACTCGCCGCTGACTCAGGCGTCCGGGACGCTGGTCAAGGTGTTCGGCTGGTACGACAACGAGTGGGGTTACACCTGCCGGCTGGCCGACCTGGCCGCCCTGGTGGGCGCCCGCCTGTAGCGCTCGACACGGAACAGGGCCCCCGGGTACCGGGGGCCCTGTTCCATGCTCAGGGAGCCGGCCGCAGCTCGATGCGGCGGCCGGTGATCTCACGGGGCACGATCCGCACGTAGACCTCGCGCTCGCCGCCGGGCCACGGCCAGACCGCGGCGTCCTCCTGCAGGCGGCGCAGCTCCGCCGGGTGCGCCACACGGTGAGCCGGGCCGCGCACCAGCACGCTCCAGCCCTGGCAGAGGGCCTCGTCGATGTGGTCGACCTCGAGCGCGACCTGCTCGCCGGCGTGCCCGTCGATGACCGTGCCCTCGGCCGTCCTGATCACGATGGTGTCGGCCAGCATGGCGAAGTTGACCGGCACCACGACCGGGCCTGAGCTTGTGCTGAACGCGATCCGCCCGACGCCGCCTGGCGTGATCAGCCGACGGCACTCGGCCGGCATCAGCTTGCTGATGAACCGTATGTCGGCCATGTGGCGCTGGCCGGGCGGCACGTTCGCGCCCCCGCCGAGCAGCGCGGCCGGCGTGGTCCGCAGCGCCGCGGCGAGCCGCCTGAGCGCGGCCGCGGTCGGCCGGGCCGGGTACCGCTCCAGGTACTCCAGGTAGCGCAGGCTCAGCCCGGCGCGCGCCGCCACCTGCGCCTGGCTCAGGTGCAGTTCGGCGCGTCGCTGCGCGACCCGCCTGCTCAGGTCGCCGGGGTCGGGCGGGGACGGCCATCCGTGGTCTTCGTGCCTGGGCTCAGGCCGTGTCATGGAGTAAACGCTCATCGGGATCGCGGTGCCGCGCGGGCACCGCTTCACCTCCTCGGCTATGTCAGCGTGCCGGGCGGGCGTACCGCCCCTCACATCACCCACCCTCAGCAGGGCGAAGCCCGGCAGGCAGTGCCCTCCGCCATGTCTGGGCAGGACGTTCGTCCATCGCGCGCCGCCGCGGCCCACGGCGGGCGATGGTCCGGTCGGCCAGGGACCTACGGCCCTGGCCCCGGCGGGGAGCCGCGGCCAGGCTGGACACTCGGACGACTAGCTTGGCGGTGGTATCCCATGATCGAGGTCACGGCAGAGGCCCTGGCCACTCACCCATTCCTGCACGACATGTCCCGTGATCACCTGGCCGTTCTCGCGGAGGCCGCGGCGGACGTCACCTTCCCGGCCGGGTACCGGCTCTTCGAAGACGGCGGCAGCGCCAGCCGGTTCTGGCTGATCCAATCCGGTCACGTGGCGCTGGACCTGCACGTGCCCGGGCAGGGCCGGATGAAGATCGACAGCATCGGCATGGGCGAGGTGCTCGGCTGGTCGTGGCTGTTCCCGCCGTACCGGTGGGCCTTCGGCGCCGTGTCCGCCGGCCCGGTCGAGGCCTTCGAGTTCGACGGGCGGATGGTACGGGCCAGCTGCGAGTCCGATCCGGCGCTCGGCTACGAGCTCACCCGGCGGCTCGCCCGCGTGGTCGCGAAGCGGCTGCAGGCGACCCGGTTCCGGTTGATCACCGCGTCCAGCCAGCCGGCGGGCGCACGCTGAAGAGGAGGCCCGGTCATGGCAACCAAGCCAGTCATAGTAGGCGTCGACGGGTCGGAGGAATCGCTGCTGGCCGCGCAGTGGGCGGCGCTGGAGGCGAGGCGGCATGCCTTGCCGCTGCGGATCGTGTCCGCGCCGGCCGCCGTGCCGCGGCTGCACGCCTACCACACGTCCCCAGACGAGATCGCCGCCGCGCTGCGCGGGATGTCCGCCCGCGCGCTCGCCGCCGCTATCGCCCGGTGCGAAGAGGTCGCCCCGGGCCTGCCCATCGAGACCGGCCTGTTGCCCGGGCCGTCGGCGGTGGCCGTGGCGGACAGCGGCGCCGGTGCTTCCATGCTGGTCGTGGGGGCCCGCGGGGCGGGCGGGTTCGCGGCTATGATGCTCGGCTCGGTGAGCCGTTACGTCGCCGCCTGGGCCCCCTGCCCCGTCGTCGTGGTCCGGGAGGAGACCACCGCCGTGCATCGCGAGATCGCGGTGGGCATCCGCGATCCGGAAGACGTCACCGGAACGCTGGCGTTCGCGTTCGAGGAGGCGGCGCTGCGTGGCGCGGACCTGGTCGCCGTCCACACCTGGTACTGGCTTCCCTCCGCACCCGATTCCTCCGGGCCAGCCGGAGCGCTGCGGCCGCCGGCCCCCGCGCAGATCGCGGCCGAGGCGGGCCGCCACCTGGCCGCCACGCTCGAGCAATGGCACGGCAAGTACCCGGAAGTACAGGTCCGACAGGACGTCATCCGCGGGCATCCCGCCCGCGTACTCGCCAGCTATTCCGCGCGCGCCGACCTGGTGGTGATCGGCAGGCACGGCCATCCTTCGGGCCCTGGCCCCGGCATCGGCTCGATCCAGCATGCCGTCCTGGATCACGCCCACGGCCCGGTCGCCGTCGTCCCGTGGGGAGGCTGACGAGCGTGCTGGCCATGGGCACCCAGACCGAGGTATGCCGGCGGGTGGAGGACTCGATCTCCGACCTCGACGACGCCATCCGCCTGCTCTGGCAGGCGATCTTCGGCCTGGAGAACCGGATGGCCCCCCAGGGCCTGCGGCACCAGATCCTGCAGCTGTGCGCCGGCGTGTCGCCGGTCCCCGAGATCACCTTCGCCGGCCCAGCGCCGCCCGGCCGGCGACTCCCGTGGTTATGCTTGCCGGTAATCGCCGGTAAGGCCGGGAAGGCCCTGGCAAGCGGGAGCCGCCGTGCCAGCTGAGCAACCGTTGAGTGAGCATGCGCGGAGAGCCGCACGCACATACGGGGCCGCTGCTGATCACTACAGCCTGGCCTCACTGAATTTCTGGGACCGGTTCGGTGCGGCCACGGTGTCGAGGCTAGCGCTGACAGCCGGGCACACCGTCCTCGATCTGTGCTGCGGCGCTGGGGCATCAGCGATTCCGGCTGCCCGCGTCGCCCGTCAGGAAGGCCGCGTACTTGGCATCGACGTCGCGGAGCCGCTGCTGGAGATAGCCCGCGCCAGGGCCGCCCGCGAGGGTCTGGCCAATATCGAGTTCCGTTACGGCGATGCGACCCGAACCGCGCTGCCTGACGGCAGCTTTGACGCGGTGATCTGCGTGTTCGGGGTGTTCTTCGTGCCGGATATGGAGGGTTTCGTCGCGGAGATGTGGCGACTGGTGCGCCCCGGCGGAGTACTGGCGATCACCACCTGGGGCCCGGGCCTCTTCGAGCCCGCCAACACCGCTTTCTGGGAATCCGTGCGCGACGTCGAGCCATCGTTGTTCAAGGCTTTCAACCCCTGGGATGAGATCACCACAGAGGCCGCCCTCGCGGATCTGCTCTCGCGCGGCGGCGTGAAGCACCCAACCGTGATGGCCGCCCCTGGCTCGCACCACCTCGACCACCCGGACAGCTTCTGGGACATTGTCCTCGGCTCCGGTTACCGGGCGACGATCGACGCTCTCAGCCAGGAACAACATGACCTCATTCGGAGACGCGTCTTCAGTAAACTGCAATCGGACGGCATCACGTCCCTGCGAACCGACGTAGTATTCGGCACAGCCCAACGCCCAAAGTAACTTCCGCAAATACCCGGCCGCTCCACCGACTGCTAGCACCGAGGCAGATAGTGGCATAGCCGGCAGCGGATAGACCTGACCAGTCACCCGCGAAGAACGTGCCCCATCTGCTGCGTGGCGTCGGCGAATTGGTTCAGGTAGCCGCCGATTTTAGGCATCTGCCAGAGCTGCTGCAGCTGCGGAAGGGCATTGGTCAGCGCCGCTGCCTGGGTGTTCGTCTGAGCTAGAAAATACTCGTGGCGGTTGAAGAGCCGACGCCAGATCCTGGTCCAGCTGCCACCGCGGCCAACGCCTTTGGCGGCGTCGACGCCGACCTTGAGAGCTCCGGCCAACGGCACGATACCGGTTTGCGCGACAACTCCCAGGGCGACGCTGGCTGACTGCTGGGCGGCTCCCGCCAGGTCGGCCAGCTTCAGCGCCTCGTCACGGATGGCGCTTTGGAACCGCAGCGCCTCCGCGGAAACCTGGGAACGCTCCAGCATCCGGTCCAGGTCTGCTCGCACGTGCCGGAAGGCGGCCGACTGATCGCGCACCTGCGCCATCTGCGCCCAGATGTCCTCCCGGGTGGTCGCCCGCTGCAGCACAGCCGCAGTGAAGAACGGCAAGATGAGCGGCGATGACGGCTGCTGCTGGGCGAAGATCTTGTCGGCCACGGCCACGCTGACCAGCTCATCTTGGACCTCGCCAGCACGCCTGACGAAGAGCCGGCGAAACGGCATCCGCAGCGTGCCAGGTAGATAGGGCAGAGCCAGCGCATTGGCCACGCCCTGGTTCACGTAAGTGCGGTACGTCGCGCTAGCTGCCAGCTGCTGACGAGCCGACAGCGGCGGGCGGTCCGCCGACGCCGCCGGGGATTGCGCCAGGCGAGTCGCCTCGATGAGGGTTTGCAAGGGCTGATAGATAACACTGTCCGCATTGTCCTTAGCCAGGAGGCCATCAGCGAGAAGCGCCGAAACGGATGATAGCGGCCCTACGTCAACCGGCTCGTCCGTCGCTCTGCTGATCCGCAGTTCGCGGGCCAGGCGAGCGGCCAGCCTGGCCTTCATTGGCCCCGGGGATCCCACTGGTGGTCCATATACCCCTCCGGCCGCCAGCTGGATGAGCCGGGTATCGACCCCGCTGATATCGAAAGGTCCGTCACCCGGGAAGTCCGCCCCCAGCACTGCGCGCCAGCCGTCCACCACCGCCTGTACTTCCTGGCCCCAGGCGTCATCGGATCCAGCCCGAGCACGCAGCCGCGACATGTTCGATACGCCGTCGGCGGCGGCCTGCCCGGCGACCCGGCGGAGCATTCCAAAATCCGGGTCGGGGATGGCTCTCAGCACCTCGGTGCCGAGCCGCTGGTTGAAGCGGGACACGTCGACGGCCGGGTTGGCCACGCAGTACAGCCGGTCGTAGCAGACGAGGGCGTCGATGAAGGCGGTCAGCTCCCACAGCGTGACCGGCGTGAGCACAGCCGGCCCATCACAGTCCAGCAGGGCCTCAACGGTCATGAGCAGCGTGCCATCCAGGAAGACGCTGTTGGCCGGGATCTGCAAGCGGTCCCGCCACGCTAGCAGACGGTGAAGCCAGTCCTCCGTCGCGAGCGGGGAATCCGGGGGCAGGCCGAACTCGGCGAACCCTCTCACCTGCGGATCATCAGGATCCGCCGAAGGCACGCCAGCCGACCATTCCGCATCTACCAGGCGGCGGACCGCACCCGGACTGATACTGTCATGGGCCATTTGCATCCCCGTGATGGTGACCGCTAACTCCGCAAAATGGTACAGATCTCACCTGCCGCCGGTACCTACAGTAGCTGCGCGGGCCTGCCCAGACACCACGAGACCATCATCTACAAGACGAAGGTCCCCCGCCGGTCCGCCGAACGCCCCTGACCAGCGAGCCTGACGCGGGACCAGGCTGGTACTGCGAGCCCGGGGGAGTCTGCCTGCCGGGCGTCGGCTCGAGGAGATGGCGTGATGATGAAGACGATCGCCGCGGGCACCCAGGCCGTGGCCCAGGCCATGGCGGACGGCGACGCGTTCACTGTGGTCGGCGGCGGCGACACCGGCGCGGCCATCCGCGCGCTCGGCTTCCCCGCCGGCGCGTTCGGCCACGTCTCCACCGGAGGCGGCGCCAGCCTGGAGTTCATCCAGGGCAAGACCCTGCCGGGCCTGGCCGCGCTGGAGACGTGATGATCCAGCCGGTGCGTCTGGTCTTGCTGCGGCACGGGCAGAGCGAGTGGAACGCGGCCGGCATCTTCACTGGCTGGGAGAACGCCCACCTGACCGCCCACGGAGAAGCCGAGGCGGCCCGGGCCGGATCGATGCTTGCCGAGCATGGCGTGCTGCCCGCCTTCGTGCACACGTCCCTGCAGCATCGTACGATCCGCACCGCCGACCTCGCCCTAGCCGCTGCGGATCGCGACTGGATCCCGGTACGCCGGTCCTGGCGGCTCAACGGCCGGCACTACGGGGCGCTGCAGGGGCGGAACAAGGACCAGGTACTCAGGCAGTGCGGCGAGCGGCAGTTCCGGCTCTGGCGCCGCTCGTACGACGTAGCCCCGCCGCCGCTCGACGCGGCGGCCTGGCAACTCCAGTTGGACGATCCCCGCTACGCCATGCTGCCGCCCGAGGCGAGCCCGCACGCCGAGTCCCTGCGCGACGTCTCCGCGCGGCTGCTGCCGTACTTCTACGACGCGATCGTGCCAGACCTGCGGGCCGGCGGCTGCGTGCTCGTCGTCTCGCACGGCAACACGCTGCGGGCCCTGGTCAAGCACCTTGAGTCGATACCCGGCGACCAGATCGCCGGGCTGGACATTCCCACCGGTATCCCGCTGCTGTACGAGCTCGGGCCAGACCTGCGCCCGGACGACCTGGGAGGCCAGTACCTCGACCCGCACGTCACAGTCACCAGGAGGATCACATGAATACGGTTCCGCGCATCGTGGTCGGCGTGGACGGCTTCGAGTCGTCCACGGCGGCACTACGCTGGGCGATCCACCAGGCCAAGCTGACCGGGGCGGTGGTGGATGCGGTGACAACCTGGCATCTCCCGCCGGGCTCTGGATTGGTCCCGGCCGCCGATATGCCTGACTACCAGGACGACGCCCGGATTGTCCTCACCGAGGCCATTACCGAGATGTGCACGATCGACACCGACGTCGTGGTCCGCCCGCGCGTGGTGGAAGGGCAGGCCGGGCCGGTGCTGGTCGAGGCGGCCGAGGGTGCGGACCTGCTCGTGGTGGGCAACAGGGGACACGGCGGCCTGGCCGAGGCCCTGCTCGGTTCGGTCGGCCAGTACTGCGTGCGCCACGCGCCGTGCCCCGTCGTCATCATGCGCGGCAAGCCCGCCGCGCACGTCTAGAGATCCTCAGTGGATCCTTCGTCAGTTTTTGCTGCCATAGCAAAACCGACGAAGGATCGTGAACGCCCCCGCCGCTCAGGGCACAAGGACGAGCCGGGCCCTGGCCTTGCCGTGCAGTACCTCGGCGATGGCCTCGTTCACTTCGGCGAGCGGCCTGGTCTCGTAGCTCACCCTGGTCCGCCCGGCCGCGTGCAGGCCGAACACCTCTGGGTGCTCACGCAGCCACCCGGCGAGGGAGCTGGCCTCCCTGTCGTCGAGCACGTCGACGGGCTTGCGGGTATCCATGTTAATCAGCAAGGTCGCATACGAGTGCCCGCGCCTTTTCGAAAAATCATCCACGCCCAGCACGGTGACCTGCCCGATCCCGGGATCGGGCAGCGCACGCACCAGCTGGATCAGCGCGTCCCGGCAGACTCCTGCTCCCAGCAGCGCCAGCAGCCGGGAAGCGGCCCGCCCGGCCAGCGCCAGCGCGATCAGCTCCAGCAGCCGGCGCAGCGGCATCGTGCGGCGGGCATACCGCTGGGTGAGCCCGGATACCGGCTCAGCGAACGTCCGCACCCGGCACGCTGGATTCTGGCAGGCCAGACGGCGGACCGTGAGCGCGATCAGGACAGGGCGCCCCGCTGCGAGTGGCAGGAGGTCTTTGCCGCTATTTGGCCCGCCTCGCGCTGGCGAGGCATGAGGAGGTCGGTGGCGCCCCAGCTTGGGCGAGCGAACGGTTGAATAGCTACGCTGTTGCACGGTCGCCCTTGTAGCTCCGCAGGCCCGCGTCCTCGGGCTCTCCCGTCAACGACCGCAGCGTATACGCGGTTGCGCGGCGGCCGGGCTGCGGTCGAGATGCATGGGTCGGCGACCCCCGGCCACCGGTGCGGGCGGGCTCATACGTCAGGGGCGGCGCGGGCGATCTGGGTTAGCGGCGGCGGGGAATCGGGAAGATCAGTCATACGAGCACGTCGGGAGCCGCAGATTAAGCCGCGGGGCTTTGATGGCGCGCTCGTCCGCTGTACATGTTGAAGCTGATCAGCATCTCCGCGATCATGACCAGGCAGGCCGGGCCGCAGACCAGCCCGAATAGGCTGTGCCAGTTCTGCGGGCCGTTTGCGGCGATGACGCCGGATGCGAGCAGGCCGATCACTACGATGCCGACCGCGATCGTGCTGCCGGTCATCACTAGGTTGTGGCGCCGCCCATGGCCCCGCGCGGCCATGTAGATGGCCATGGGAAGGGCCAGGCAGACGGCGATGATAGCGACCGAAAGCTCCGGTGCCTGCTGAGCCAGGTTCGGATGCCCGAGCCAGCTGGCGACCTGGAAGGACGCGAAGCTCAGAATGCTGCCCCCCACGCACATCACCGCGCACATGCCCCCGAGTTCGGCCAGGAAGCGGCCCACGGGCATGACGGTACGGTAGATCGGGATTTTCCTGTCCTGTGCCGCCGGGGTCGGTGCCCGTGCAGCTGGTTGCGTTCGCATGGCAACCTCCTTCGATCACGCGCTGAGCCGCGCAGCGCCTTCCGGTTTGCTGCGACTTTGCGCTCAGTGTCTCCGCGCGCCAAGGGCCGGACGGCCCGGCAAGCAAGGGCCAAGGTCCCCTAGGCCGGACTTACGTCGTGTTCCCGTCGTTAACCCCGGGGTTGACCTGCGGGGACGTACCTGACCGTGGGTGTGGCTTCTGGCTACGTGAGCCTGACAGGGACAGGTGAGCCGAGCAGGTCGAACGCGCAGGCCTGGACCGGGGTCAGGGTGGTGATCTTCTCGATTTGCTGCCCGGCGAAATTGATGACCTGCCGGTCCAGTGTCGCCAGGTGCTCGAGCAGGTCGCGGTAGCGGTAAAGCGGCAGTCCGTCGGGAGTTTCCTTTTCACCAGCGAGGCCGAGACCACCCGCTGACCCCACAGGAGCCGAAGCTTGAGCGAACTGCGCAAGGACCCAGCGACTCTTGGGAACACTTTCGAAGCTCCCCCCGAAGCGGATACCGGCACCCAAGGACGTTCGGCCCGCTAGGCACAGCCTTTATGCCCTGCCGCTGTCCAGGCTGCGGCGAGACAGTCGGGGCTGGAACTACAGCACTTCGTATGCCGGGCCGTCGGCGGACGGGCTCACCGGCGCCGCCAGGGAGGCGGTCAACATGACTACCGTCAGGCAAGCAGATACCACGGCGCGGGTTCAGCAGCCTGTGACCGTCAGCACGCGCAGCCCGGTACGCGCAGCGGTGCTGTCGCTGGTGACCTTCTCGGTGTACGGCTTTTGGTGGTGGTGGGACGTCAACCGGCAGCTGAAGGCGCTCGGCCAGCCCGGTCACCCGTGGCGGGCGCTAGCCGCAGTGACGGCTGGCTGGATTGCCGTGATCCCGCCCTTCCGGTCGGCGCTGCGCACCGCAGCCATGATCGCCACAGCCGAACGCCGCAGTGGGACAGTCCATCCGGTCAGTCCGCCGGTGGCCGTGACCATCGCCGCGATTGCGGCGGCAGGGGCGGCAGCCTGGGCGGCGACGTCCCTGGCGGCTCTGACGGTCGGCATCTACATCGGCCTCGCCTGGCCGCTGCTTGCCATGGTGTTCGTCGGCTACCTGCAGCGCGGGCTTAACCGGGCTGCCGGTGAGCGGGCGGGACGCTAAGGACCACCGATGCCGACTCCGCGCAGCAAGCCAGGTCACCGCCGCGGTAAGGGGCGGGCATCGCTCACTCGCCTAGCGGCCCCATCGGCCGGCGCCGCCATCGCCACGGCGGTGCCGGTCTACCTGCGGTGGATTCGTCCCCGCGTGTTCACCTGAGGTGCCACGCCCGAGGAAGCCAAACGGCCGATGCCCGGCGATGACGTCTGCCAGCGGCCCCAGCTGAACGCCACCCGGGCCGTTACGATTGGCGCGCGGCCGGAGGAAGTCTGGCCGTGGCTGGTGCAGTGGGGCTGGAACCGGGCCGGCTTTTACAGCTACGACCTGCTGGACAACCGCGGGCGGCGCAGCGCCGAGGAAATCCTCCCGCGGTTTCAGCGGCTGGCCGTCGGCGACTGGGTGCCCATGAGCGGCAACACAACGCCGTACACCGCTTTCCGGGTCACCCGGCTAGAACCCGGCAAGCTGATGCTCTGGGAAAAAGGCGGCGGCACCTGGCTGTGGCTGCTCGAGCCGATTGACAGCGAACACACCCGGCTGATCACCCGGATGCGCGGCCGCTACCGCTGGACCAGGCCGACGATCGTCACCGAGCTGATGCTGATGGAAATCGGTGACCCGTTCATGATGCGCAAGTGCCTGCTTGGCATTACGCAACGCGCCGAGCGGCTGGCAACCCGACGGCGGCTCTCCTCAGCGGGGGCCGCGGGCCGGCGGCTGGCGGCCTCCGGCAGGCCGCCGGTTACGGCAGAAGGCGGCACCAGATGAACAGCTCCGCGAAACCCGCATTCACGAACGGCCAGGGCAACAAGGCGGTGCTCACGCTGATCAAGGCCGTGCATATACTGGCATGGTTGTCCATCGAGTCATGCATGATGTATGTCCTGTACGCGGGTTTCGCCCGGCGCACCGATCGCCGCGCCGCCATAGCAGGCACAGTCGTAGCAGGCGAAACCTTGATCTTCGCGGCAAATGGCTTCCGCTGCCCGCTCACCAATCTCGCGGAAAACTTCGGTGCCGCAGACGGCTCGGTAACAGACATCTGGCTGTCGCGCTGGCTTGCTCACAACCTGCCTGCCTGCACGTGCCCCTTGTCGCCGCGGCCGCGTACCTGAACGGGCGCAACCTCCATAAGCGGAACCCAATCACGGTCACTCCCGGACAGCCCATCCCAGGTCAAACAACGGCGCCCTAAATGGAGGAGTTGGTGCGGCCATGAACAGGTCGGTAGCCATTCTTATGCGTGGCGGGGTGGCGGTGATTGACGCCGAGGCGGACATCCGCAGGTCTGCCGGGGAGGTCTTCGATTACGCCAGCGACCCGGCCAACGAGCCCGAGTGGAACATCAGGATGAAGCGCATCGAGAAGCTGACCGGCGGCCCCGTCGGTGTGGGCGCCCGCTACCGGATGGAGTTCACCCAGGGTCCGCCAGCCGTCAGCGAATGTGTGCGTTTTGAACGCCCGGCATTTTGGGAACTGGCAGGCGGGTCGAAGATCATCAGCTCCGGTTTCAGCGGCCGGGTGGTGTTCCGGGGTGACGGTAGCCACCTGCTGCTGCGGATGCAGATCCGCCTCCGCGGGCCGTTGCGGTGGGCGCTGCCGCTGGTGCGCCGCCGGATGCGGCGGGAGCTGGCGCGTGACGTGGCCACGATCAAGGAAAGGCTGGAGGGCGCAGCGCCGGCATCCGCCGGGCACAGACCGGCAAAGCGCGTGAGAGAGGATCAGCGTCGGCGGGTGGTAGCTGAGTTTCTCGCCCGCAAGCGGACCACCGGGACCCGGCCTCTCGCAGGCCGCAGGGTCATGAAACAACAACGCGTATCGGAGGCGGCCTTATCGCGGCGGTTGGGAGGCAGTGGTGAGCCGGTACCGGGAGGACATGCAGCGGGCGTGGAACCGGATCAACGCGGTCCCGGCCGGGAAGCTCGAGACACGTTTCGGCACGATCCAGTACGCGGAGATGGGCCAGGGGGGTCCCCTGCTGGTGAGTCATGGCGTGCTGGGGTGTCACGTCGATGGCGTGGATGGCTGGTGGGCGAGGTTGCCGGGGCCGGCTTCCGGGTCATCGCGCCGTCTCGGTTCGGGTACTTCGGCTCGTCGCTGCCGCCGGGTGCTACCCCGGCCGCCCAGGCGGACGCCTACCCCGTGCTGCTGGACCATCTTGGGATCGGCCGCGCGATCGTGCTCGCGTTCTCCGCGGGCAGCGGCTCGGTGCTGGAGTTCGGGTTGCGCCACCGGGACCGGGTCATCGGGCTGGTCCTGGCGAACTGCCGCCTGGGCGGCGGGTCACCGTGAGCAGGAAATTCGCCCCGGTGTTCCGTCTCGCTTACAGCGCGGACCGGCTGTTCTGGATCTTCAAGCAGCTGATGCCCACGGCCTTCTCCCAGATGATGGGCGTCCCCCCGGGGATACCGGCCGACCCCGGAAGAGGCGCAGGTGATGGCGGGTGCTCGCGAGCTGCTGTTCCCGTTCAGGCCGCGGCGCGACGGCGCGGTCTTCGACGGCTTTGTCTCCAATCCGGCTGCCGACCGGTTCCCCTTGGAGCAGCTGAGGGTCCCTGGCGCCGTACCGGTTCGCCGCCGCCGCGGCGTCGCGCATCCCCGGGGCACGGTTCGTCACGGTCGAGCGGGGCGGCCACCTGTTCCTCGGCCACGACGCCGACGTGCGGAAAGAGATCAATGCGTTCGCCGCGTCCGCCGGGCCGAAGCAGGCGCCACCATGACAGGCGGTACTGCGCGTCCGGTGGCACTGATGACCGGCGCTGGCGGCTGGCGGTCGGCGGCTGGCCGGAGGGGGCCCGAGGGCCCGGTCGGCACGGGACCATTGCCCCTGATGCCGTCCCGGCACCCGGGAAAGACTGGCATGTCAGGTTTGACCAGGGATGGATGGCCTCCGGCCGATCCTGCTGAGGAAGAGCATGGCCGCGGCCCCCATCGTAAGTGGGTGATGGCTCATGGACCGGTTGAGCGCGCAAGACCTCAGCATGGTCTGGCCGGAGGATTTCGGCTGGCCCCAGGACATCGGGGCGCTTGGCATCCTCGATGGCTCTGGGCTTCTCGAACCGGATGGCCGCTTCCCGATTGAGGCCGTCCGGGAGCAGATCGGCCGCAGGCTTCACGTGCTTCCTCGCTTCCGCCAGCTCTTGTACACCCCGCGGCGGGGCCTGGGCTGGCCGCTATGGGTGGATGCCCCGGCGTTCGACATCGCCGATCACGTCGCCGTGTTTCCGGGCGGCGTCCCTGCCGGGGAGGCCCAGCTGCTGGCAGCCTGCGAGGAGCTTCGCCGGCGTCGGCTGGACCGGGGCCGCCCGTTGTGGCAGATGTGGTTCGTGCCGGGCCTGGCAGGCGCGCGGGTCGCCTTGTTCATGAAGCTGCACCATGCCGTCGCCGACGGCGTGGCCGGGGTGGCCGCCTTCGGCGCGTTCCTCGACCTCAGCCCCGGCGCGCCCGCGCCGCCCCCGCCACCTTGGACACCCGCCCCGTTCCCCGCCGCACGCGAGCTGTTCGGTGACAACCTGCACCGGCGAATGCAGGCGTGCCAGGGCTTTCTGTCGCACCTGGCCCACCCCGCCCGCACCGTGCAGGGGGTCCGGCGGGCATGGCCGGCAGTCCGCGAGACCTTCGCGGAAGGACGTGCGCCGCGGACCAGCCTGAACCGGCCGATCGGCCCGGGTCGCACCCTGGCCGTCGTCCGGAGCAGCCTCGATCAGCTTAAGAGCATCGCTCACACCCACCAGGCCACGGTGAACGATGTCCTGCTGGCCGCGGTCACCGGCGGCCTGCGCAGCCTGCTCGCCGGCCGCGGCGAACCCATCGAGGGCCTGGTCCTGCGGGCCTTCGTGCCGGTGTCGCTGCACCGCGAGCAGCCCGGCCAAGCGCGGGGAAACCTCGACGGGGGGATGATCGTGCCCCTCCCGGTCGGGGAGCCCGACCATACCCGCAGGCTCCGGCTCATCGCCGCCGACACCGCCGAGCGAAAGAAGAAGAGCCGCCCGCCAGCTGGCACCCTGTTTCGGAACGGGCTGATCCAGCGGGCGGTCCTGCGCTACGCGGTCCGGCAGCGATTCATGAACATCTACATCGCCAACGTTCCCGGCCCTCCGATCCCGCTGTACCTGGCCGGAGCCCGGCTGCTCGAGGTGTTCCCGGTCGTACCGATCATGGGGAACGTCCCGCTCGGCATCGGCGCGCTGTCCTACGCCGGGCAGTTCAACATCACCGTGGTCGCCGACCGGGACGCCTGCCCCGACGCCGAGGTCTTCGTGGCGGGCGTACAAGCTTCGCTCGATCAGCTGTCCCAGCCGGCTCCCGTGATTTCGTGACGTACGAGACCGTCGGCTGGCTTGTTTGCCCACGGCGCCAGCGGCGTGGAGAGATCTCGCCCTTTGATACGTAGCATCGGCAGGAGGCGTTCGCGATGGCCGGCAAACCAGAGCAGTAGGACATGAAAGGAAGGACGGTCCTTGTCACCGGGGGAACGAGCGGGATCGGCTACCAAACGGCCTGGGAGCTGGCCGCAACCGGGGCGCAGGCGGACGCTGGTACGCCTGGGCCCTGGTCGCCACCGCCAGGCCCCCGCCACCACCTGCTGCCCTGTTCACCAGGCCCCGCCCGCCCGGGAGCGCCAGCCGCTGGCCTGACTGCAGACGCCGCCACCAAGCCCGCTCCCGCTGGTACCACCAGCACACAAGGCTTGCCCCCGACGCCAAGATTGCCCTGGGCGGCTAACAGATAGTGGCCCGCCCAAGGGCTAGGCGGAAGCCCGGTCAACGCCCTTGCGGACCCGGACGGAACAATCGATCAGCTCGCGCAACGCATCATAGTCCACATCGTCGAGGCGCTTGATGTACAGGCAGCCCTTCCCGGTCTCGTGCGGGCCCAGCCGCGCCAGCACCGAATGATGGCGGGTCCCGAACTCGCCGACCAGATAAATGGCCAGGTGCAGGCGGCGAGGCGAGAAGCCTGCCAGCGCCGAGTCGCCCTCGCGGCCGCTGGCGTACCGGTAGTGGTAGGTGCCGAAACCGATGATGCTGGTTCCCCACATCGCCGGCGGCTCACCGGTGATCTCCTGCATCATCGCACACAACCGGCGCGCATCCTCGCGCCGCTGCTCATCAGGCACCCGGTCCAGAAACCCCTCCACCGATGCACCGGTCCGGCGCATCGCCGGACCCTTCCTGGTCGCCATGCCATCATGCTCGCACACTCGTATCAATCCGCCGGGACACGACGCACCGGCCTTGAACTTCAGGCACGGAGCGAGAAGAACGATGGCGTCCGCGCACCCGATCACCGTCGGCTCAAATCCGACACCAAGATCGCCGAGACACGCCTAGCTGGACCTCAGACAACGCCATCAGGCTCCGTCCTCTTTGGCATCGCCAGCAGGCACGATTCACCGCAGCCCCGACTGCCCTGGTCAGCCAGCGAATGGCGGGCTGCCGTACTAGGTCGGCCGCAATTAGATGTCTAGAGCCGGTCGTCAGTAAAAGGAAGGACCTCGGTCCTCAAGGCGAAAGCCATGCCCATTTTTGCCCGGCCGTATTCTTCCATCCGTGTTATTCACGGATATTCATATGGCGGCGCGGTCCCGCTCGCCGGTCCGGACGCGCAATGCGCTGTCGACCGGAGTGACCCATATCTTCCCGTCACCGATCGTTTCCGTCCTGGCGTGCTTGGCGATGGCCTCGACCAGGGTTTCCACGTCGTCATCGAGGGCGACGACATCCAGCCGGATCTTGTGCAGCAACGTCACCCGAGACAGGCCGGCCCCGGCGGCGAGCTGGCCAAATTGCCGACCGAAACCACGGACTTCGGTCACGGTCAGGCCGTGAGCCTGGTTGTCGACCAAGGCGCCGATCAGTTCGTCGAGCTTGTCGGGCCTGACGATGGCTGTGATCAGTTTCATGCCAGCTCGCCTCCGTTCAGTCTGCGCTTTCACATGCTGCGCATGCGGTGGAACTTGCGGATGTCGTCCTTGCCCGCCAGCAGCGCGAGGCCGGTGACCAGCAGGACGACGCATGCGGCGGTCCTCAGCGCCGCTCCGGTGATGTGCTTCATGGGTCCGAGCCTTTCTGTTCCGCCCGGGACGGATTCCCGGGGTCTGACTAGGTGCAGCGCGGCCCATGGCCGGCACCGCAGCCTCACTGTCGCGGTCCGCGCGTGCCGCGGGCTAGGGCCGAAGATCCGGCCCTGCCGGGACCTGGGTCCCGGGCGGCCTCACTAGGCGCGAGGCCGCAACGCCGGTAAACAGCGGGTGAATGGTGGGTAAATACGAAGGGTGATCCCGGGACTGGCTATGCTGCGCGGCTACCGCCGGGCCTGGCTGCCCGGCGACCTGCTGGCCGGTGTCACCGTCGCGGCTTACCTGGTGCCGCAGGTGATGGCATACGCGACGATCGCGGGCCTGCCCCCGGTCACCGGGCTGTGGGCCGCGTTCCCGGCGCTGATCGCCTACACGCTGTTCGGCTCGTCGAAGTCATTGTCCATGGGCCCGGAGGCGACCACCGCGCTGATGACCCTGGTGGCCATCAAGCCGCTGGCCGCGGGGGACCCGGCCAGATACGCCAAACTCGCCACCACGCTCGCCCTGCTCACCGGCCTGATGGCGCTGGCGGCCTGGTTGCTGCGGCTGGGCTTCTTCGCGGACCTGCTGTCGCGGCCTGTGCTGGTCGGCTACCTGGCGGGGGTGGCCCTGATCATGATCGGCGATCAGCTCCAGCGCGCGACCGGCGTCCCGGTCCGGGGCCAGGTGTTCTTCGTCCAGGTCGGCTCATTCGCCCGAGGGCTGAGCCAGGTCAAGCCGGCCGTTCTCGCGGTCTCCCTGTCCGTCCTGGCGTTCCTCCTGCTGTTGCGGTGGCGCTGGCCGCGCCTGCCGGGCCCGCTGCTGGCGGCGCTGCTCGCCACCGCCGCGGTGGCGGCACTGCACCCGGGCGGAGTCAGCGTCGTCGGCCCGGTCCCGGCGCGGCTCCCGGCCCTCGGGCTGCCCACCCTGGATCGCGGGGTCCTGCGCGAGCTGCTGCTGCCCGCGTTCACGGTGCTGATCGTGGGCTTCAGCGACGACGTGGTGACGGCCCGCTCGTTCGCAGGCCGCGACGAGAAGATCGTGGCGAACCGGGAACTACTGGCGCTCGGCGTCGCCAACGTCGGTGCGTCGCTGGTGCGCGGGTTCCCGGTCAGCAGCAGCGGGACCAGGACGGCCATCGCGATCGCCGCGGGGCGGAAGACCCAGGCGTACTCGCTGGCGACGGCCGCCTCCGTCCTGGTCGTCCTGCTGGTCGCGCGTCCCGTCCTGTCCCGCTTCCCGACGGCGGCGCTCGGCGGGATCGTCATCTTCGCCGCGCTTCACCTGATCGACGTGGAAGCCTTCCGGCGGCTGCTAGCCTTCCGCCGGACCGAGCTGGGGATCGCCGTGGCGGCGGGCCTCGGCGTGCTGGCCTTCGACATCCTGTACGGCGTGCTGGTCGCGATCGCCCTGTCAGTGGCCGACCTGCTGGTCCGGGTGGCCCGCCCGCACGACGCGATCCAGGGGACGGTGCCCGGCCTGGCCGGCATGCACGACGTGGACGACTATCCCGACGCGCAGACCGTCCCCGGCCTGGTCGTGTACCGGTACGACGCGCCGCTGTGCTTCGCCAACGCCGAGGACTTCCGGCGGCGCGCCCTGGCCGCCGCGGACAGGCCGCCGGGCCCGCTGCGCTGGTTCGTGCTCAACGTCGAGGCCAACGTCGAGGTGGACTTCACCGCGCTGGAGGCCATGGAGGCGCTGCGCGACGACATCATCGGCCGGGGCGCCGTGTTCGCCCTGGCCCGGGTCAAGCAGGACCTGCTGGCCCGGCTGGAGGCGTTCGGCCTGGCCGGCAAGATCGGCACGGAGCTGCTGTTCCCGACCCTGCCTACGGCCGTGCAGGCTTACCAGGACAGGACGAAAGACCCGCCGGCCGGCAACCAAGGCCCATGACCGCGGCCGGTCCTGCTGACCCAGGGTGAGGGAAGAGCAGGACATTCACGCCGAACGGACTGGGTCCATGGCTACCGCGACCGCGATTCCCGCGTCCCGGCTGATCGACGTCGACGGGCTCGGCGCCCTGTACCGGGCGCTCGTGGCCGAGGCCGAACTGGACCGGATCTTCGCCACGTTCAACGCCGCGTCCCCCGCCCTGGCCGCGGCGCGACGGGAGGGATGAGAGATGGAGATTATCTACGAACGCCCCCCGCTGCCGTACCCGGCGGCGCTGCGGGCGGTGGCCCGCTGCTCCGCCAGCACGGCCCGGCTGCTCCGGCAGCGCCGGCTGCGCCTGCCCGCCCGCTGGGTGGGGGCGCGGCTGCACTTCGCTGACGGCACCTCGGCGCGGGTGTACCGCGAGACGGTCGCCGACCGGGGTGCCACGCTGGACCCGTGCGTGCTCGTCGTGGAGTTCCGGCTGCGCGCCGTGCGCGGCCTCGGGCACGCCGCGTTCCGCCGGGAGAGCCTGCTCAACACCCCGCTGTTCGCCGGCTTCCCCGGCTTCGTGTCCAAGCTGTGGCTGGCAAACGACGACCTGGGCCGCTACCGGGGCCTGTACGAGTGGGACGACCCGCTCCTGGCCGAGAACTACGCGCGAGCCCTGTGACGGGTGCTCGCCCTGGTGTCGGTGCCGGGGTCGATCCACTACGTGGTACTGCCCGGGCTGCGCCGGGACGAGGTGCTCGACCGGCCGCACCTGCTGGGCGGGGACGAGGCCTGGTGGCGGCTGACCGGCGTCGGCTGACGGCGGACATCCTGGTGGCGGGGGCCGGCCCGGCCGGGCTGGCCCTGGCCCTGCAGGCGCACGACCACGGCG
>Ga0070699_100000961_pt1 | contig 26857 bp, 26 predicted proteins | sample KBSK1503metaG_FD_65473 | JGI IMG/M metagenome (GOLD analysis project Ga0070699, IMG submission 65473) | Corn, switchgrass and miscanthus rhizosphere microbial communities from Kellogg Biological Station, Michigan, USA - KBS K1-50-3 metaG | ecosystem: Host-associated > Plants > Roots >...
CTGAACGTCGCCGGGGTGTGCGTCACGGTGGAGCACATCGCCGGCACCACGGTAACCGCCACAGTGAGCGCCGAGACCCGCAGGCGCACGACCTTCGATGACTGTGCACCAGGCCGTCGGGTGAACCTGGAACCGGCGCTGGCCGTCGGGGACCCGCTGGATGGGCACCTGGTGCAGGGGCATGTCGACGCGGTCGGCAAGGTCGCCGGGATCGACGGCCAGGGGGCAGCCCGCCGGGTATGGATCCGCCCGCCGGCCCGGTTCCTGCCGCGCGTGGCGGCGAAGGGGTCGATCGCCGTCGACGGCGTCAGCCTGGCGGTGGCCGAGGTGGTCCGCGACCGCTTCTCTGTGGTGCTGATCCCGGCGACGATCGAGCAGACGACACTGGGCGGCCTGGCGGCCGGAGACCGGGTCAACCTGGAGTCCGACCTGGTCGCGCGGCTGGCCGCCGCGGGGCCCGCGGTCGCAGGCGCGGACGTGGCCCGCGCGTTCAGCTCGCTGGGATGGGCCGGCCATATCTCCGGCCGCACCGGTGCCGAGAAGGCCGTCACGCAGCTGGCCGCGGGCGGCGGGTTGATGGTGTGGGACCCGGACCGCGAGGTGGAAGGGGATGTGATCTTCGCCGGCGCGGCCATCCGCCCGCAGGCGTTCACCTTCCTGCTCACGCGCTGCTGCGGGCACCCCACCGTCCCGTGCGCTCCCGAGGTACTGGAGCGGCTGGAAATCCCCCCGATACCGGGAGACGGCGACCGGCACGGCACCCGCCCGCACGTTCCCGTCGACCTGGCCGCGGCCACGGGGACCGGGGTGTCGGCCGCCGAGCGGGCCGCCACCGTCCGCCGGCTGGCCAGCCCCGACGCCCGTCCCGCCGATTTCCTGCGCCCCGGGCACGTTTTCCCGCTCGCGGCCCGCCCCGGCCTGCTCGCCGAGCGGGCCGGCCACACCGAATCCACGGTGGCGCTGTGCACGGCCGCGGGCCTGGCGCCGGTCGGGGTGTGCTGCGAGGTCATGAACCCCGACGGCACCATGGCCGGGCCGGCCGACCTCGAGGCCGCCGCTCTGCGCTGGGGCCTCCCGCTGGTCGACATCCGCGACCTGCGCTCCTGGCTGTAACCCTGATCACCTCGCGGGAACCTGGCTCTGCCCGGCTGTGTCCGCCAGGTGCTGCCACACCGGTGATCAGGTAGGCAAACCCCTACCGCGGAAAGTGGGTCCTACCCCATGGCCGCGAGCGCCCGCGCGGAGCGACGATTACCGGCATGGCCGTGCTCGGATTGCTCGTCCTCTACACGATCTTCGTCCTGTTCGCAAGACGCGCGGCGCTCAGGCTCTGGCGCGACGTACGTGAGCACGGCGCGAACGCCTTGGCCATCAGGTGGCCGCGGCTGTCCGACGTTGGCTGGGGCGCGGCGCTGATCCCGGTGACCGTCCTGTACCTCGCGATCTTCGGAGCGTTCACCCTGACCGACCAGGCGGGCCGGGCGGACCTGTTCAGCGCGTCCACGCAGGCTGGATCGCTGTTCTTCAGCCTGCTCACGCTCATCGCCGTGACCGGGTATACGCTCGCGCGGCCCCGGCGGGCTGGGTACCTGGCGGCCATCGGCCTTACCGGCGCTGGCTGCTGGGTGCTCTTCGAGGCCGCAGCGTTCCAGCACTACACGTACGACCACGAGTGGTACGGCTGGCTCCGGGACCAGCTTTACGTTCAGGAGCTGGCCCTGCTCGGGGTCGGCTGCCTGGCCGGCGGGTTCGTGCTGACCAGGCGCACGATCGTCGCCGACGTGCGAGCCCGCAGGAACGGGCTGACCGCCCAGGTGGAACGTCTCACGCGAACTCGCGCCGAAGCCGTCGACGCCGCGGCCGCCGAGCTACGCCGCCTGGAACGCGACCTGCACGACGGCGCGCAGGCCAGGCTCGTGGCGCTCGGCATCAACCTGCGAACAGCCGAGAGGCTGATTGATTCCAGCCCTAACGCTGCGCGCATCCTCCTCGCAGAATGCCGCGAGAGCTCGGCCAGGGCCCTGGCGGAACTTCGGGACCTCGTCCGCGGCGTCTATCCTCCGGTGCTCGCGGACCGCGGGCTGGGGGACGCGATCAAGGCACTCGCGCTTGACTGCCCGGTGCTCACGCTGGCGGATGTCCAGCTGACTGGCAGGCCCCCGGCGCCGGTCGAGTCGGCCGTGTACTTCGCGGTCGCCGAGGCGCTCAACAACGCGGTCAAGCACGCGCACGCCAGTAGGATCCTCGTCCGCCTAAGCCACGCTCGCGGCATGCTCCGCGCCGAGATTCAGGACAACGGCATCGGCGGCGCGGACCCGGCCCCCGGTTCCCCCGGCACGGATACGCTGCCCCGCCTCGCCCCAGCCCGTAGCACCGGCCTGGCCGGGATGGAGCGCCGACTGGCCGCGTTCGATGGCATCCTTGCGGTCAGCAGCCCCATCGGCGGTCCCACCATCGTCATCATCGAGGTGCCATGGGCGCTGTCCTCGCCGAAGACCACTAATCCTCTGTGGACGGGCACGCCAAGCGGATGATCTGAGATTGGCGGGATCGGGCCGCCTACTGACGCGTGGCCGGCCTGGACGTGGGCGTGCTCGTGCGCGAGCAGGCCGGCCAGGGCGAACGGGACCACGACGACACCTGCCCACGGCGCGGCGACGGCCACGGCGACCGCGGCCAGGCCGGGCCAGAAGAACCGGGCGTACCGGCCGCCGGTCATCGCGTGCGCCGCCAGGCGGGCGTGCTCGGTCGGGTGCGTGACGGTGATCTCGCCGCGTACGAGCAGCATGTGGGCGGCCGCGGCCGCCGCGAGCAGCACCTCCGCGCCGGTCACCGCGGCGCCGGGGCTGAGCCACTGCGCGAACGGCAGGATGACGGCGGCGCCGGCGAGCACCGCCTGAACGGCCAGATGCGGGGCCAGCAGCGGGCTCTGCCGCAGGTCTCTCGCCCTGGCCTGGGCGAACAGGTAGGCGGTATAGCAGGCGGCAGCCAGCGCCAGCGGCAGTGCGAAACCCGCCGCAACCTGGCGCACGGCCACCGACCCGGCCAGCGACCCGGCCAGATACAGCGCGGCCGCGCCGCCGTAGCCGCCGATGATGAACGAGCCGCGCACCAGCCAGCTGCGCCACTGATGCCGGGTGAAGATCAGGTAGAACCGCCACGGCTTGCGCAGGTCCCAGATCAGCAGTATTCCGGTGAGGGCGAGGAACGCCAGCGCGATGAGCGGGGCCGCCCACCGGCCCGCGTCGTCGGACCAGGACACACTATGAGGATCAGCGGGACCAGCAGGCCGCCGACGGCCAGGCCTTTTGTCCAGGTGTAGAGGCTGACCCGCCAGCCCCACGGCGCGTCATGACCGGGGTCATGCTCGCCGCGCTGGGTCGCCCACGCGTACAGCCCGCCGTCCGGCCGCCGCGCGGCGAGCGAGTCCAGCGTCGCCTCGGTGGCGCCCTGGTAGAACAACCCGGGCCTGGTCCCCTTCTCCGGCCGCCTCGTTCGCCAGGCCGGCTAACCGCGGCCTTCCGCGAGAGCCGCGAGCCGGTCGAGCGAGGCCTGGAGCTTGCCTGCCGTGGTCGCCCGGGCCCGCGGGAGGCGCTTCTCATCGGTCAGCCTGGTCCAGTCGTAGGTATGGACGACCCGCGTGCGCGAGGCGGTGACCGGCTCGAGCTCCCATCGCCACAGGTGCCCGGGCGGCTCCCGCCCCACCTCGGCGGGCCTCCAGGCGATCAGGCGGCCCTCGTCGAACTCGACCACATGGTTCTCCCGGATGCCGCCGTGGGTGAGCGTCATCGTGAACACATCACCCGCGCGGCGGACCCGCTGCCCGTCCGGTGCCCCGGCCAGGTTGTCGTTGCCGTCCCAGCGCGGCTGCTGAGCCGGATCCGCGATCAGCTCGAAGATCTGCCCCGGCCCGGCCGCGATCTCCCTGCTGGCGCTGACCACGCGCGACGCCTCCTGCTGGATTTTCATGTGCCCATCCAAACACCCGGTCCCCGCGCTGGCCGGCGTAGGACCTGGACACCTCCACGAATGCCCGGTCAGAGCCGGAGGAGGTGATCCCGGCCGTGCCGGGCGTACTCGGCTTCCAGGGCGGCCTTGCGGTGCGCCGCCATCGGCACGTACCCCTCGCCGACTGCTTCGTAGACCGGGTCCTCGCTGTTCCACAGCATGCGACGCAGGGCCGGCTTGCTGATCTTGTTGGTGGCGGTCAGCGGGAGATTTGTGGTGACCCGGACCAGCCGCGTGGCCCCCTTCGTGCCGAGATCAGGCTGCTGGCCGAGGAAGGACCAGAAGGCGCCGGGGTCGAACTCGCCGCCAGGGAACTCGAGCGCCGCCATCACCTGGTCACCGGTGACCGGGTCGGGGACGGGATAGACGGCGGCGGCGGTCACGCCGGGGAAGCGGCTGAGAATCTGCTCGATGGGGGCGGCGGCGAAGTTCTCCGAGTCCACGCGCAGCCAGTCGGCCGTGCGCCCGGCGAACCAGTAGAAGCCCTTCTCGTCGCGGTAGCCGAGGTCACCGGTCCAGAAGTCGCCGTCTCGCAGTCGGTCCTGGCTGGCCCTGGCGTTGTTGTAGTAGCCCTCGAAGCGAGCCGCGGCGCCGCGGGAAACGATCTCGCCGATCGCCTCCTCCGGGTTGAGCATCACGCCGCGGCCATCAAAGCGCGCCGGCGGGCAGACCTCGCCGGAGGCGTTGACGATCTCTACCTCGAACCCCTGCTGCGGGACGCCGAGCGCGCCGTCGGGGGTGCCGGGCGTGTGGATGATGTAGCAGGTGCCCTCGGACGAGCCGTAGGACTCCAGCAGCGGGCAGCCGTACCGCCGTGAGAACTCCGCGCGGTCCCGGGTCGAAGCCTCGGTGCCGAAGCCGAAACGCAGCTGGTTGTCGGACTCCTCCGGGCGCTCGGGCTGGGCGAGCACGTAGGAAAGCGACCGGCCGACGTAGTTGAAGAACGTCGCGCCGAACCTCCGGATGTCGGGCAGGAAGCCGGAGGCGGAGAACTTCCGGCGCATAGCGAACGCCGCGCCGTTGGCCAGGCACGGACCGAGGGCGCTCATCAGCGCGTTGCCGTGAAAGATCGGCATCGCGTTGTAGGCCACGTCATCGGGGCTGAACTTGATCGGGTTGACCTGGCAGATGAACGCCAACCGGCCGGTGGAGCAGATCACCGCCTTCGGCGCCCCCGTGGATCCGGACGTGAACAGCAGGAGCAGCGTGGCCCGCGGATCGAGGCCCTCCGCCGTCGCCTCGGCCGCCGCCCCGCGGTGCGCTGCCAGAAGAGCTGCATAGTCGGGGCCGCTGGCGTCGAGGATCTGCGGCAGGCCGTGACCGATGCCGTCCAGCAGATCGCCGCGGGCGTCGTCGGTCACGATCATCGCGCAGTCGGTACCGCGGATATCGGCGGAGGGCCGCTCCGGCGATGAGGAAGATGTACTCCGGTGTGTTGTCCAGCAGCACGCCCACATGCCAGGGGCGTTCCCGCGGCCGAAGCCGCTGCAGGAGCGCCGACCGGGCGGCCGCCTCCCGCACCAGCTCGCGCCAGCTCCACCGCTGGTCCTCGAACAGCAACGCGGTGTTGTCATCCTGGGCCCGAGCCAGCAGCAGCCCGGCGATCGTCGCGTGCTCAGGCGCGGGCGGCGTAACCGCGACGGGTTCCTGGGCAGGACCGGCCGCCTGCTTGCCGGCCGCGCGACGGCGGAAGAACTCCTGGTCCCAGACTGTCTCGCTCATGACATACCGCCGCTTCATCGTCACTGTTGCGCTTAACCTTCGGTACTCGGCGTAGATCTCGATCACATTGTCTTCCGGATCGCGTCCGCTGAGCGTCAGCGCGCGGCGTTAGTCTCCTGCCGTGGACGGGGAGCCGGGTGAGATGGGATTGGCTCTGGATCAGCTTGGCCGTGAGCGTCTGACGAATGGCCGTCAGCTCCTGGCGGCGATCATGAGCGAGCACGACAGGCTGCAGCAGAACATCAGGAAGGGGCCGCTGCCGTGGGACATCGACCGAGATGCCCTGCTGGCCTACGACGAGTGGGATCCGACTGAGGGCTTCTCCGCGTTCAGCACAGAGCAGTTGCGCTGCCTCCTGTTCGCATCAGCGGAGCGGCTCACGAACGGAGACCATTTCTTCTCGGTCGCCGCAAGCTGCCTGTCTGACCTGTCCGAGCGGGACCTGGATCTGTCCGCCGGTGACGTCCGGCTGCTGGCCGCGGTTTCCGAGCCTGGCGAGGGCTCACAGACCTGCCGGTCATTCGACCTTGTGGTCGACCTGGTGGAGCGATTGCTCCGCGACCGCGTACCGGGTGCCGAGGCGCTCGCAAGGGATGTTGCCGATCATGTTCTGCGATGGAACGTAGTGGAGCACAACGGTCCGGATACGCGGCGGTATTACCGCTCATGGATCGCCCAGATCCGTGACAAGGCCCTGGAACTGGCCGACCGGGCGCCGGCGCCTTCCGCGGAAGGGGTGGTCGGCCGTGACGACGGCTACGGACTCGCCGTCATCGGGTGGCTGGGCGTGGCGGAGGACTGGCCCGCCGGGGTGGCGGCATTGCTCGCGCATTGCACGAAGTCCTGGTCCGCGCGGCCATCGGGGGGGTGGGAGAAGGTGTGCCGTCAGCGGCTGGACGCGGTCCAGGACCCCTCCGCCCTGCTGCGCGGCCTGCTGGACCTTGTGGTGACGACCGAGCCGGTCACGTTCATCGGCGGTTCCTGGCGTCGGGACGTGCTGATCGGGTACAACGAGTGGCTGGTCCGCGGCCTGGTGTGGGCGGCCGGGGTGCTTGACCCGGACTGGCTGCCGGAGGTGCTGGTGGCGGTGGCGGAGCGATGCGTGCGGCTGTGCCCCGGACATACGTACCCGCGCACTCCGGTTCCGGGAATGAGGATCCCGAACGCCTGCTTCCGGGTGCTGGGCCGGTCGGGCTCGGAGGCGTCGCTGCGGGCGCTGGTCCAGATCCGCGGTGCCACCACGGGCCGCCGGGGGCTGCAAGAGCTGGAGAAGGCCCTGAGCGAGGCGAGCGCAGGCCAGGGCATGTCCACGCGTTGATCAGATCCAGTTGAGGCGCTGCCGCAGCAGGGATCGCTGAGCTGGGTTGTCCGTCAGGGTGAGGGCGCGTGCGTCAGCTGCCTGGGCCTGGTCGGTGTGGCCGAGGTCGCGGAGAAGCTCGGCGCGGCTGGCATGGAACAGGTGGTAGCCGCTCAGGTCGTCGGCAAGGGCCTCGACTTCGCGCAGGGCCGCGGCTGGGCCGGTGACGTAGCGCAGGGCGATCGCCCGGTGCAGCCGGGTCACCGGGGACGGCGCCAGGTACAGGAGCATGTCGTAGAGCACGACGATCTGGGTCCAGTCGGTGTCCTCCCACCGCTCGGCCTCGGCGTGGCACGCGACGATGGCGGCCTGGAGCTGATACGGCCCGGGCCGCTTGAAAGCGGCGGCGCGGGCGATCAGCCGTCCGGCGTCGGCGATGACGTCGCGGTCCCACAGGGACCGGTCCTGCTGCTGGAGCTGGATGATCTCGCTGTTCTGGTCGAAGCGGGCGGCCGCCCTGGCCCGGTGGAGCCGGATAAGGGCGGGCAGGCCGGCGACCTCGGGTTCGGTGGGCATGAGGTCGTCCAGCAGCGCGGCGAGGAACTCGGCGTCGTCGGTGAGGTCGCGGGACTGGGCATGCCGACCGCCGCTGCACAGGTAGCCCTCGTTGAACAGCAGGTAAATGACGGCCAGGACCTCGGCGAGGCGGGCGCCGAGCTCGTCGGCGGGCGGGATCCGGTAGGGGATGCCCGCGTCGCTGATCTTCCGCTTGGCGCGGGTGATCCGCTGCCCGACGGTGGACTCCGGGATCAGGAATGCCCGGGCGATCTGGGCCGTGGTCAGGCCGCACACTACCCGCAGGGTGAGGGCCACCTGGCCGGCGCGGGGCAGGGCCGGGTGGCAGCAGGTGAAGATGAGCCTGAGCCGGTCGTCGGGTTCTGGTTCGGCCGGCCACGCCACGAGCGCCAGCTTCTCCCGGTAGCGGCTCTCTCGGCGCAGCACGTCGAGGCCGCGGCGGCGGGCCACGGTGTACAGCCAGGCATCCGGCCGTTCCGGGATGCCCTCCGCCGGCCAGTGGGTCAGCGCGGCCTCGATGGCGTCCTGGACCAGGTCTTCCGCCGCGGCGAAGTCGCCGACCAGGTAGACCAGCGAAGCCGTGAGCCGGCCCGCGCACTCGCGCACCACGCGGGCCAGCTCGGCATGCGAGGGCTGGGTCACGACGCGATCGGGCGGATCTCCACCACCGGGCAGCCCGGCCACGACTTCGCCAGCCGCAGAGCCTCGTCCAGGTCGGCCACCTCGACCTCGGTGAAGCCGCTGACCACCTCCTTGCCCTCCACGAACGGGCCGTCGGTGACCAGCGGTTCGCCGCGGTCCAGCCGCAGGGTCGTCGCTGCGCCTGGTGGCATGAGACGAGCGTGGTGGGTGATCTTGTCTTGGTTTTCGGCGAACCACTGCTGCACCCGCGCGTAGGCACGGTCCCGCTCGGCGTCACCCATGGCGGCCAGATCCGCGGCGAACTGCTCGGTCTCGACGAACATCAGCACGTACTTCATCGTTCGCTTCCTCGCGTCTATCCGAACAGCGCGGCCATGCGCCGCGTCATTTCCTCCGGGCTCACGTCCTCCACGTGCGTGGCGACGGTCCAGCCGTGCCCGAACGGGTCAATGATGAAGCTGTCCCGGTCACCGTAGAACTGGTCCTGCGGGGGACGCTTCAGGGTGGCACCGAGCTCGACGGCCCGCGCCACCACAGCATCGACGTCCGCCACGTAGATGAACTGGAAGACCGGAGTGCCGGGCAGGCCGCCGGCGGGTGGCGCCGCCGTCCCCCGCTGCGGGTCCTCGTCCTCGACGATGACCACCGAGTCCCCGATCTGGATCTCCGCATGGGCGATCGTCCCGCCCGGGCCGGGGGTCCGCATTCGCTCGGCCGCGCCGAACACCTGCGCGTAGAAGTCCAGGGCCTTCGCGGCGCCTTGCACGACCAGGCAGGGGGTGACCCGGCGGTAGGTGTCCGGAATCGGGCTGGGCTCGTCTGCCGCTGCCATCTCGATCTCCCTCCATGGTGATAGTTCCCTCTACTAACCAGACGAACGGCCGGCGGCGCGATCCGACAGGCGGCCGTATCCTTCGGGCTTACGTCTGGCGTCGCCGGGGTCGCGTCCTGGTTAGTGGTGAAGGTCTTGCCCGGGTACGGATCGTGTCTGGCGCGCCGGGGCTGGCTGCTGCACGCGTCTGGTGGCAGCGAGCAGGGAGGCACCCAGCACGGCACCGGCGAAGCCGAGGCCGCGCAGGACGCCTGCGGCGCTCCCGGGCACCTGCTCGGAGAAGACGGTCAAGCCCGCGAGTATAGACGCGACGTTGGCCAGCAGGGTCGACACGCCCGCCGTGGCCAGTGCGGTCCCCCGCTGGAAGGAAAGCTGCAGGCAGACAAAGGCAAGGCCGTGACAAAGCAGGAGCAGCCCCAGGAACAGGAGCACGGGACGGACGGCCTCGACCGCTGCCTTGGTTACGACGTTGCCCGCCGAATAGAGCAGGCCCGCTGCGGCCGCGAGCCCGGCGCCGGGCCTGAGCACCGCGGCCCCGGGAAGCGCGGCGAGCCCGGCGAGGAGCATCGTGGCCAGCGCCCACAGCAGCGGTCCGGCCGACCCCGGCGTAGCCGCGCGGGCGGCCCCTGCCGACAGCGACAGGCCCAGCAGCAGCAGGCCGCCGACGGATGCGGCCACGGCCACCCGCTCCGGCCGGGACAGGCTGCCGCCGCCGCGGCGAACCAGCAGGGCGAGCAGCCCGACGCCGCCGGCCAAGGTCGCTTGCACCAGCGAGAGCGGGGCGAAGCGCAGCGCGGCGATGTAGAGCGCCAGGCCGGTGACCCCCATGATCAAGCCTGCGAGCCACCGCCGGCTAGTGAACAGGTAGCGCAGCGACCTCACCGGATGGCGCAGGGCCAGGGCTGGCAATGCCGACGACGCCGAGTGCTGGAGATAGACGCCGCCGCTGATGACTGCCGTCGACAGCAAGGCCAGGGCAAGACCGACCGCGAGGTTCATGATCTGTCATCCGGCGTTCTGGTCGGGCGGGGCCGGGGCGGCCGCCTGCGCCCTGCGCTGGGAGCGCAGCGCGAACAGGACGCTCAGCGCCACGATTCCGATCGTGAACCACAAGCTGTAGTGGGAGACCGTCCTGGCCGCGACGACCGCGTGGTGACCCAGCGTGTACCCCAGCCCGGCGAGCAGGCCGGCCCACAGCACAGCGCCGATCAGGTCCAGGATGAGGAACGTGGCGAGCCTCATCCCAGCCCAGCCGGCTATGACATAGATGACCGCCCGGGGGAAAGGGAGGAAGGAGCTGACCACCACGGCTGGCCAGGTGAATCTGCGGCCGGCCCGCCGCACGCGCGCCATGTGCCTACCCGCGCGCCGGCTGCCCGGCAGCGCCATGATGAACCGCTCGCCCCACAGCCGCCCCGCCCACCAGTACAAGGCGTCGAACTTCATCAGCCCGGGAATCGCGGCCAGCAGCACCACGGCCAGCGTTCCGTTCCCGGCCCTGGCGAACGCGCCGGCCGCGATAATCGATTCGGTGCCGCCATTCAGCAGTTCGGCCACTACCGGGTGAGTGCCGACGAGCGACACCCGCACCGGCAGCAGGACCCAGTAGAACAACCCGCTGACCACGATGCCCAGCCAGCACAAGATGTCGGCTGCCCGCGGCCTGCCCTGCCAGGGCAACCGCGGATCATTCCACGCGTCCGCCTTCCCCGGCGCGGCTGCAGCTGCGGGGTTCCCGGCCTGGGCGGGTTCCGTCTCCGGGACGCTCATGAGGCAGAACTCTCCTAACGTTGGGCGCACCCGTGAGCGCCGGCTACCAGGACCAGGCACTCAATTACCCCGCCCGGGCACAGCGTAGCCCCTGCGCTGAAACCGAGGCTCCCCTCTCGCTCATCTGTCTGCGGGTAGCCGCCCAGCGGAAATCGGGATTACTGTCACTAGGATGGCGGGGCTGGAAAGCAGCCCCGCAGACCTGTGCAAGGCGCGGCTTTGGTGGCTCTGGATCGTCGGCTCCGTCCGCTCGATGGTATTCGCGCGCTTGCCGTCGCCGCGGTGCTCGCCACTCACGCTGGTATCCCGTTCCTGCCTGGCGGCTTCATCGGCGTCGATGTCTTTTTCGTTCTCAGTGGCTTCCTGATCACGTCCCTGCTGTACGACGAGCTGGTGGTCACGGGACGGATCGACCTCGGCGGGTTCTGGACGCGCCGCGCGCGGCGGCTGCTGCCGGCGGCGCTAGTCATGATCGTCGCGGTGCTCGCGGCGCGCCCGCTGTTCGTTCCGGATTCGGTCGCCGGGTTGCGCGGGGACGCGATAACGGCGGCGCTGTGGTCTGGCAACTGGCGCTGGGCGCTGGCGGGCACCGACTACTTCGCGCAGGGCGGGACGCCGTCACCGCTGCAGCACACCTGGTCGCTGGCGGTCGAGGAGCAGTTTTACCTCGTCTGGCCGCTGCTCCTGCTCGCGCTCCGCGCGGTGAAACGGCGGCGCCTGCTGGCGCTGTCTGTCGCGGGCGTGGCCGCGTCCGCGGTTGCCACGTATGTCCTGGCCCGCGCGGCGAGCCCGGGACGGGTCTACTTCGGTACCGACACGCGCGCCCAGGAACTGCTCGTCGGTGCGGCCCTGGCCGCGCTGCTGGCACCGACCTGGCGGTGGCGCGGCGCCACGCCGCTCGGCCAGCGGTCACCGCAGCCCGCGGCACGCCGGCCGCTGCCGTTGCTGCTGTCAGCCGGCGGGCTCGCGGCACTGACCGGCATCGCGACGACCGTCCACGGCGCCCCGGGCGAGTTCCGGAACGGCCTGCTGCTGCTCACGGCCCTGGCCGCCGCGGCGCTGGTGGCAGGCGTCGTACTCGACTCCGGGCACGCGGTGGCGCGGCTGCTGTCGACCCGCCTTTTCGTCGGCACCGGCCGCATCTCCTACGGCCTGTATCTCTGGCACTGGCCGGTCTACCTCGCGCTCGACGGCGAGCGCACCGGCCTGCACGGCTACTCGCTCGCCGCGCTGCGCGTCGCGGTCACCTGCCTCCTCGCCGGTGCCTCGTTCGTGCTGATCGAACGCCCCGCGCAGCGCGTCAGGGTGCGCCCGCGGCGGGTGCTCCCGGCCGCCGCCGCGGGCGTCGGCGCCGTGCTCGTCGTCGCGGCCTGCGCCGTGCCTGCCCCGGTGCCGCAGGTCGCGCTGGCACCGTCGGCCGCGGGCGGCCTGGATACTCCCCTTTCGCCGCGGGCCAGGCTGGCCCCGCTGTTGCCCGAGGTTGTGCCGCGGACAGCCGCCCGGCATGGCCCGCTGACGGTCTCCGTGTTCGGCGACTCCGTTTCGCTGACGCTGTCGCTCTACCTGCCGCCGGCAGCGGGCATCCGGTTCACCGACCACTCCGTGCTGGGCTGCGGCATCGTGACCGGCGGCCCCTATCGTCACGCCGGAACGCAGTATCCGGGCAACCCCGTGTGCGACGTGTGGCCGCGGCGCTGGCTGCGGCAGCTGCGGGCCGACCGCCCCGATGAGGTGCTGCTGTTCGTCGGCCGGTGGGAGACGATGGACCGCTTCTACCGGGGCCGGTGGCAGCATCTTGGCGACCCCGCCTACGACGATCACCTGGCCGCCCTGCTCGGCCAGGCGATCACCCTGCTGGGTTCGACCGGCGCGCACGTCGTCGTGGCCACCGAGCCGTACAACCGAGGCGGTGAGCAGCCGGACGGCAGCCTCTATCCGGAAGACAACCCGATCCGGGTCGCCGACTGGAACCTGCTGCTGCGCGAGGTCGTCGACGCCCACCCCGGCACCCTGGTGCTGGACCTCAACCGCAAGCTCTGTCCCAACGGCACGTTCACCTGGAACGTGGACGGGGTGCAGGTGCGCAGCGACGGCGTCCACCTGACCCAGGAAGGGGTCCAGTGGCTGGCGCCCTGGCTGCTGCGCCAGCTCTACCAAGACGCGCAGGGATAGGCCGGAGCGGGACGAGGCCAAATCCGCTCGAGGCAAGCCAGTCGCGCTGCGGCGATCGGCCGGCCAGCGCCGAAGTCGTGCGCGGAGCGCTGCACCTGGGCCTCGGTCAGAAGACGAGCGGCCTGGCCGTGTGCCAGTGGCCGTTGACCTCGCTGACCACGAAGGCCTGCTGATGCCCGTGGCGGTCCTGGTAGCTGCCGCCCGCCGCGCAGTTGCCAGCGGACGGGCACGATACCCAGTTGACCTGCGCGTTGCCGCCCGCGTTGAGCGCGGCGGTGCCGGGGACCTCGATGGCCTTGAGCCAGTGACCGCCGATCTCGCGCACCACGAATGCCTGACTCCTGTTCCGGTGGTCTGTGTAAAAGCCCCCGGCGGAGCAGTTGCCCGCTGATCCGCACGACACCGAGTTGACCTGCGCGTTGCCGCCCGCGTTGAGCCCGGCGGTGCCAGGGACCTCGATGGCCCGCCGCCAGCGGCCGCTGACCTGACTCACCACGAACGCCTGGATATCAATATTACTGGACGAGTAGTACCCGGCAGCGGCGCAGTTCCCCGGTGATACGCACGACACCGAGTTGGCCTGCGCGAGCGGGCCGGCGTTGAGCGTGGCGGTGCCGGGGACCTCGATGGCCCGCTGCCAGCGGCCGCTGACCTCGGTAGCCACGAAAGCCTGCCCCCTGTCAGCGTGGTCGGTGAAGATCCCGGCGGCGCCGCAGTTGCCCGCAGACGGGCAGGATAGCTGGTTGATGCCGGCGATGCCGCCGTTGAGCGGGACCGCGCCGCGCAGTCTGATCGCCTTCTGCCAGCGGCCATTGACCTGGCTGACCGCGAACGGAGTGTCTGTTTCGGACGAAAGGTCTTCAACGCCCCCGCCAGCGCCGCAGTTGCCCGCCGAGGTGCACGACACCGACGCGACGTCGGACTCGACGGCGTCGTTGCCAAGGCCGAGAACCTTGATGACCTTGCCCCAGGTGCCGTTCCGCTCAGTCACCACGAACGGCTGCTCGCTTGGGGCAACTGGGCTGAGGGGGAGCCCGTAGACCCCGCCGGCCCCGCAGTTGCCCGGCGACGTGCACGAGACGGATTCGACCGTCGCGTCCCCCGCGACGTTGAGCCGTCCCGATCCCGGGACCTCGATGGCCTTGCCCCAGGCACCTTTCGTCTCGCTGACCACGAACGCCTGAACGTTCCTCGAGCCGTCGGTGTACGAGCCGCCGGCAGCGCAGTTGCCCGGCGACGCGCACGACACCGAGCCGACCAAGGCCGCCCCGCCCGCGTTGAGCCGTCCCGAGCCCGGGACCTCGAGGGGCTTGCCCCAGGCACCTTTCGTCTCGCTGACCACGAACGCCTGCCGGTGACCGGCCCGGTCCCGGAAGACCCCGCCGGCCGTGCAGTCTCCTGCTGAGCGGCACGAGATCGACAACACGGCCTGGATGGCCTGGTATTGGGTGCTAGGCAGGGATAAGCCAGCGGGACTGGGCACGGCCGCCTACGCTCCCGCCCCGGCCTGCGCGGTGGTGATGGCGACCGAACTGAGCGCAACCATGACGACCGCGCTGGCTGCCAGGATGAGGAACCTCGGCATGTCCACCTCCGGGATCGTGGTTCCCCCCGGCGGGTCCGCCTGATGCCGCCTGGCAGCATTCTCGCACCGCAGGCGTATCGGCGTTGACGGTTGCCGCCGCTTATCGGAGACGGGACAGATGCCGTGAGCTGGCAAGGGCATACTCTACGAGTGACCGCTTCGGCTACAGGTGCCCTGATTACCCCACGGCTGCGCTGCGGCGTCGTGCTCCATTCCGAGGAGGATGCATGCCAGGTCCTGGCCGGGGGCCAGGTTGTCTCCGTCCGGTACGCATCACGGTTCCCGATGCCGCGTCGGGAGCGGGTACTGCCAGGTCACCTGGTAGCCATCGCTGAGACATCAGCCGCAGCCGTAGTGGTATGGCGCTGGTACGACGCCGTCGTAGTCAGCAGCGATGCGGGCTCTGTCCGGCTCTGGGAGCCGACCCATGGCGAAGTTGCCGCTCAGCGACGCCGACCGCAGCAGCAGTATGCTCCCGGGACTCGCGCATACCTGTCCGCAGGCCTGCCCGGCGCTGAATGGTGGGTCGCCGGCAGAGCCGTGGACCGAGCCGAGGACGCCGAGGTCGAGCTGGACGAGATCGAGCGCTTCTACACCGAGCATGACATGTGGAACTCCGCCTTCCCCGGCTGCTAGAAAACCGCAGACGGCACGATGTACCAAGCGGGGCGCGGGGCCGGGGCATGTCGCGCCCGGCCACCTCGGCCTGTCGCGGGCTCCGGCTGCACGGGTCGGCCATCACGAGCGAGTGTCGGACCGGCGTGTGATGCTGGCGTCGTGGTCGTCACCTTTGACGCCGAGTTGTGGACATGGGAGGCGCGGAGTGCTGATACCTGGATCTTCGTGAGCCTGCCTGCCGGGGTCTCCGAGGAGATCGGTGACCTGGCTGCGGGGCGGCTTCGGGGCTTCGGCTCGCTGCGGGTGCGGGCCACGATCGGCGGCAGCCGGTGGCGGACATCGATCTTCCCTGACGGCCCGCGTAACTGCTACAGGCTGGGCATCAAGAGCGCGATCCGCAAGGCCGAGGGGCTGGAAGCCGGTGACACCGCGACCGTGACCGTTGAGCTCGTCGACTTCTGAGCAGCGGAAGACCAGCCGTGACTGCGGATCGCGGCAGCCCGGGCGGTGATGGCGGGCCCCGGGCGCGGCAGTCAGCTTCCTGCAGCTCTTCGGCATCGGCGCAGGGTTCGCGGTCATGCCGTCGCCCTTTCCCTTCGCGGCTCGCTTATCCGCCCAGCCACCTGGATTCGCGTTGACGTCAACTGACCGTTCAGCGGAACGGGTTGGCGACCGTTACGCCCCCGTAATCCTGTCCGTCATTGAGGTCTTCGGACAGGACCACCTGACAATTCAGCGCGCGGGAAGCCTCAATTATCGCCGCGTCCCAGTACGACAGCTGGAACCGCTGCCGCGAGCTCAAGGCCGCCATCATGATCCCGCTCGTGATGTCCTGGACGGGGAAGCGCCGGAACGACTCGACGAGCCGGACGGCCTGCTGGTGGCTGATGGCGTCGGAGCGGCTCTCACGGGTTGCCTGCACGTAGAACTCCTGCAGGACCTGCACCGACAACCCCAGGTCATGTGCTGTCAGGATGTCGTTGGCGCGCTTCGCCTTGTCCCGCTCCGCTGGATCGCGGGAGATCGCGTAGAGCAGGACATTGGTGTCAACGAACCGCACGATCGTGAACCTGATCGCGAGGCAGCCGGTCGGCGGCGCGGAACCGGCCGATCTCGGCCTGAACCTCGCGTTGCTGCGCCTCGAGCCTGCTGAACTCCCCCATCCGCTGGGACACGCTTCGCAGGTAGGCGACGACCAGCGCGCTCACCGACGTGTCACGCTCCGCTGCGGCGATCCGCGCGTCGCGGTACACGTCATCAGGAACAGAGACCGTGATGTTTCTCACGATTCACAGTATCACGGTTTCTGTGATACGTCGCCAACCTGCCGCTCCTGATGTGATCGGTCACGGGTGGGCGTCCCAGTGGCGGCGCAGGGCCGCGGTGAGCTCGTCGGCCCGCTCGTCGGGGAAGAACAGCCGGGCGCCGTCGATCTCGACGACCTCGGTGGCGCCGGGGATGGTATCGCGCAGCCAGTAGGCCCACTTGCGGGGGAAGAACCTGTCGCCCGTGCCCCAGACGATGAGCGTCGGGATCTGCAGGCGGGCCAGGGCGGGCTCGATCGCCAGCAGATCCCGGGCGTGCAGGGACGGCAGGATGCGGTCGTTCTTGCGGGCCGACTCGGCGGTGCCGAACAGCGGTTCCAGCCACGCGCGCGCGATGTCAACGGGCAGGTTGGCGATGTCCTGGTAGCCGGTGCCGTACATGCGCTTGCGGCCCTTCGAGATGTCGCGTAGCAGCAGCCGGGGCATGATGCGGGCCATCAGGCCCGTGCGGGAGAGCAGGACCGCAGGCAGCAGAACCTTGGGAGGCAGGTTGTTGTGCGCCTCGCAGTTGGTCAGGGTCAGGGAGTGCAGGCGCCCGGGGTGGCCGGCCGCGAACGCCTGGCAAATCGCGCCGCCGGTGTCGTTCCCCACGAGGTCGACGTCGGTGAGCCCGAGCGCGTCGCAGAAGTCAGCGACGAAACGGGCCAGGCCGGGCAGCGAGAAGTCCTGGTCGGCGGCCGCGGGGGTCTGCCCGTGCAGCGGCAGGTCGACCGCCACGCAGCGGCGCTGGCCGTCGAGCTGGTCGATCACGTGGCGCCACAGGTAGCTGCTGGTGGCCAGGCCATGGACGAACAGCGCCACGCGACCCGGACCACCGGTATCCACGTAGCTGGCCGGACCCGACTGCGTGCGCACCTCGCTGCGGTGCTTGTCGAGGCGCTCCGTCTCGCTGGACATGAGTTTCTCCCTTCGGCGATGGACACCGGGTACAGTGGCCGTAAAGACCGACCGGCGGTCTAACTCTTACAAACCGTCGGTCGGTCTGTCAATCGGGTTAACGGGTGCACGTGCTGGTTGCAGGTGCAGCCGGGGAGGCAGATGAACAAGAACGTCGAGCGGGGCCAGGCCACCCGGACGCATCTGGTCGAGGTCGCGACGCGGCTGTTCGCCGCGCGCGGCTACGACGAGACGTCGATCGAGGCGGTGCTGGCCGAGTCCGGAGTCAGCCGCGGCTCGCTCTACCACCACTTCCCGGGCAAGGACGCGCTGTTCTGGGCGGTGCTTGAGGGCATCGCCGCGCGGGTCGGCCGGCAGCTGGAGGAGGCCGAAGCGGATGCCCCGGACCCGGTGGCCGCGCTGCGGGTCGCCTTCCTGACCTGGATCCGGGTGGCCGCCGACCCGGAGGTCCGGCAGACCGTGCTGATCGACGCGCCGGCGGTGCTGGGCTGGCAGCGGTGGCGGGAGCTAGACGAGCAGGGCAGCCTTGGCTTCACCAAGGCTGCCCTCGCGTACGCGGCCGAGGCGGGCCGCATCGAGCGACGTCACGTCGACTCGTTCGCGCACATCGTGCTGGCGGCCGCTAACGAGACGGCCATGATGATCGCGCGCGCCGACGACCCGGCCGCGGCGCTCAGCGCCGGCGAGAGCGCCTTCGCCGAATTCCTGGACCGCCTCCTGGGCAGCGAGCCCGCGCGCGCGGACAGCGACCGACAGTCGCAGCGGCCTCGTACCCCGCCTGGATGATCTGGCCCAGCGGCCCGCTCCCGGTTGCGCCGCTGTGGGGCAGCGACACCGAGCCGGTCTCTATCACCTGGAGCACATAGGCCTGAAGCGCGGCCGAGACGTGCAGGCCCGTCATGCGGCTGACGAGCCCAGACCGCAGCTCGGCATTGACGACGGCGTCAAGGATGGCGATGCCGGTGACCGCGCCGAACTCCCGGCTGGTGTTCGTGGCTGATGCGGCCATCCCCGACCGCTCGGCGGTTACCGCGCCGAGCACCGACGAGGTGACCGGAACCACGCAGGTGCCGATGCCCACGCCGGCCAGCCCCAGCGCCGCGGCGAGCGGCAGGTAGGCCGGGCTCGGGCTGATCACCACGTTGGTCGACCACGGTGGTCCACCGGCCCGCCAGCAGCGCCGCGATGATCATCATGACGGTCATCGGCAGGAACAAGCCCGCGATGCGGTAAGCGGAGTAGCCGGCAATCACGCCCAGGTAAAGCGCAGTGAAGAAGATCGCGAACGTAGCGAAATACGTGCAGTACGCGACCACGTTGGGGGTCGTGAACCGGGCGACCCGCAGGTAACTCAGGTCAAGCAGCGGGAACTGGGCACGGCGCTCCCGCAGCACGAAAGCCGCGCCGGCCGCACGCCTACCGAAACGGGGCCGCCCCCGCCAGGCGACAGACGTAACCGGGGTCGGCGGCCTGCAGGAGCAGGCCGCCCGGCACCTCCAGCGGTGCCATCTGCACCAGGGTGGGCAGGCCGACCTGCCATGCGGGCCGGCCCGAATCAGCGTGGAAGGAGAGCAGCGGCGCCGTTCCGCCTGGATTGCCTGCGCCGGTCTGCACGATGGCCTGCCTGCCAATGCCGAGTACGGGCTGCGGCCCGGTCGGCCCAGAGCCGAGCGCGCGGGCCCAGCGCAGCACGCCGTTCGCCGCGCTCTGTATGCTGCTGTTCGCCCCGATCATGGCCAGCCCGCAGTCAGCGGTGGCCGCCTGGCTGCCGTACAGGAGGCCTGGCACGGGCGCCCAGACGGAACGCGACCTGGTGGGCAGTGGGGAGCTGGACTCCCGTCACCGCGGTCAGCGAGGTCACCAGGTCTGCTGGCTTGACGGCGTGATCGAGCACGATGTCTCCGGAGGCCACAGCCGCCGCGAGCGCGGTAAGGCTCTTGACGGTCGCCGGCGGCAGGTCAAGACCGGCGAGATCTCCCGCGGCCAGGACTTCGGCGGATGGGAAAAGGTGCGTCAGTCCGTGGGTGAGGCCAGGTATGCACGGCCCGAACCGCCGCACGATCCCGCCCAGCTGCCGTCTCGCCTCACGGGGATCGTCGCATTCCTGGGCGACGATGGCTTGCGCGGCTGCCTCGAACGGGCCCCAGGCGCCTGGCGCGCGGACAGCAGAGCCGACGTCGGCCCCGACCATCCGGCTTGCTCGTTCCGCCACGTGAATCAGGCCTTCCCAGTACGGCAGGTGGGCTCGTAGCAGCAGGTAACCGGCTCCTCCCGGGTGAACCTCCAGCACGCCGGGGGCGCCATCGAGGCTGATCGTCCGGCGGTATACGCGGCCGGACACCGACTCCACACCCGGCACCGCGAGGCCGGCGAAGAACGCTGCCATCGCATCCCACTCGAATGGTGGCTCGAATGGCAGCCGCATCGTCAGCCCGCCGTCTGCGGCGAGCCGGTCGGTCCGGCGCCGGCGGTCCCGCAGCTTGCTGGGCGAAGCCCGGAACACCTCGCACATCTGCCTGTTGAACTGCCGGATGCTGGCAAATCCCGACGCGAATGCCACATCCGCTACGGTCAGGTCGGTGTCGTCGAGCAGCCGCCGGGCGAAGTGCGCGCGTCGCGACCTGGCCAGCTGATCCGGGGTGACGCCAAGATGGTCGTTGAAGATCCGCCGCAGGTGCCGCGGCGAGACCGCGAGCCGCGCCCCGAGCGCTGCCTCGCTGCCACTGTCCAGCACGCCGTCGATGATCAGCTGGACCGCCCGGCAGACTAGTTCCGGCGCCCCGGACGCGATCGGGCTCGCCACCCGGTACGGGCGGCAGCGCAGGCAGGCGCGGAACCCCGCCGCTTCCGCGCTGGCGGCAAGCTCGAAGGTACGAACGTTCTCCGCCAGCGGCCTCGCTCCGCAGCCCGGCCGGCAGTAGATCCCGGTCGTCACCACCGCTGAGTACGTGGTCACATCCCCAAGGTATAGGCGCTGCGCGACGCCGGCGCTGGCCGTATCCGGACACGGGCTCACCGTGCCCGCTGACCGGCCAGCACACAGCATCCTGTCCGGATCTGGCCAGACACCCCGCGCCGCGGCCGGCATCGTGGACGGCACCGGATACGCAGTGCTGCGCCCGACTCAGGAGGAGCCGTTCATGCTGACCAAAGTGTTCCCGATCAATCTCAAGCCCGGCACGCAGGCCGAGGTCGAAGCCATCGTCGGGGAGTTCGCGGCCGAAGGGCCGGCCCGGGAGCCCGGGACGCTGTCGTTCCGGGTTTACCGCGACCCGGCCCGGCCCGACTACCTGCTGTTCGTCGAGCACTTCGCCGACCAGGCCGCCTACGACGCTCATACCGGTTCTGACGCCTACCGGGACCTGATCGCCGGGAGGTTCGCCGGCCTGATCACCGAGTTCGTCGAGATCGACCACGAGCTCCTGGTCGGCGTCTAGGACATCACGAGGCCGTGCCCGGCGGCATCCGGGCACGGCCTCGCGAGCCGTTTTACGAAAGGAAGACAACCGTGGCAGGAAAGACGCAGAAGGACACCGCCGAGAAGCTGCGGGCGCTGCACGCGGCCGGGCTCCTAATTTTGCCGAACGCCTGGGACGCAGGAAGCGCCGCGGTCATCGCGCTGGCCGGAGCTCAGGCGATCGCGACCACCAGTGGCGGCATCGCCTGGTCCCTTGGCCGCCGCGACGGCCAGCGCCTGACCCGTGCCGAGATGGTCGAGCGGATCCGCGAGATCGTGGCCGCAGTGACCATCCCGGTCACGGCCGACATCGAAGGCGGCTACGGCCCCGGCCCCGAGGATGTCGCGCTGACGGTCGAGGCCGTCACAGCAGCCGGCGCGGTCGGCGTGAACATCGAGGACTCCCGGGCTCCCGGCGGCCCGTTGTTCGACCCTGCCGAGCAGGCCGCGCGAATCCGTGCCGCCCGGGCCGCGTCGGCATCGGCTGGGCTGCCCGGGCTATTCATCAACGCGCGAACCGACGTGTTCCTGTACCGCATCGGCGTTTCCGAGGCGCGGCTGGATGACGTGCTGGCTCGCTCATGCGCCTACGCCCGGGCAGGCGCGGACAGCCTGTTCGTGCCCGGGCTCACTGACCTGCAGGTCATAACCGAGCTGGCCGGATCATCTCCGCTGCCGGTCAACGTGATGGCCGGCCCGGGCGCGCCGCTCGTCGCGGAGCTGGCGGCTGCCGGAGTCCGCCGCGTCAGCGTCGGCACGGCCATTACCCAGGCGGCCTACACCCTCGCCAAGCGCGCGGCAACCGAGCTGTTCACCACGGGTAGTTACGCGGCGCTCGAAGCGGCCCTCGACTTCGGGACCTTCAATGGCCTGTTCGCCGGCATCCCTGAGTGAGGTCAGGGTTGACCCTGATGCGCTGCTAGATGCAGACCAGGGTGCGAACCGGGGCTGATCCCGATCGACGGGGGCCGATGCAGGCGGCAGCCTTGACGCATCGACAAAAAAGGAGACCGATTCCATGCCCGCGATCATCCTGCTGGCCCTTATCGCCATCGTGGCCCTGACCGTCATCAGCTTCACCGTGCACTTCCTGCTCTCGCCCTGGCTGCTGGTGGCCATCGCCATCCTGGTCTGGATCAGGTTCCGGCCGCGCCACTCCCACCGGTAACCCCAGCGCCCGATCACCCGCTGCCCGGCCGGCCCCAGCGGGCCGGCCGGGCAGCGTCGTCCTGGCCGGGCAGACCCGCGGACTGACCGCGGCGGGAGTGCGGTGGTAGACACGTGGCATGACTGCCTTGCCGGTGCCTGACCTTGCTGACGTGCTGGCGGCTCGTCAGCGTATTGCGCCCTATTTGCGGCCGACCCCGCTGTACCGTTATCCGGCGCTCGATGCCGTGACCGGGGCCCAGGTGTGGGTCAAGCACGAGAACCACCAGCCGGTGGGCGCCTTCAAGGTCCGCGGCGGCGTGAACCTGGTCAGCAGGCTGAGCGATGAGGAGCGGCGCCGGGGTGTCATCGCCGCCTCGACCGGCAATCATGGCCAGTCGGTTGCCTACGCCGCGGACGTGTTCGGCGTGCGGGCGGTGATCTGCATGCCCGAGCGGGCCAACCCGGTGAAGGTCGAGTCGATGCGAGCCCTGGGCGCCGAGCTGGTCTTTCACGGCCGCGACTTCGATGAGGCCCGGGAGTACTGCGAGCAGCAGGCCACCGGGCACGGCTACCGCTATATCCACTCGGGGAACGAGCCGGCGCTCATCGCGGGCGTGGCCACCTGCACCCTGGAGATCCTCGAGGCCCGGCCAGACACCGAGGTGATCGTGGTGCCGGTCGGGGGCGGCAGCGGGGCGGCGGGGGCCTGCGTGGTGGCCAAGGCCGTGCGCCCGTCGATCCAGGTGATCGGCGTGCAGTCCGAGGCGGCGCCGGCCGCCTACCGCTCCTGGCAGGCGGGCACGCTTGTCGAGGGCACCACCACCACGTTCGCCGAAGGGCTGGCCACCAGGACCGCGTTCGAGCTGCCGCAGCAGATCTTGCGGGAGTTGCTCGATGACTTCGTCCTGGTCTCCGAGGATGCGCTGAAGGCCGCGACCCGGCTGATGATCGAGAAGACGCGGAACCTCGTCGAGCCGGCCGGCGCGGCCGCGCTGGCGGCGGTGCTGGGCGCTCCGCAGCGGTTCGCCGGCCGGAACGTGGCGATCATCTGCAGCGGCGGCAATATCAGCCCCGCACAACTGGCAGGACTGTGGAGCGCGTAGCCCGCTAGCGGGTTTCCGCTGGCGGCTCTCGGGCCAGTTCCGACATCGTCCGCGACCAGGGCCGGGATCAGGTGCCGGCTAGATGCTTCCGGCACATCAGGCCCACCACCCCCGCCGCGTGACGCCCCCGCAGCTGGGCCGTCAGGCCCGGGGGCAGTTCAGTGCGCGCTCGTGACATCACCGGGCTGGAATGCCAGCGCTGTCACAGTGACCGCGGCGTCCCACCGTGCCTTCTGATCAGCGGGATAGCTCCAGCGGATGGTATCGATGGCGCCAGGGCCGATCACGTCACGCTGGTACACGATGGTACGCCCGTTATCTTTATACCCGCTCACGGTTACGACGTTTCCGCTGACATTAGTGTAGACGACGAATAGGCTGCGGGCATCAGCTGCCTCGTCCTGCCTGGGTGAATAGCTGAAGATATTATTTGTTCCGTAGGCTGACAGCAGAACCCGGCCGTCCGGTGAAGCCCATGCCTGTCCGTCACCGTCCGCGGGCGGCGCTTCCGGAGTGAAGAAAGATGGCCAGAGCGCAGTAAATCCGTAACGCGGGTTAGTGTACTTGTCGTAACCGGGCGCGGTGCTTCCCCGACTGCTAGCGGACGATGGTGGTGACGGTGAGTCCGGGGATGGACCAGAGCTCGCTTTCGCAGAGCGGAGCCCAGCCGCCGGGGGCCTGGCGCTTGAATGGGAGATAACTGAGCAGGAAGTTAATAGGACGCAGAACGGCCAAACAAACAGAAACCGATACCCGCCCGAGCCGACCTTCATTTTGACATCATGACATCAGCACTCGGCGTTCGCCGAGCCCGACGAGCGGCTGGACCGGGAAGAACCCGCACCTGAGCTTCGGCCTGGGCAACCGTCGCTGCAAGGCCCGAGGGCGCCATCCCGGAACGCGAGGCCCGCACCGGCCCTTGGTGGATCCCTCTGCCGGTCACGATCGGCCCCCGCTAGGCTCGATCGGTCCCGATTCGGCCGCGCCGTGGGCGCGGCAGGAACTACTCTTGTCCACCATGTCCACTCCTACGCCACCCGCCGGGTTCTTGCATCTTGTCGTCGGGTATGACGGCTCGCCTCCCGCCATCCGGGCCCTCGACGCCGCAGTCAGGTTGCTGCAGGGCCGGACCGGCGGCATGGACGTGGTCTATGTGGCTCACCTATCCAGCGTCGTCATGTTCTCGCCCGGCGCCATCGCCCAGATGGAATCGGACTTCAACGAGATCGAGCAGGAGCTGCGCGCGGCAGCCGAAGAGCAGCTGGGTGGCACGGGTGCCGCCTGGGAGTTCCGGCGGCGCCAGGGCATCATCGCCGATGAGCTGATCGCGGCGGCCAAGGAAATCCGCGATGCCCATGCCGAGGAGAGCGTGGCGATCGTGGTCGGCAGCTCGTCCCACGCCACCCACAGGATCGTCGGCTCGGTCGCGGTCGACCTGGCCCGGCATTCGCCAGTGCCTCTCGTCATCGTGCCCTAAGGCGGCGCGGTCAGGTCCCTGTCCCGGTGAGGGTGACGGTCAGGGTGTGGGAGCCCGTCGAGTCCGTCCAGGTGAGCCGGTAGCGGGCGGTGAACGGGCCCTTCCTGGGCGGGGTGAAGGTCACCGGGATGGCCATGTCGGTCTCGGGGATGAGGGGCAGGCCGTGGGCCGGCCTCAGCAGCGCGGCGAACGGGCTGGGCAGGGCCGACGTTCCCGCCACCGTGCTCACCTGGTTGCCGGCGTTGGAGACGCGGACGTAGACGGTGGCCCGCCTGCCCACCGGGATGTTCCCGAAGCGCACGACCGGGCGGGTCGCGGCGAGGCGGCTGACTGCCGCCGTGCCGGTCCCGGTGAGGGTGACGGTGGCCCTGCGCCCGCTGCTCCCGGCGATGGTGAGCGACCCGGTGGCCGGCCCGGGCGCGGTCGGCGCGTAGGAGACCTGCACGCTGATGCTCCGTCCTGGCCTGATCTTGCTGCCCAGGGCGGGCAGGCCTGTGGCGGCAAACGGGCGGGACGGGCGGATTACCGAGGTGACGGTCTGGGTGGTCGTGCCGAGGTTGGTGATGATGACCACCTGGGTCTCGGTGACCCCCACCGGGACGGGGGCAGGCCCCGTATCCAGCGGCAGCAGCATGGAGACCGCGCTGGCCCGCGGGGTCAGCCCGGCCTGGGTGCCGTCCCCGTTGAGTGGCACGTTGACCAGGGGGGAAATCGCGGAGCTGGTCGTGAACGACAACGTGCCGTCGGCCGTGCCGGGAGCCGCGGGCCGGAACGTCACCGCCGCGGTCAGCTCGTCGCCCCGGGACAGCGTGACAGGGAACGTCACGGGGACCGGCGTGCGGCGGCCCCGCCTGGTCTCGGTGACCCGGCCCACCCTGAACTCGCTGACGGGCACCGGGACGTCGGCGGCGCCAGTGGTGACGGCCACGCCGGTGAACCTGACCGGAGCCTGGGCGGTCACCGAGACGCGCCTGGTGATGCTGGTGCGGACCCCGGTCGGGGCGAAGGCGACGGCCTTGCCCACGGCCGCCGCCCTCGGCGCCGGCGCGCTGAACCCGAGCACGTGGTCGTCGAAGGTGCCGACGTACACCCACCCCTTGCTGGTGGCCGGGGTGCAGAACTTGACCGCGGTCCCGACGTTCGCGGACCAGATCGGCCTCAGCTGGCACGGGGCCGCCGAGGTGCAGGGCGAGGAGACGCCGCCGCTGGAGACGAGCGTGCCGAGGGCGTAGGCCTCGAGCACCGAGATGACGCCGGGGCCGGTGCCCGAGTGGACGACCGCCCAGACGACCGCGGAGGCCGGGTTGGTGCCGTTCGAGGTCACCACCGGCGAGCCGGAGCCGAAGCCGTTGGTGAGGCCGCCGTTGGCGACGTCGGACAGGGTGGGCGCGCCGGAGCCGCTGACGCCGAACCGGAACGCGCGCAGCACGTCGTTGTTGCCGATGTAGAACAGGAAATCGTTGGTGGTGGCCGCCGTAATGGTGGCCGGGGTCCCGAAGAACACGGCCGGGTGCCCGAACAGGCCGCCGTAGGCCTGGGTCACGAACAGGGCGCTGTCGGTGCCGCCCGGGCCCTGCTCGCGCCCGCCCAGGTTGTCGCGGTTGAGCAGGAAGATATGCCCGTCCTTGCCGGCCTGGACCATCACGTCAGGGTCCGCGGCGGTGCCGAACGGCAGGCCCACCGGCCCGCCGGCGCCGAAATCCAGGTTGGTCGCGGCCTGCTGCGGCGCGGTCGCCTGGCTGAAGAAGTCCGCGGCCGACAGCCTCCCGCCGGGGCTGACGGCCAGCCGGATCACCGCCTCGCCGAGCTGCCCGGGCGGGGCGTTGCCCGGGCCCGGGGGCGGCGATATGCCGTTACTGCTCGTGGCGAAGATGTGCCCGGAGGGGTCAGCCATCATCCCGCCACCGGATTGCCAGATGCCTCCCTGGTTGAAGGCCACCCCGGATTCGTCCGTCCACAGGGTCATCGCGTGCGATCTGACGTTGACCGCGGCCACGTACCCGGCCCAGGGCCTTTGGTCGCAGTGCGAGCCGAACGCCGCGAAGACCATCCCGTGCAGCAGCAGCGCGCCCGGCCGCTCCAGCTCGAACCCGGCATGGAAGGCGATGCTGGGGTTGTTGCTCGGACGGCCCTGAATGCGCACCCGCCAGATGATGCCCCCCCTGAGCGCGTTGAGCGCGAACAGCACGTACTTCGGGTTTCCGTTGGCCACTACCTGCGCGAACAC
>Ga0070699_100000965_pt1 | contig 26806 bp, 33 predicted proteins | sample KBSK1503metaG_FD_65473 | JGI IMG/M metagenome (GOLD analysis project Ga0070699, IMG submission 65473) | Corn, switchgrass and miscanthus rhizosphere microbial communities from Kellogg Biological Station, Michigan, USA - KBS K1-50-3 metaG | ecosystem: Host-associated > Plants > Roots >...
CGCCGGCATCGAGAAGATCGTCGAGGAAGTCGTCGCCTGAGAGCGCAGGTCAGAGATTGAGGATGGGCACGCCGAACTCGGCGTGCAAGCGAGCGGCAATCAGCGACCGGTGGCATGCCGGAGCGTCGCGCTCGACGCAGAGGAGGGCGGACGTCGATTCGTCGGGCAGCGATGCGAGGACGGCCCCCAGGTCGACCGGGTCGAGCACCTCACGGAGGTAGCGCGCGCGGTACGTCGCCGACAACTCGACGCGTGAACGTTTGCCCACCTTGAGCCGGTCGTCCTCCCGGTATTGAAGCTGGCGCAGCTCGGTGGTGGGTGCCAGCTCGGGAAGGTACCGGTACTGGATCCGTGCCTCCTTCAGCGCCGCCTGCAGCCGGAGCGAGTTGCCCCAGTACTCGCGGCCGCGGACGCCGCGGCGCTGGCGGACGTCGGCCACCATCGCGACCCGATGGCGCGTCAGCTTCGCCAGGAAATCGTCGAGGCTGGAATGGTAGATGCCCACCGTTGCGATCGTCCGCACGGGCAGGTTCCGCCGATTAGCTGACGCTGACGACCGTCGCCTTCCGATCCCCTCCAGGGCTCTTGAACGTCACCGTGTCGCCTGCCCGGCGATCGAGCAAGGCGCTTCCCATCGGGGATGCCGTCGACATCAAGCCGCGCGCCATGTTTCCCTCGGATGGGCCGACGATCTGGTAGGTGGACTCGCCGAATTCGTCGCGCACGACCACGGTCGAGCCGATCCGCGCAACGCCCTTCGCGCCGGTTTCCTCGATGACCTGCACGCGTGCCAGGGTGGCTTCGATCGTCTGTACCCGACCATCGAGCATGCCCAGGTGCTGGCGAGCGTCGTGATAGCCGAAGTTCTCGCTCAGGTCGCCCTGGGAGCGGGCGGCGGCAACCTCCTCGACCAGGGCGGGACGGCGCGCGCGCAGCTCGGCCAGCTCGGCCTTGAGGGCCTCAAAGCCGTATGCGGTCATCGGGATTGGGGCGCCATTGTCATTGGCCATGTGAAAACTCTATCGTGCGGCGACGCGTCGGGCGGCTTTGACCGGCTTCGGTGCCGCCCGGGTGGAGGCCCATAAGTACAGGCTGGCCAGGCTGCGGTTGGGTCGCCATTTCTCGCCGATGGCGTCGACCTCGCCCGGACTCGGCAGATGGTCGAGCCGGTAGAGGCGCTGAACCGCCGACCGGATGCCGAGATCGCCGATGGGCAGGATGTCGGGCCGGTCGAGGTCGATCAGCAGAAACATGTCCGCGGTCCAGCGCCCGAGTCCCCGGCTGGCCGTGATCTGCTCGCGAACCTTGTCGTCCGACAGCTTGTCCAGCTGGTCGACCTGAAGGTCGCCGGAAACGATGTGCTCGGCCAGCGAGCGCACGTACTCGACTTTCCGCCCGGAGAAACCAATCGCTCTGAAGTCGGCGGCGTCCAGGGTGAGCAGCTCGGCCGGCGACGGCATCCGCCCGCCGAAGCGCTCCTGCAGGCGCCCGGCAATCGCCCGGGCAGCGTAGCCGGAAATTTGCTGCCCGATGATCGAGTAGACGAGAACGCTGAAGGGATCGCCTAGGGGCCGGGCGCGGCGCCAGGCTTTGCTGTCGACTGGCTCCGTCGCATCGATGAGCCGCGCCAGTTTTCGATCGCTGGCCTTCAACGCAGCCAGCGCTCGATCGCGACGGGACGGTGTCCGCGTGGTAGCGATCGATCCATCGTATCCTGCGCCTCGAGCCGCGGTCCGTATATAGATATAGGTATGGGCAAAGTCACCTGTCAGATCTCGATCTCGCTCGACGGCTTCGTGGCCGGGCCCAACCAGAGCCTCGAGAACCCCATCGGCGAGGGCGGGCTGCGCCTGCACGAGTGGGTATTCGCCACCGCCAGCTGGCGGGAGCAACAAAGGCAAAGCGGCGGGGAGCGCTCCGTCGACTCGGCGGTGGTCGACGAGCTCTTCCAGAATGTGGGCGCCTACATCATGGGCCGGAAGATGTTCGGCGGCGGCAACGGGTCCTGGGACCCAACATGGAAGGGATGGTGGGGCGACGACCCACCCTACCACGTGCCGGTCTATGTCCTGACCCACCACGCTCGCGACCCGCTGCCGATGCAGGGCGGCACCACGTTCACCTTCGTCACGAGCGGGATCGGTTACGCGCTCGAACAAGCCCGGTCGGCCGCCGGCGACAAGGACATCGCGATCGCCGGCGGCGCCCACACGGTGCGGCAAGTCATGGCAGCGGGGATGCTTGACGAGCTCTACCTGCACATCGTGCCGATCGTCCTTAAGGCCGGCGAGCGGCTGCTCGAGAACGTCGGGGATCCAAGGCTCCAACCGGTCACAGTGATCGCGTCACCGGCCGTTACCCACGTCAAGTACCGCATCGTTCGCCCGTAAGCTAGTGGAGATGCTGTACCAGGCAGCGCTGGCCGGCTGGCACGACTTCTTCATCCTGGCAGGGACCTCGTCCGCAACCCTTGTCGGTCTGCTGTTCGTCGGTCTCTCGCTGCATCTGAAGATCGTCGTCACAACCTCGGAGGTGCGGAGCCTCGCCCGAGTCACGCTGGCCAATTTTGGGGCTGTCCTGTTCGTATCTCTTTTCATGGTCATCGTCCAAGACCCGTCGGCCGCGGGCCTGCAGTTGATCGGCGCCGGCATTGTCAGCCTCATCGTCGCCGCACCAAGCCTCGTGGGCGCCGTGAGAAGCGGGGAATGGTCGTTCGAGATGAGCGGGATGGAGCGCGCGCGCGTGGCGCTCCGTTTTGGCTTGAGCGGGCTCAGCTACCTCGGCATCATCGTGGCAGGCGTGCTGCTGTTGGCGTCGTCCAGCGCGGCGTTCGGCGTGCTGGTGACCACCACCATCGTGCTTCTCATTGTCTCGCTTCGCAACACCTGGGACCTGTTGGTCACGGTCGCCGACGTGACTCAATGATCGGGAGCTCCAGGTCGACCAACACCGGGACGTGATCGGAACCCGGCAGCGGCAAGCGCCACGCGCGGTGCGGAAGCCCCTGGGGCGCAGCGAAGACAGCGTCGAGCTTCTGTCGAACGCCAAGCGCGCGGTGGGTCCAACCGATGCCGGTGGTCACCTCATCGAACCTGGCCGCGGCCGCCAGCCGCCGCAGTTCGGCCCAGCGCGGGCGTCCCCGGATGCCATAGGTGTTCATGTCCCCCGCGATCAGCATGAGGTCCGCGGTCGCCCGCCCGGATGCGTCATCGAGAACCCTGGCGAGCTGGGCATGCTTGTGCGTGACCCCGAAGACATCGAGGTGGACGGCATAGAACCGAAGTCGCAGCGCGCCCAGGTGCAGATTGGCAACCACGGCATTACGCCGCTGAGGCGGCAGCGCCCTCATGACCCGGCCGGACGGGGTTGGAAGGTCGATCGTGTCGAGGCTCTCCAGCTCCATGCGGCGCGCGTCCCACAGGATCCCATTCGCTTGTGTGCGCCCGGCGACGACCTGGGCCGTGACCTGCTCGAAGCGCCAGGACCCGCCCAGCCGGGACGCAATGCTCTGCGCGTCGATGCGCCCGTCATGGATCGACAATTCCTGCAGGCTGATGATGTCCCGCTCGGGCAAAGCTCGGACGCTCTCGAGCACCACCGGCAATTTGTGGCCATAAGCGACGTTCCAGGTAGCAATTCGCAGCATTGAGGATCGAACTCAGCATAGGGAGCGTCCGAGTGAACGGTAAGTGACGCGCTTCGGCCAGCGTCGCGCCCTGCTGCGCACTCTCATCGTCTGGGCAATCACGGCGGTCGCGCTTTACGCCTTTGCCCTGGTGATTCCAGGCGTCCACGTCAGCGGCTGGCTCGCGGCGATCCTCGGAGCGGCAGCGATTGGCCTTCTCAACGCGCTGGTTTGGCCGCTGTTCGTCCGGATCGCGCTGCCGATCACGGTGCTCACCGTGGGCCTGGGCGCGCTGCTCTTGAATGGGGTGTTCGTCTCCCTCGGGTCTCGCCTGGTCGAAGGTTTCAGGGTGGATAGCATCTGGTCAGGGGTCGCGGTCACCGTCGGGCTCACGCTCGTCAACACGGTCTTCACGACGCTCCTGGCGATCGATGACGATGACTTCTACGACCGCCAGGTCGTCCGTCGGTTGGCGCAACGCGCGGGCGCCCCGAGCAGCCACATCCCCGGGGTCGTCTTCGTGCAAATCGACGGCCTTGGATACGAGGTCCTGCGGCACGCGGTCAGCAGTGGCGACGCCAGCACCATCGGGCGCTGGCTCGCCGACGGCTCCCACCGGCTGTTGCGCTGGGAAACCGATTGGTCGTCGCAGACGGGCGCCTCACAGGCGGGCCTGCTGCACGGGTCGAACGATGACATTCCCGCCTTTCGCTGGTTCGAAAAGGAGCTTGGCGCGGCCAAAGTCTGCAACCACCCGACAGATGCCATGGAGATCGAGCGCCGGCATTCCAACGGGCGCGGTCTGCTTGCCACCGATGGCGCCAGCCGCGCCAATGTCTTTTCGGGCGATGCGCCGCGCAGCTCGCTGACGATGAGCACGGTGCTCCGCCGCGACCGTGGTGGGCCCATCGGCCAGGACTACTACGCCTACTTTGCGAATCCATACAACGTTGCCCGGACGATGATCCTCGCCATAAAGGAGATCGTTGTCGAACTCTGGAGCGCATCAGAGCAGCGGCGACGCAACGTGCAACCTCGAGTGAGCCGCCGCTTCCCGTACCCGCTGGTGCGCGCCTGGACGTGCGTCATCCAGCGCGACCTGCAGTGCGAGACGGTGATCGCCGACATCTACGCCGGCCGCCCGGTCATTTATACCGACCTCCTCGCTTACGACGAAGTTGCGCATCATTCCGGAATCGAGCGACGTGAGACGCTCAGGGTGCTCCGAAAGCTGGATCGCCAGCTGGCCAGGATCGAGCGGGCGGCGAGCGATGCCAGGCGCCCTTATGCACTGGTCGTCATCTCCGACCACGGCCAGACGGAAGGCCCCACTTTTCGCCAGCGCTGGGGGGAGACGCTGGAAGACCTGGTTCGAAAGGCGTGCACCGGCGGCAGCGTCCGCGGATCGGTCCAGGGCGATGAAAGCTGGGGGTACATCGCCGGCTCCCTGACCGAGGCGGCGGGCGGTACGGGGTTGGCAGCGAGGGCGTTGCGAACCGCAACGCGATCGCGGACGACGAACGGCATTGTCGAGCTCGGACCGAACGCCAGCCGACGGAAGGATGGCGACAAGGAGCCAGTCGAGATCGTGGTCCTGGGCTCGGGCTGTCTTGGGTTGATCTATTTCCCGCAGCGACCAGGTCGCCTGACTCTGGAGGAGATCGAGGAGGCCTACCCCGACCTGATCCCCACGCTCCGCACCCATCCGGGCATCGGATTCATGCTGGTCCATTCAAAACGTCGCGGGGCCGTCGTTCTGGGCCGGAGCGGCGCGAACTACCTCGATCAGAGCGTGGTCGAGGGAGAGGATCCGGTCGCGCCCTTCGGCGCGACCGCCGTTCGTCACGTGCGGCGCACCGATGGATTTGCGCATGTCGCCGACATCATGGTCAACAGTGCGTACGATGCCGGCAAGCAGCAGGTCTACGCGTTCGAGGAATTGGTCGGATCCCACGGCGGGATGGGTGGCCCGCAATCGTTCCCCTTCATCCTCCTGCCGCGCCAGTGGGCCGTCCCGGACGAACCCGTCATCGGGGCCGAGTCGATGCACCAATGGATGCTCCGCTGGCTCAAGGACCTGGGCCAGACGCCGTAGGCATTGCACCGCGTTCGACAAACTGCTGAAGGACATTGGGCCAACCGTTCAGGTATGAACGACGCGATTCCTCGGCCGAGGCACCAAGCCGTTCCCAGCCGCGATGCTCCAGATCGACGCGGGTATCAGCACCGAGAGGCGTGAAGCGGACCTCGACCTCGGTCGGCTCCGGCCACCGACCTTTCCAGGTGAAGACGATGCGCTTCGGCGGTTCGCAGGCAAGCACCCGGCCAACCTCGAACTCTTCACCGTCGGTGTAGCGCTCATACAGTCGCCCGCCGGCGAGCGGCTCGAGGCAGAGATCCTGCAGCCGCCCGCCTCCGAATGAGTAACCGCGATCGGAGGGCCACCACTCCGCGATGCCGTCCGTAAACAGGCGAAACGCCTCGGCCGCGGGGCGGTGGACCGTGGCGCTGAGGCGGATCGGCTCCATCGCGGCGGAGGCCTGGTCGTCCACCTGATTACGCATGGCGTCCCCGGGCGGGCGCTCGATTGGCAGCGGCGACAAACCTGGTCAGGGCGTCAGCCCAGAAGAGCTCGAGGAAGGCCCGGAGCGCAAACAGGCCATTGGGGTCGACCGCGTACAGCCTTCGGGTCCCCGCCGCGCGGTCGATCACCAGCCTGGCGTCCTTCAACACCCTGAGATGTTGCGAGACCGCAGGCCGGGTTACCGGCAAGCCTTTCGCGATCTCGACGACCGGCTTGGGTCCCTCACGGAGGCGGTGCAAGATGGCCCGTCGGGTGGGGTCCCCGAGGGCATCGAGCACCGGGTCCGCGCGCGCGCTTAAACGTAAGTCTTGACTTACGGTGCGTCGTGACTTACGATCCATCACACGCATCGTATCACCTGTCGAGGAGAAACGAAATGGCGACGAAAATGCAGGCGAGCTCACCCAACGCGAGAGAGGCGGGCGCGCCACAGCCGGTGGTCTGGTTCGAGGTCGTTGGCAAGAACGGGCCGGCGCTGCAGCGCTTCTACGGAAAACTCTTCAACTGGCGGATCTCGGACGCGGGCGATGGGTCGGGCTACGGACTGGTGCAGGGCGCCGAGAAGGGGATTGGCGGCGGCGTCGGCAAGAGCCCGGATGGCGGGCCGGGGCATGTCACCTTCTACGTCGAGGTCGATGATCCAGCGGCCTACCTCAAGCGCGCCGAGCAGCTGGGCGGCACCGTGGTGCTCCCCCCAACGGAGATCCCGCAATTCCACCTCACCTTCGCGATGTTCACCGATCCCGAAGGCCACCTCATCGGGCTGTCGAAGGGAGCGGTTTAACGAGGCGCGTCGACGAGGCCGTCAGCCGGCCGATTCGGCCCTAGCGGCTTCCTGCGCGCCGACGCCGACCAGGAGGAGCCAGGCGCCGGTCACCATGAAGATGAAGGAGGACATCATCCCAAGGCCCACGACGTAGAGCCCGGCGGCATTGCCAGCGAAGAGGATCACCGCGCCGATCTGTTCCAGGACGAGGCAGGCGAAGCTTCCGATGGTCCGCCACAGAACGCCGTTGTCGGCACTGCGAATGGCCTGGCGGATGCTGTTGTAGAGGATCACCTCGACGACCACGAGGACGCCGATGATCTCGATCGCGATCGCCTGGCCATTCTGCCCGCCCATGAGTACCAGCGCGCAGCGGATGAACACGGCGGTCAAGCCGGTCAAAATGGTCCGTGCGCGGTGCCGGTGGACGGGATCCCGCGTGATCTCATCGAGGTGGAGCGTCATCGCGACGAACACCAGCCCGGTCAGCGCCGCCGCCCCGGTACCGACCACCGCGAAGTAGTCGTGCCACAGCGCGGGCTGGTACATCCTTCAGGCGCCTCCGGGTAAGTGTAGTTGGAGGGTGATGGGGTATGGTCAGGTCAATGAGCGACCCTGAGCTGAAGCGGTTCCGTGCGGAGAAGGATCGCGTGTTTGCCAAAGACCCGCACTCGCCGCTGACGCCCGAGCAACGTGGCAGCTTTCGTGGGCTGGCCTATTTTGACGAGAATCCCCAACTGGTCATTCACGCCGGTGTTGATCCTGACGTTGAGCCTGGGGAGGTGCCCATGGCGACGTCCGGCGGCGAGGAGCAGGTGTACCGGCGATACGGTCGAGTGCGGTTCCACGTCGATGATCAGCCTGCCCAGTTGGTGCTATACGCATCCGACGATTCAGACGAGCTCTTCGTCCCGTTCCGAGACTCAACCTCCGGGAAAGAGACCTATGGTGCGGGCCGCTACCTGGAGGTCCACACGCACGGAGCCGACGTCACGATCGACTTCAACTATGCGTACAACCCCAATTGCGCCTACGACCCGTCCTGGAGCTGTCCCCTGCCCCCTCCCGAGAACTGGCTCAAGGTCCCGATCCGCGCCGGTGAGAAGACCTTTGGACCCGGCGGCGAGCACTGAGCGTTCGGAGCGCCGGCCTGCTCCTCTTCCGGCGAAGGGACGGAAAACTCGAGGTGCTCCTTGTCCATCCCGGTGGTCCTTTCTGGCAGAAACGCGACGAGGGTGTTTGGTCCATACCGAAAGGTGAGTTCGGCGAGAATGACGTGGGCATCGACGTGGCACAGCGGGAGTTTCTGGAGGAGCTCGGGACTGCGGCGCCCAATGGAGAACCCACGTCGCTGGGCGAGGTCCGGCAGGCAGGAGGAAAGGTCGTCCAGGCGTGGGCCTTGCCGGGCGACCTGGATGTCACACGAGTGACCAGCAACACATTCGAGATCGAATGGCCGCCGCGGTCGGGGAGAATGCAGCAGTTTCCTGAGGTCGATCGCGCCGGGTGGTTTGACGCAGACGCGGCCCGCCGCAAGCTGCTGCCGGCGCAGCGTGCCTTCATCGACCGCCTCGAAGAGCGGCTGTGACCTTCGCCGAGCTGAGCCGCTACCTCGACCGGTTGGAGTCGACCTCGAGCAGGAACGAGCTGGTGAAAACGCTCGCCGAGCTCTACTCCAAGAGCTCGCCCGACGAGATTCAGCCGTTGACCTACCTGATCCAGGGACGGCTGGTCCCATTCTTCGAGCCGATCGAGATCGGCCTCGGCGACAAGCTGGTCATTGCGGCGATCGCCCAGGCCTTCGAGAAGCCTGCCGAGGAGGTGACCAAACTCTTCGGTCGGCTAGGTGACCTTGGGATGGTGGCGGCGACCCTCTCGGCACACGGATCGAATAGGGAGCTGCCCGTAATCGCGGTGCACGCAAAGCTGATGGAGATCGCCCTCGCGAGCGGCGCCGGATCAGTCGAAAAGAAGCGCTCGCCCTTCGCGGCCTTGTTGAAGCAGGTCGACCCGGTCTCGGCGAAGCACCTGGTGCGGATCGCACTGGGTCGGCTGCGGCTGGGCATCGGCGATCCGACTGTCCTCGATGCCCTGTCCTTCGCGAAGAAAGGCGACAAGTCGCTGCGACCGGTCCTGGAGGCTGCCTACAATCGGGTGTCCGACCTCGGTCTCATCGCGCGGACCTTCTGGTCAGGTGGTGAAACCGCGGTCGACGCGCTCAAGGTTACGGTTGGACGGCCGATCCGTAGTCAGCTCGCCGAACGCCTGCCCAATCCCGAAGCCGTGATCAAGAAACTCGGACTGGTCGCCGTCCAACCCAAGTACGACGGGATCAGGGTGCAGATCCACAAGAAGGGCTCGACCGTGCGCGTCTTTTCACGCAACCTTGAGGACTACACGCTGATGTTCTCCGAGCTCACCGCCGCCGCTCAAGCGCTAAAAGACGAGACCCTGATCCTCGACGGCGAGGCGATCGCCTACAGCAAGGAATTAGAGGAATACCTTCCCTTCCAACTGACGGCGAGCCGCCGGCGGCAGCACGGCATCGAGCAGGCCGCGAAAGACCTGCCGCTTGTCGCCTTCGTCTTCGACATCCTCTACCGCAACGGCCGCGACCTCACCGACCTCCCTTACGAGGAGCGGCTGGCGCTGGTCGACGAGGTGATCGCCGGGTCCGCCGTGTTGCTGCCCGCGCCAATCATCAAGACCGACTCGGTCGAGGTGCTCACCAAAACGCTGCTGGACAACATCAGCCAGGGCCTCGAGGGCGTGGTGGTGAAGCGGCCCGACTCGAAATACCAGGCCGGCGCGCGCAACTTCAACTGGGTCAAGCTCAAGCGCCACACCAGCGGCGAGCTCAATGACACGGTCGACCTCGTGTTGCTCGGTTATTACTTTGGCAAGGGCAAGCGCGCGGAGTTCGGCGTGGGCGCGCTGCTCGCGGGCGTCTACGATGCGGAAAAGGACCGGTTTGCCACCATTACCAAGCTCGGCACCGGCTTATCCGACGCGGAATGGCGGCAGATCCACGAACGCGCCGACAAGCTCCAGGTTGATCACCGGCCGGCGCGGGTGGATTCAATTCTCACGCCCGACGTGTGGCTCGAGCCCGAGGTGGTAGTCGAGGTGATGGCGGACGAAATCACGCCCAGCCCGAGGCACACGGCCGGCAAGGCTGGCGAGGAGGAGCCCGGGTTTGCGCTTCGGTTTCCCCGGGTCGTCTCGTTCCGGGGCGCGGACAAGCGGCCGGAGGACGCGACGACCGTCAAAGAGATCGCCCAGCTATTCCGGCAGCAGCGCGAGCGCAAACAGCCCGCCTGATCGACAGGCTACGAGGTGACGCCTGCCGGCACGCGCTCCTGGACCTCGTTCAAGCGCCCGGTCTTGACGTCGTACACGAATCCCCGAACCCTGTCCTTCTTGGGTACGAAAGGGCTCGCCTTGATGCGAGCGATGGATTGCCGTACGTCGTCTTCGAGGTTGGAAAACGCCTCGAGGGCAAACGGCGGGCGGATGCCGGTGTCTTTCTGGATCTGAGCCTTCACGGCGTCGTCGGTAAAGGTCAGCATCCCGCAGTCCGTGTGGTGAATGAGGATCACCTCTTCGGTGCCGAGGAGCCGTTGTGAGATGGCCAGCGACCGAATGGCATCGTCGGTTACGGCGCCGCCGGCGTTGCGGATGACGTGCGCGTCCCCCTCGTTCAGGCCCAGGATCTTGGAGACGTGCAGGCGGGCGTCCATGCAGGCCACGACCGCAAGCTTCTTGGCCGGCGGGAGGGGAAGCTCACCCTTATCGAACGACTTCGCGTATGTCTCGTTGTTGCGTAGGGATTCTTCTGTCGCACTCATTGGACCCTCCTGATCACGTTCGATCCCATCCCGACGGCGCTCGGCCGAGTTAGTGGGTAATGTTGACTGATCAGATCCAATAAGTCAAGAAAGATCGGCCAGTCCCACCCTGTACTGGCGGACCGCGATTCTCATGTGAGCGAGGTACAGCGCAACCGCGATGAGCGCAGCCAGGCCGACCGCCCAACCTGCGGATAGGTTCGCGATGGCGTGAAGGGCGAGCGCGACCGACGCACCCGCAAGAATGCTGTTGATGGCGGCCACCATGCTGGCGACCGTCAAGAGCACGTTGAGATCGCGGGCGCGTACGCCCATGAACTGCCTTACCGGAGCAGCCGAATCCTGAACCGCGGCATCCGCAAAAAACATCAAACCGGGCGGCACGAGCCCACGATAGTAGGCGCGAATACGCTGGATTTCCCAGCGATGATGGAAGTCCTCGACGCCAGCATTCACCAGGCGCCAGTAGGTGAACTCACCGAGAATCAGGAGTGCCGGCAAGACAGCTACCGCGAACGGCCCGAGCACTGTGGCGTCGCGCGTCACGAATCCCAAGGCGATGAGCGAGCCCGTGAGCGATGCCAGGTACAGGGCAGCGCGGCTGGCACTCTCAGCCGTGAGCGTGCTGCGAGCTCCCTGAAGGACGAAATGCTCCGTCGTAAGGGCAGTCATGAATGTCTGCGGCGGCTTTTGGTCTGAATCCATCGGTGATCCTCCTGTCCCGTATCAGCGGGAATTCTTTGCGGGTGGCGAGGGGAACCGGGGCTCGAGGATCGGGTCGGAGCGACGGAGCCCGCGCCGACCCCAAAACGTCAGCCAGACCATCGCGATCACGAAGGCCGCAGCCGCGACAAGGACCACGCCGAGCGACGGAAGTCCGATGGCGAGCGCGGCCAGGGCCCCGATCGCGCCCACAACCGATGCGACGATCACCGATAGCATCCCGGGGAGGGTCTGAAGGGTGTGAAGCACCGAGCCCACCCGTCGACGGGTACCCAGGGTGTAGCCAATGGTCTGGAGGGCGCCGGGCAAGTCGTCGTATGCACCGGTGATGAAGTAGGGCTCCAGTTCGGGATGCAGCTCCAGGTAGGCACGTCGGAGCCGGTTCATTCCGACCACCCAGCGAAAGTCATCGCCGTTGAGCTGCATCAGGCGGCCGATGGTCGAGATGCCGACGAACACAACAACGGAAAGGAGCGGGATGGCAATCGCGATGAACGCGCGGCCGAAGCGTGAAACCTGGGCGACCAGCGCCAGCGCGATCACGGCGCCCGACAGGATGGACAGGAAGATGGTGACCCGGCTCAGCGATTCGCTGTAGGTCAGGGTGCGGGTCGCCAGCAGACTCCAGTGCTCGGTGGCCAGGATTTGCAGCTTGGCGGCAGCGGCAGGGTCTTTACCGGGTTGCGGCATTTCAGTCGACATCTCTCTGCTCCAGCCCTAGCCTACGGGATGTCGGACGTGTCGCCCTCGAACGGTTGCCTGCGCCTGTCACGGTCCTGTTACAAGCCCAAGACACCCCGAAGTCTTGGGTTGATCAAGTGGTGGGCTTTCACAGGTGACCGAGCCCAAGCGTCGCCACAAACTCGATGCGCTGGCCGCGGCCCTCGTCGAGATGTCGGATGACGCCATCTTTTCGGCCCGCCTCGATGGGGTAATCGAGACGTGGAATCCGGGTGCGGTTGCCTTGCTCGGCCACACCGCTGAGCAGGCGGTTGGACGTCATGTTTCGATGCTCGTGAGACCGGGACGCGAGGAGGCCCTGCAGGGGTTCTTCAACCACGTGCGGACTGGCGGCAGCGTGCGCGACATCGAGTCCAGCTTCGTTCGGAGTGACGGATCGCTGGTGGACGTTGGCATATCGGTTGCGCCGCTCGCAGACGCTCGGGGTGAAGTCGTCGCCTTTGTGGCTATCTTTCGCGACCTCCGCGAGCGCAACCGGCAGGTGGCGGCTCTGCGCGCCAAGGAGATGAGCTATCAAAAGCTGGTCGAGACCGCGCACGAAGGCATCTGGATGGTGGACATCGAGGACCGGGCCACATTCGTGAACCAGCGGATGGCAGACCTGCTCGGCTACACCGTCGAGGAGATGCTCGGCCGCTCGCCGAGCGACTTCTATTTCAGTGAAGCCGGCCGTCAGGAGCGCGACGCGCACCGCAAACGCTCTCTCGGCGGCATCAAAGAGAGCCGCGAGGTCGTGTACCGCCGCCGCAACGGTGAACCGCTCTGGGCGATGGTGGCGACGACACCCATTCTCGCCGACGGCGACCGGCTGGAAGGCCTTCTCGGGATGGTTACCGACATCACGGACCGCGTGAAGGCGGAAGAAAACCTGCGCGCCAGCGAGCGGCTCTTTCGCAGCCTTTTCAGCGAGTCGCCCGCAGGCCAGATCCTCTCCTCCTCGGACCGGAAGATCATCGCGGTCAACCGCGCCTTCTGTGAGATGACCGGCTATACGGAGTCGGAAATCCTTCAAAACGGCTGGGACGCGATCACCCCTCCCGATGACCAGGTGGGCATCTTCGCCGCGTTCGAGCGGCTCTGGTCGGGCGAGCTCAACGCCATGCAGATGGAGCGGCGCTACCTGCGGAAAGACGGTTCCTCGCTCTGGGGGCAGGTCAGCGTCGCCCGCGTGCCCGACGATTCCGGCCGGGCGCGGTACGTCATCGACCAGGTGCAGAACGTCTCCGATCGAAAACAAGCGCAGCAGGCGCTCGAACACCAGGCGTTGCACGACGCGCTTACTGGACTTCCCAACCGCGTGCTGGCCCGCGACCGGCTCGACCAGGCGATCCTGTTAGCGCGCCGCCAGCAAACGCGGGTCGCCCTTATGATCATCGACCTCGACCACTTCAAAGAGGTGAACGACACGTTCGGCCACCAGGCGGGCGACCAGCTGCTGCGCCAGGTGGGTGAGCGGTTCATGGCTGAGCTGCGCGAAACGGACACGGTGGCCAGGCTCGGCGGTGACGAGTTCGCCATCGTACTACTTGCCGCTGACGCCGACGCCGCCGGCCTGGTCGCGGTCAAGCTGCTCGCCGCGCTCGAGCGCCCCTTCATCGTCGAGGGCCAGGCGCTCGACGTTGGCGCCAGCATCGGCATCGCCGTCTATCCCGATCACGCTGATACGGCGGACACGATGCTTCGCCGAGCCGACATTGCGATGTACGTCGCCAAGCGATCTCGCCGCACGCACGCGATCTACACCCGGGACCACGACGAGCCCGGGGATAGCAGGCTCGCGCTCATGGCCCAGCTGCGCCAGGCGATCAATGATGGTGCACTCATGCTCCACTACCAGCCCATCGCCCGGCTCGACGATGGACGGGTGGAGCGCCTCGAAGCCCTGGTCCGCTGGCAGCGGCCGGGTCACGGCCTCGTTCAGCCAGGTGACTTCATTGCCTTTGCCGAACAGACCGGGTTGATCCAGCCGCTGACCCAGTGGGTACTGCAAGCCGCGCTCACCCAGTGTGCCGAGTGGAACCGTGGGGGACAGCCGGTCGGCGTCGCCGTCAACATATCGATGCGCAACCTGCTCGATCCCCAGCTCCCGGACAGCGTGGCGCAGATTCTGCGGGAGACCGGCGCGAGGCCCGAGTGGCTGACCCTCGAGATCACCGAAAGCAGCATCATGGCGGAGTCCCAGCGGACCCTCGAAACCTTGCAAAAGCTGCGGGCACTCGATGTCCGCCTCTCGATCGACGACTTCGGCACCGGCTACTCGTCGCTGGCGTATCTGCATCGGCTGCCGGTCCACGAGATGAAGATCGACCAGTCGTTCATTCGCGGTCTCATCAGTGACGAGACCAGCGGAGCGATCGTACGCGCCGCCGTCGACCTGGGCCATAAGCTCAAGCTGGCGGTGGTCGCGGAGGGGATCGAGGACGAGGCCACCTGGCTGCGCGCCCGCACCGACAAGATCGACTACGGCCAGGGGTACTACCTGTCGCGGCCGGTGCCGGCGGCCGACGTGACCACCTGGCTGAATGCGCCACCTGGCCCGGCACGCGCGGCGGCCTGACCTGCCGCCCGACGCAGGCGAGTGACGAGCGTCAGTGCGCCACGAGGTGGAGGTCGACGACCGGCGCGCCGGACTGCTTCCCGAGCACGATCAGGGCGGTTCCCTCAGCCGGTCCGATCGTCAGGGTCGTGGTGTGGTTGATGAAATTCTGGTTGCCGCCAAGCCGTCCCTCCGCGTACCCGGGTAGGCTCGGCACGGCCTTGTCCTTCTGACCAACCGACCCAGCCACGGTTAGATTGCTGTCGGTGAATGGAATCCGGATCGTTGCGCCGATGCCGATCGCGGCATTGAACAGACTCAGCACAATGCCGATCGTCAGCACCACCAGAACCGAAGCGCAGCCGGCTCCGCACCCGCCACCCGGTCGGAACCCTCGTCGGCGATCCCGGTCGACACTCATGGTCGGAAGCCTACTCCAGCGTTAGAGCCAGCGCCGGACGCGACGCCGATAGTCACCGTAGGCAGAGCCGAATTCCTTCCCGAGATAGCGCTCTTCGCGCTGGATGACTCCCCGGTCCACGGCCAGCAGGACGCCTGGCAGAAGGAGAAGCGGCCAGAGGATACGGGTGAGCAGCGAAAGGCCACAGTAGGTCAGCGTCAAGCCGAGGTAGCCAGGGTTTCGAGTGAGGCGAAAGGGTCCGTTCGTAACGAGGGCCGTCGGTGCCTGGTACGGATCGATGGGCGTGCCGGCGCGCCGCATCGTCCAGGCGAACCAGCCGCCCAGCCCAATGCCCGCCGCTATCAGCGGCAGCCCGACGAGACGAAGGGCGAGCGGCAACCGGGGGAGGGGCAACAGCCGATCCAGGAGCAACCCACCAAGCCATGGTCCGGCGTAGAGCAGCGGGGGCGGGGCGATGATGTCCGGGCCGCGCGGCCTTTCTACTCGACGCAAAGATTCTCGCTCATGAATATATTGCGATTACAATAAGCCGGACATGGACAAGAAGCATGATGCGATCGACGTCATCAAACGCGAGTTTGCCCAGACCCTTCCGGGGGTGGACGTCGGGGCCGCCGCGATTACGGGGCGTATTCGCCGGACGAACTTCCACCTCAACCGCAATGCCGAGGAAGTCTTCAATCGCTTCAAGACAACAGGAGCGAGCTTCGACGTCCTGGCCGCCCTGTATGCGGCGGGCCCTCCCTTTCAGATGACACCGACCGACTTCTATCGGGGTCAGATGATGTCCTCCGCAGGGGTGACCGCGAGGCTGGACGTGGTCGAACGGGCCGGCCTGGTCGCGCGCTCGCGCGACCCGCGAGACCGACGCGGCGTGATCGTCACGCTGACCAAGGCGGGCCAGAAGACGGTCAGGGACGCGGCCCAGGCCCTCTACCGGCGGCAGGCATTTGTTCTCAAGGTCTATACCGAGCGGGAGCGCAAGCAACTGCTCAACCTGATGAAGCGGCTGCTCAATTCGCTCGAGCACATCGGCTCCGGGACACCGCTCCCGGACTACGAAGCCGCGATCAGGCCGTGGGTGCGAGAGTTTCCCGCCTTGGATCCATGGCTGGTGGAGTTCTTGCTCGTCAATGCGATGCTCACCGCCCGTATCAACCGTGAGACTGACGGGCTGCTTCACGATCTCGACGTGTCGCGCACCGCCATGATCGTCCTCGCCGCGCTGCGCCGCTCCGGCGAACTCCAGCGCCTCTCGCCGGCAGAGCTCTCGGAGGCCGCGCTGCTGTCATCGGCGGGTATGACCGCGCAGCTTGATCAGCTCGAGGAACGCGGCCTCGTCCGCCGATCGCCGCATCCAGAGGACCGGCGGTCGATCTACGTCACGCTCACACGGGCCGGCCAGAAGCTGGTTGACAAGGCTATCGAAATCTACAACGCCGGTCACAAACGGATGCTCAGCGCCCTGTCATCGAGCGATCGGCAAGCGATCGACGTCCTGCTGCGCAAGCTGCTCATCGCCCTCGAGGCGAGCAACGGCGCCAAGGCGAGCCGGGAGTAGCCGCGCAAACGACGGCAATCGCGCGACGAGCTGGCCGATGGGACCCGATGCCAGGACGGGCACGAGTCCAAGGATCATCCCGGCACACAGGTTGAGGCTTCGCAAGAAGCTAAATAGCACGATGAGCGCGGCGGTCGCTGCCCATCGGGCGATCGCGCAAACGAAGGGAGGGCCGGGTTGGCCCTCCCTTTGAGCGATTGCCGGCGCGGGGTCGCGCCTAGCCCTGAGGGACGAGATCCCCAAAGAGGCCATCGTGTTCGTCATTGATGCCGGCGGTGAAGTAGAGCGCGCCGGGCACCGCATTTAGCGAGCCGGCCGGGAAGCGGAGTCCCCAGAGGTCGGGGATGGTGAGCGGATCGCCCGCAGCGTTGCGAAGCTGGCCCGCGAAATGGCCGGTGGAGCGATCGTAGGCGTTGATGTGGCCGTCGCCGAAGTTGCCGACCAGGATGTGGCCGCCGAATGCCCCGAAGGTCGCTGGTGCAAGGGTGACGGCCCAGGGGGAGTTGAGCTGGCCTTCGCTGACGAGCCGCTGGAGCAGGGCTCCATTGGGACTGAAGACGTCGACGAAGCCGTTGCCGGGGCCCGCCAGGTCGTCGTGCTTGTCTGGCTTTTGCTTGGCAAAGGTGATGAACAGCTGGCCACCGATGTTATGGACTCCGAACGGGGCAAAGCCAGCCGGAACGCTGGGATCGTTGAAGCTCTTGACCAGGTTGAAGCTGCTGTCAAAGACCTCGACGGTGCCAAAGCGGAAGTTGCTCGCGTAAAGGAAGGTGCCGGCAGAGGTGGTCACGAGTGCCAGGCCCTTGTACACCGCGCCGAGATCGCCCGCCGGGTCCGTCACCGTCGAGCGGTCGACGGCGATGATCCCATTCGCGCGATCGACGTTCGGGTTCCAGCCAACGATGGTGCCGTCCTCGGTTGCGAAGAGGAAGCGGCTCGAACCTGAAGCGCCCTTTTCGGAGACGACAAAGCCCGACCCGGTCGGGTTGAAGACGGTTCCTGTCGGCGCACCGACGGCCCCCGTCCCGGCGGACGGCGGCGCCGGAATCGCAACCGCATTCACGGGAGTCTTTGCCTGAAGGGGGATCGGATTGCCGGCGCCATCGTAAAGCGTCGCGACGCCGGCGTTATTGTCGGAAACCCAGATCGGGAGACCCGGGGCCGTCGACGTACCCCATGGATTCTTCAGGTTGGGGTCGGTGACTTTCGCCAGCCCCGGAACATCCGAAACCAGGTTGGTCTGCACGAAGCTGCGAGCCGCCAGCCCGGTGTCCTCAGCCTGGGCGGGCTGCAGGCTGACCAGCGCGGCTCCCATTGTCGTGAGGGCCGCCAACGTTCCAATCGCTTTCGACGTCCGTGTCATTCCTAATCCTCCTGATGTGTGTGCTGAAGGACGAACTGCGCGACGTCGTGGCCGAGGTCGAGGCCCGCGACGTGATCGAAGCGGAAATGCTGTCCGGCGAAGATGCGGCTGAGGCCGGCCTCGGTCGCCACGTCGCTATAGCTGTTGAAGGTCCGCACGATGCCCGGCAGCGCGCTCGAGGCAACCTGGATCTGGTCGCGGTTGCCGAAGAAGGCCGCCAGCACGGTCGCGCCGGCCGCGCTCATAGTGCTGTGAGCGCCGGGATACGACGGATCGGCGGCGGTGTTGGCGAGCGCGGTCCAGGTCGGGTTGGCAACGGTGGCCGGATTCCCGTCCGTGTCCGCAAGGCGGATGGCCGTAATCGGCCGCCAGAGCTGATAGGCATATTTCGCGTCGTACATGGCGATGGCGCTATCGGCGAACGACAGGTTGAGAACCGCGAACATGCGGGCCGTGCGCTCCAGGTTCGTGCGGTGCGCGATGGCGGCGTTCTCGGCGATGACGTTCCAGGTATTCCAGATCGGCGGGGCCCAGAATTTGCCGATGACGGTCTGCTCGGCCGTCCGCGTCGTGCTGGTGTTTTGACCGAGGCTCTTGACCTCGTCGAACGCCTGCGCGTAGGCGTCGCTCGTGAGCGCGGGCGGTGGCTCGGGTCGGAACTGCGAACCGCGCTTCAAGACGAACGGTGTCACCTGTCCCCACCTCGTAAAGACGGGCGTGGGGAAGTTCGGCGGCGTCGACCGGTAGTTGCCCGGCTGGGTGCCAGGCGTGAAGGGCGGTGGGACGACGGCGGATCCGTCGTTCGCGCGCAACTGAAGGATCTTTGCGGCGACGGCGTCACCGACCTGGATGCCCTGTTGCTTGTCGGCGCCGTTTGGAATCATGGCGAGCTGACCATTGGCCAGCTGCGCCAGCTCGCCGATGAAGCCGGGATAGAGTGCGGCCAGCGTGGCCCGACCCGCTTCGATTGCCGCCGCATCCGGTCGCGCCTCCCGCGGCGCCTTGACGGAGACCAGCAGCGGGGATGCGCCGTGCGTGATCGATACGATCGCGTCGTCGATCGCCGCATGCAAGATGGCGTAGCCGCGAGTCGGGTGAACGGTGGCCGGCTGCGCGCCCCTCGTTTGAAGGATCTTCAGCAGCTCCTGATTCCAGGCGATGACGCTGGTGCCCGAGATTTTGGTATTGCGGTCGGTGGTCGCGGTTGACGCCGAGCCGGCGATCGCGGTGCCGGTTGCGGCGACACCGACGGCGATGGCGGCGAGGGTGACAACGACCGGGATCGATTTCTTCATGGAGTGTTCTCCTTTAGGGCTGTAGCCCAGGGGTGGCGACCTGCCACTTGCCGCCGAAAGCGACGACGCCCTGGCCGGTGGTCTGGCCTGGCGCCTTGTCACCAGCGAAGGTGTAGAGCGGCCAGGTGTTGTAGGTGATCTGGTCTCCGCCGGCACGCATCACGACCCCGAGTTGGCCGGTCACTCCGGCGCCTCCGGTCGGATTTCCGCCAGCGGTCAAAGACGGCGGCCAGTAGGTGGTGCAAGCACTACTACTGCAGACGATCTTGCCGCCGCGCTCGGGCAGGAAGTAATAGAGGGTGCCGCCCTGCGCGTTGGTGAGGATGGTCCCCAGCTGGGCGTTCGACGTCGCGAGCAGGCTAGCCGGCGCGATGGGTGTGGGGGCTGGGGTCGCCGCCGGCGTCGCCGCACTTGCCGAGGCCGCGGGCGCCGCCGTCGACGAAGGCGCGGGGGGTGCGCCATAAAGTCCGCCCGGCGCGCCGCAGGCCGCCAGGAAAATCGGGAGTCCGACGATCCAGAACAGTCGCTTCATGATTTGATTTGCCTCCTTGAATTGCGCGGGGTCAGTAGCCGTATCCGGATGTACCGGATCCGGATGAGCTGGATCCAGAGCCGGATCCAGAATTTGTGGTGGTCGTGGTGTGGAGGTAGGAACCTGAGGGCGCGGCCGCTGGAGTTTTACCGCTTAGCAGGATCCCAAGGCCGGCAATGACAACCACAATCAGGCCCATAAGGCCGACGAGTGATTTGCGCATCAGGCGGCCTCGACGTGCGCAGCCTGGTCCAGGACGGCTTCGATCTCCAGGTTGATCTCGACCTCGTCGCCGACCAGGAAGCCGCCGCTCTCCAACGCCCGGTTCCAATGCAGGCCGAAGTCCTTCCGGTTCAAGGTGGTCTGCGCACTGGCGCCCGCCCGTCGGTTGCCGAACGGATCGATGGCATCGCCGGCGGCGTGGGTCTGCAACGTCACCGGCCGCTCGACGCCGCGCATGGACAACGTGCCGGTGACGGCATACTGGTCTTTGGCCGTCTGGCTGATCGCGGTGCTCTGAAAGACGATTTCCGGGTACCGCTGGACATCGAAAAAGTCGACGCTGCGCAGGTGATCGTCCCGGACCGATACCCCGGTATTGATCGTTGAAGGATCGAGGCGGGCAGTGATGACCGTCTTTAAGGGATCAAGGTCATCCGTCTCCACGATGCCGTTGGTTACGACCATGTGGCCGCGGACCTTGGTGAACATGTGGCGGACAGAGAACTCCGCCTGGCTATGCGTCGGGTCAATGTTCCATTTCATGCGATCTGCTCCTTGAATAGTGCGAGGCGAAGTTCGTTGGCAAGAATCTCGCTCGCTAGTTAGTTATTCCGAAACGTGCGAAGTTCCGGGGGTGGACACAGGCGAATACGGTTGGGGTTACAGGCGCCGGGTGGCTGGGGCGAGCGAGAGCTCGATGAGCAACATGCCGAGCGACATGGCCAGCAGTATCGGAAGCTGCAGGAAGATGCCGAGCACGATCCCGGCGCCCACGAAGTACGCGTGGATCATCAGACGGGGAAGGAGAGGCATGAGCCATGGACGCGGCAGCCGGCCCTCTGCGTTTCGAATCGCGTACCCGGTCAGCACCACGAAGAGCGCCAACATCACCAGGAAGGTGGGGAAGCCACCGGTTGGCCCGCCAAAGAATCGCTGCTGCAGGACGATGAAGGGCACGAGCGCGAGCAGCAACGTCAGGTACGCGGGGACGGGGACAAGCAGTTGGAGCCAGCGCCAGCCGGAATCGGGGCGGACGTGAGCTCGAAGCCACCGGGTCCAGGCGCTGAAGCCGAAGGCGACAAATAGCCAGCCGTAGTAGTTGCCGGCCGGGACGCCGAAGAAGCCCGCGTGGAGCGGGATGTTCCAGTGCCACAGTCCCTGCCGGATGGCGATCGCGTCGAGCGAGAGATCGAGCAGGATGGCGAACACGGCATCGGCGAATGGCGCCAGCCGGGCCGAGATCCCGAGCCGGTCCGACATGAACATCGAGGAGGTGATGATCATGGCCCAGGCGAGCGCGATCGCCACGGGGACCGACCCAATCTTGATGAAGAATCCCTGGTTATAGGCGTACGAACCGAAAATCGTGATATCGCCCTGCTCGAGGAGCAGGCCGAAAGGGACGGCACTGAGCAGCTCGACGAGACGCTGGCGGCCACCGGAGCGATAGGCAAATCGCGCGGAGAGCACAAACAGGACCAGCATCACGACCTCGACCAGTCCAAAAAGGATGCGCGGCATCGCTCTGAACCCTATGCCCGCCCAGGCGGTTCGGACGATTCAACCTGTTGGAGAACCGTCCGCAGCAGGGCGCTGAGCGCGGACTGTTGTTCGGGCTCCAGCGTCTGCCCCAGCAGCCAGGCGTGGCTCTTCACGAATTCCGGGAATGCCGCCCGCACCAGACGACGTCCAGTGGAGGTGAGCTCGACGACCACCGCGCGGCGGTCCTCTCGATCGCGGCTTCGTTGAAGCAGCCCGATGCGCTCGAGCTGATCCATTCGGCCGGTCAACCCGGCACCGGAGAGCATCAGGCCGCGTGCGACCCGGGAGGGCGATCGCCGGTAGGGTGGCCCAGCCCGATAGAGGGACGCCAGCACCTGGAAGCCGGCGTGCGTAACGCCGAATCGGGAGAAGATAGCCTCCGCGTCCGAGTTGATGTGCAGGGCGATCCTCGCCATTTTGCGACTGGTTCCATCCTGCCCGCCATTGAAGGCTGGGTCGATGGCGGTCACCAATCGCCGGAGCAGCTGATCGAGAGAACGCACGGAGTCGGCTCCCAATGACCGCATGAGACGCTGCTGGTTGCGCCGCCAGCCGGCCCCCGCGACCGCGACCATCTCAGATCCCTGGCGGGTCAGTGAGACCTGCACCCGTCGCCGGTCGTAACGTTCGCGGGATCGAGCCGCCAGCCCGAGCGTGACGAGCTGGTCGACCAGGCCGGTGATACCGGCCGAGGACATCTGCTGGACTTTCGCCAGGAGCGTTGGTGAGAGCTGGTGGGCGGCACTCTTATCCAGCGCCAGCAGCACCTCGAAGCCCGACGGACTGAGCCGATACCGTTCGAGGTGGTCGTCAGCGTCGCGTTCGGCATAGAGCGCAATTCGGGTAACTCGGCCCGTGATGCCGATCGGCGTCGCATCGACGCTCGGGTATACCCGCCGCCACTCGCTCAGGATGTCGTCAACGTGGTCACCTTCGCGCGTCGTCATCACTCGCATACTACGATATCTCGTTCGCGAACGAGAAGTTTGACATCGAGATACCTTCAATGCTACGGTGCAAGGGCGATGCTTTCTTTAGACGACAGGCTGTCGACACCGCCACGCAATGATCCGACGCCGGACGGTGCACAAGTCCTTCTGATTCACGTCATCGGTCAGGCGATCACGGATCACGGCGCGATGGCCTGGCGCGATGAGGTCGACGCATTCTTCTGCGGCCCTGCCTTTGCCCGCTACTGCGCGTTGCTTGGGTGGAATGAGGACTGGGCCCGCCGCCGAATTCAGCGCTTTGTCCGTTCGCCCAAGAGAAACCGCATAACGCATAGCGAGGAGGCCATATGAAGACCTGGAAGGTATTGATCGTCGTTGCCGGAAGCGCCGTGACGCTCGCCGCCTGCGGCGGCGGGGGCACGAATGCCGGCACCGCAACCAGCGACACTGGCTGCACCGTCAAGGGCAATAGCAGGGTGGCGGTTACCCCGGCCGTCGTCTCGAATATCGTGCCCGATCCGAACACCGTTGGCCGGTTCACCCCGAACAACATGACGGTCAAGGTGGGCCAGTCGATCGAGTGGGACTGGCAGGACCCGAACGTGGCACACACCGTGACCTCCGATGACGGCTCCACCTTTGATTCCTGTCTGCAGAACAAGGGCTACAAATTTGTGGTCACGTTCAACCAGGCCGGAAAGATTCCCTACCACTGCACCATTCACCCGCTGATGATCGGCACCATCACGGTGACCCCCTAGCGCGGGCGTGCGAGGTATGCGTGGCATCCATGGAAGAGCGCCAGGCCCGCGCCGAACGCTGGAGCCAAGGGGCGCAGGCTCGGATGGGCACCGTGGAGCCGGAATGGTGGCTACGGATGATGTGCGGTCAGCTCGCCCATGAAGAATCGGCCGCTCAGTACGCGGGTATACGACGCGTCCTCCGGCGCGCGGAAAAACAATTCAGGCAGCGGTTTCGGGCCCGGCCTCGACCATGGCCGGCCGACTAGTTGGTGGGCTTCGGTGCGGATCGCCTTCGGCGTCATCTGGCTGATCGACGGTGTGCTCGAATGGCAACCGGCCGACTTCCACAACTTCTTGCAACTGATCACGGCCATGAGTCAGGGCCAGCCAGCCCCGCTGGCCGCTCTAATCAACGCGGGTCAAGTCGTCGCCGCGGTCAATCCCATCCTGGCCAATGCGCTGCTCGCGGCGCTCGAGACGGCCATCGGCCTGAGCCTGATCACCAACCTGCTGAGCCGATGGGCGCTGCGTATCAGCATCGTGCTGGCGTTCATGATCTGGGTGTTCGGCCAGGGGCTGGGGATGGTGTTCATGCCCGGGGCCACCGACATCCAGTCGGGCCCGCTTTATGTCCTGGTCAGCCTTATGTTGCTCAAGGCACTGCCGGCCAGCGTGTATCGGCGCCCGTATCTCTCCTTGCGCTGAACTACACAGGGCGACGTTTCCATCTCGCTTCCCTTCCCACCGGGACCCCTCCCCCCCTGGGGTCCCGGGTTTTCTTTTTTCGATCACCCGTATCCCGCCGCGTATCGATAGGCTGTGGAATACGGCCAGCTTCGCGCTCTCGCCACCCGGTCACCTGAGGTCCACGTGGTCGAGGGCGCTTTGTACACCGACTGGGAGACCGTCTACCAGGACAACGTGGTCAAGGTCTACCGCATCATGTTTTCGCGGGTCGGGAACCGCCCGGATGCCGAGGACCTGACCTCGGAGGTGTTCGTCAAGAGTCTGCCTAATCTGAATCTCCCTTCTCCCGTGATCCAGGTCAACGGCTACATCAACGTCGCGATTCGCAGTGTGCTGGCGGATCACTGGCGGCGTCATTACGGGGCTCCCCTGGTGGACGTCGAGGTGGAGAACATCAGCCAGGCGCCCGAGGTGACGTCCGCAAACGACGGAACCGGCCGCGCCGGGCGCATCCTGGCGCTGCTGCCAGACCGGTCGCGCGCGATCCTCGAGCTGCGCTTCCTACGCGGCTGCTCGATCAAGGAGGCCGCTCGCGAGATGGGCGTCAGCCCGGGCAACGCGAAGATCCTTCAATATCGTGCGCTCCGCCTCGCCGCGGAAGTCGGAGAGAGGATGTTGTCATGAGGGGTCCAGTCGATCGGATTGCCGCATTCGTGGAGGACCTTATCCACAACCGCCGGCCGTGCCGATTCAAGGCCTCGCCCGAGGAGATGGCCGCGCTTCGGGCGGCCGCGGAACTAGCGGCGGCGCGGCCCGGCGCCAACCGTCCTGACCGCCAGTTCGTCGAGAACGTCCATGCCTACATCAGCGTGAGCGTCGGGAGGATCATTCCGTGAGAACTCCGGTCGACCGCATCGCCGCATTCGTCGATGATCTGATCCACAACCGGCGCCCGCGGCGATTCAGGGCCTCAGCCGAGGAGACGCAGGCGCTTCATGGGGCTGCGGCGCTACGCGCAGCGCAGCCCGGCGCCGATCTTCCCGACCGTGCGTTCATCGAGCGCCTCGGCCGCCAACTCCGCTCGCAGATGGAACCGCCGCGAGGACGCGAGCCCGTTTCGCGTCGTGCCTTGCTGCGGACGGCCGGTCTGGCGGCCGCCGCCGGCGTGGCCGGTGCGGTCATCGATCGAACCGTGGTGTCACAACCGCTCGGCCAGCAGGCCACGCTGATGCCCGATCACGGCACGTGGCGCGCGGTGGCCGCGGTTGCCGACGTGCCGGCGGGCCATGCGATGCGTTTCTCCAGCGGTCCCGTCGAAGGCGTCGTTGTCAACGACAGCGGGACGATAAAGGCGGTGTCCGCGGTCTGCACCCACCAAGGCTGCCTCCTCCTTCTGGATGCGGCCGCCCACCGCCTTCGTTGCCCCTGCCATCCCACGGTCTTCGCGGTGACCGGCAAGCTGATCTCGTATCAGCTCGCGACGCCACCGGCCAACCTGCCGGCGTTGCAGGCCCGTGTGCGCGGCGGCCAGATCGAGGTTCTGGTCGTCTGACGGAGCCGTCGTATCCCGGTTCGTATGGATCAGTGTTATGAAAACTAATCTTCGACCCACCGCGATCCGACCCGACCGTCCATCACGCCGGCTTCCGGCCAGCGGGAATACCGCCCTTGCTGCCTCCGCGCTCATCCAGACCGCACTCGGCATCGAGTTCATTCTGTCTGGCCTCAACAAGTTCGCCGACTCGCGCTATGTTCAGAATTTCAACCAGTTTGTCAGCTCGAATCCAGGCACCTCCAGCGGCGTTCTTTCCGGGTTGGTCAAAGGGCTCGTGTTGCCGAACGTCGCGTTTTTTGCCACCGTCCTGAAATTCTCGGAGCTCACGCTGGGTATCGTTCTGCTCCTTGGCGCCGCCGAGATCGGTCGCCGGCGGTTCTCCGGTCGCTTCGGGCGGGAGCATGGATACGAGGCGCCCGTGGCCCTGGTTGGCGCTCTGGCGGGATTGGCGGTTGCCGGCCTGTCGCTCTCGATTGCCGTCCTGATGGGCGAGCAGCTCCCAACGATCATGCCGGGGCGTGCGTTCACCACGGCGATTCCGGTCGAGCTCTTGCTCGTTCCGCTGGGCATCGCGGTCGCCTGGATGGAGACTGGCCGGTTCCTGGTGCTGTTCCGGCATCGGCCAGTTGCGATGGTTGCGTCGGTCCGTCCGCAAACGATTCCGGTAACCGAACGCAACCGCGCGAGCTAACGGCTCACGTCGAAATCGAAGACCGAGCTTTCGCCGCTCACGTCGTAGACCTGCCGCCCGAGCAAACTGTTCGCGATGATGGCGCTGCGCCACGCCATCAGGCTCAGATTGGGATCCGCGACGCCTCGCATGTGACGGGCCGCATCCTGCGCATAGATGCGCAGCTCGGGCGGTCCGTCCCACTCGAGCGAGAAATCGGCACGGACCGCGAACCCGTCGCGATCCCAGCTCATCCGGCTGGCGAGCGGCTGCATCGCCTCGGGCAAAACGTAGCTGGAGCCGGTGCCCAGGACGATCACGTCGGCGCGGACAGTCCGGCCTGCGCCCCATCGATCGCGTAGCGAAAGATCGCAACCTGCGGACGAGTGCTCCATCCCAGTGACCTCGTGGCCCGGCAGTAGGCGCACGCGACGTCTCGCCG
>Ga0070699_100000966_pt1 | contig 26790 bp, 20 predicted proteins | sample KBSK1503metaG_FD_65473 | JGI IMG/M metagenome (GOLD analysis project Ga0070699, IMG submission 65473) | Corn, switchgrass and miscanthus rhizosphere microbial communities from Kellogg Biological Station, Michigan, USA - KBS K1-50-3 metaG | ecosystem: Host-associated > Plants > Roots >...
AGTTCCGGGTTACGACCTGCTGGGAGGATGTCAGAGGGTCTCCATCGCGTCGACGTCCTTGCACGAACCTTGCCAGGTCCGGCACATTTCGCGCAACCTGCCTTCCGGACTCCGATGAACATCGACGCGCAGCCGCTGATCCAGTGGGCCGGAATCGCCGGCAAGCCGCTGGTCATTGCGGGCCCATGCTCCGCCGAAACCGAGGAGCAGCTGCTGGAGACGGCCGAGCGAGTGGCCGCCCAGGGCGTCGGCTACCTCCGTGCCGGGATCTGGAAGGCGCGGACCCGGCCCAACAGCTTCGAGGGTATCGGAGAGCCGGCGCTGCCCTGGCTCCGGGCGGCGGGGACCCGCTCCGGGCTGCGAACGGCCACCGAGGTGGCCACGCCGGCCCACGTCGAGGCGGCGCTGCGCCACCAGATCGATCTGCTCTGGATCGGCGCCCGCACGACCGTCAATCCCTTCTCGGTCCAGGAGCTCGCGGCCGCGCTCCGCGGCACCACGGTGCCGATCCTCATCAAGAATCCGACGAATCCCGACCTTGCACTCTGGCTGGGTGCCGTGGAAAGGGTCTATTCCGCCGGTGTTCGAGCGCTCGGCGTGATCCACCGCGGCTTCTCCATCGGAGGGCAGACCAGGTTCCGCAATGCGCCGATGTGGGACCTGGTGATCGAGATGCGGCGGACCCTGCCGGGCGTCCCGATTCTCTGCGATCCGAGCCATATCACCGGGCGGCGCGACCTGGTCCCGGAGATCGCCCAGCGCGCGATGGATCTCGGACTCGACGGCCTCATGATCGAAGCCCACCGGTCGCCGGACGAGGCCTGGAGCGACGCGGGGCAACAGGTGACGCCGGAGCGGCTCGGCGAAATCCTGCGACAGCTGCACATCCGGGTTCCGGAAACCGACGACGCCCGGTTCAACGCGCGACTCGGCGAGCTCCGCCAGGAGATCGACGAAGTGGACCAGGAGATTCTGGAGGTGCTCGCGCGCCGGATGCGCATCGTGGAGCAGATGGCCGAGTGCAAGCTGGCCAGCTCGGTCACCACCTTCCAGGTTGCCCGCTGGAAGGCGCTCCTGGACGATCGGATGATGCGGGCGGCGCATCTGCGCCTCGACGCGGACTACGTCAAGGCGCTGTATGAGGTGATTCACGGCGAGTCGCTCCGGTGCCAGAGCGAGATCACCAGCGCCGCCCGGACCGTGGAGCCGGCAGCTTCACCCCCCGACTGAGCGCCGGAGAAGCCGCAGCACCTACGCGACCGATGAGGTTCCCCGGCCGATCCGCCACACGGCCCAGACCGTGAGCGCGAGCACCAGGACCGCGATGATGCCGGCGGGCTGAACGCCCGTCTGCAGGAACGGCGCATACGCCGCCGCGGTCTTCCGCAGGACGATCAGCATCGGCAGTGTGGGACCCTCGGTAAAGACCATCCGGACGGCGATCAACGGGTCCTCGCGGGTCATGGCGGTTGCCCAGGACACGAGGAGCGACGCGCCGATCGCGATGCCGGACACCCAGCGCGGCAGGACGCCGAGCACCGGCACCAGCAGGAAGAAAAGCAGGGGAACGGCGGGCACCATGTAACGCACCCCGGTGTTCCACTGGAGGTTGGCAAACTGGTTCGCGCTGCTGAATAGCCAGAGGGCACCCACACCGGCGAGGGCGATCGTCACCTCCCGGCCGGTCAGCGCGTCCCGGGTGCGGCGGAGGAAAGGGGCGGCGAACGCCAGGACCAGCATCGGGCAGAAGACGAACAGCCCGAAGCGCGGGTCGAACAGGTTCCTCCACAACAGGTCGAAGGTCGGCAGCGTAAACCCCTTCCACCCCAGCACGCTGTACTCCGTGGCGGGCATGTACCGCTGCGCCGGAAACCACGGGCTGCCGAAGGCCGACCATTGATACCAGAGGAGGAGGGCAACGGGTCCCGCGGTTCCCGCGATGTAGGCGATGCTGCGCCGCGCGGCAGCCCGGAGGCCTCCGGCGGCCCAGCCTTCCCAGATCGCCCAGCAGCCGAACACGAATGCCAGGGGGACCGTGCTGTAGTCGCACAGGAGCCCGATCCCCAGGAACACGCCCGCACCAAGCCAGCGGCGGACCCGAGCCGAGTCGTCGCCGGGGCCGGGCCAGCCGAGCCCAACCCATGCGAACAACACCATGTGGGCCACGATCGCATTCTGATTGAGGAACGCGGAGCGGAAGAAGAGCGGGGTGGCGAACGTGTATAGCAAGGCGAGCCAGAGGGCCTTCCGTTCGTCGCCGAGCCGGTGGGTCAGGAAACGAAACAGGACGACGGCGGCTATGGCGCCGAGGGTGGCCATCAGCCCCAGCTGGATGGCAAAGGCGGCGAGCGCGAGCTTCACGTCGAGCCCACGGGCCCGCATTTCGTTCATGAACTTGGCGCGGTTGGGACGGGGATCGTCGTACCCCGCTGGCGGTTTCGGCTGGCCCAGCGCGGGCTTCAGGCGAAAGAGCGCGGCAATGGCCGGGCGCGCGAGCGCATAGGGGAGCGCCCCGAGCATCGAGGCGCCGGGGTTGCTGTTGATGTAGGATCCGCGGCCGGGGATCTCGAAGAGATCGTCGTGCAGCCCGAGATAGGGATCTACCCGGAAGGTGAGGCTCTCGCCGATGGACATGGCGAGATAGGTCTCCCGCGCCACGTTGGAGGTCAGGTGGGCGCCGTACACCAGCCAGGCCGTCAGGAAGAGCCGTGTGGCGATCCCGCTCCGTCCCATACGTGTCGTGCCTCGGTCAGTGGGGCCGGTAGACCACCCAGGCGTTGTAGAGAAGCCAGAGGGCTACGGTCGCGACCAGCGGCTTGTCGTTGAAAACGGTTTCGGTAGGGCTTCCCAGGTCCCGCTGGTGGACCAGGTAGAGGTATCGAAACACCCCATACAAGACAAAGGGGATCCCGTAGCTCAGCGCTTCGGAGCCCACCTTCAGCGCTGTGTCCGAGGTCAGCGAATACATCAAGTACGACACGATCGTCACCGCGAGGAGCACCGCCGAGATCTGGTCGAGGAAAGCTGGGCTGTAATGGGTGAGCACCTTCCGGTGCCCCACCGACTCGTCCCCAAGGACGAGAAGCTCGTGGCGTCGCTTGGCGAAACCGAGATAGAGTGCGAGCAAGCCGCCGCAGAGCAGCAGCCAGACCGACGGCTTGACATGCACGGCCACCGAGCCGGCGATCAAGCGGAGGAGAAAGAAGGTCGCGATGGCGAAGACATCGAGCAGCACCAGGTGCTTGATCCACTTCGAGTAGGCCACGTTCAGGACCAGGTAGCCCCCGATGCACGCCAGGGTGGGCAATCCGTCGGCCGCGGCGAGCGCGAGGGACAGCGCGGCCAGCAGCCCCGCCGCCGCCATGGCGCTCCCGGGAGCGATCCGGCCCGCGGCCACCGGCCGGTCCCGCTTGACCGGGTGGGCACGATCCTCGGCGCAATCGATCACGTCGTTGAATGCGTAGACCGCGCTGGCCGCGAGGCAGAAGGCCACGAAGACCAGGAGCGCGTCCGTCACCACGGCCGTTTCGGTGGCCCGACCCGAGAAGAGCAGCGGGGCGAGGACGAAGACGTTCTTGGCCCAGTGCTTCGGGCGCAGGAGCTTCAGCCAGTCGCGCACTCCCGCGCTCCGGCCGGCGGCCTCAACGGTCATCGTGCGGCGCTCGGCGGAGGCCATGGCGTTTCAGCATACCGATCTCCCGATCCGGAACCCGGGTGGGGGTCAATAGAGCAGCGCGTAGAGCAACGCCTCGATGCGCTGCGAGATCCGTACCGACCATCGGAAGCTGCCGGGCTCCACCGTGGGCAGCTTCACCGACCGCACGCCCGCGAGGTTGGCCCCAGCCACATCGGTCAGGTACTGATCGCCGACCATCAGGACACTGTCCTTGGTGGCCTCGAGCTCGCGAATGGCGTACTCCACAAGGAGCCGGTTCGGCTTCCGGATCACCCTGGCGCCCTCCGCCAAGCGAGCGGCGAGCTCGTCCGGTGTCCAGGAGTCGGCTCCCTCGAACAGCCGGCGGAACAGTACCGCCTCGCCGAGGGTATAGGCACGCAGAATCGGAATCCCGGGAAAGATCGTACCGAGTTCGCGATATCGGGCCTCACCGGCATTGGACAGGACCGCGTGGCGCAGGTGTCCAAGCGAGAGCAGCGTGCGAAACGGCCCCTCCGCTTCCGGGACCAGCGTGGGGCGCCGGTCGCCGGTGAGCGTGCCATCCACATCCCAAACTATCCCTTTGATGGCGTGACGCTCCAGGAAGGCCGAATCCAGCGACAGGAGAGAGGGAAGCCGCCAGGTAGGGCGCATCTGGTGGAGCAGGCTCAACAGCCGTGGTGCCGACTGCACAAACGTCGCGAGAGCCGAATCGCCAGTGGCGATCCGGCTCACGGGGTGGCTTCCGGGGACGGGGAGGCTGGACGTTGCATTCCGGGCATAATAACGGAGGATTGGGGCTGTGGAACGGGGCTTGCTATGCTGACAGGGCTTCCGCTATGAGGCATGGATGAAACTTCAGGTTCGCGGGCTCCCGCCCCTGGTACCGGCTACGCCCACCCCCGGTGGAGCCCGTTGGGCCGTCGGAGTGGTCGCGGCGCTGGTGGTGGTCGGCCTGGTCCTGCGCGTTCTCCATCTGGGCACAGGACTCTGGTTCGACGAGATCCAGACGCTCGTCGACTACGTCCGCTCCCCGCTTGGCACGATCGTCACCAACTACGACAATACCAATCAGCACTTGTTCTATTCCGTCCTCGCCCGGATCAGCACCACGTTGCTCGGCGAATCCGGCGCGGCCCTCCGGCTGCCCGCTGCGCTCCTTGGAACGGCCAGTCTTCTGGCGTTCTATCTGCTGGCGATCCGGGTGACCGGCCGGGTCGAGGCGCTGCTGGGGACCGCGCTGCTCACGTTCTCCTATCACCACGTCTGGTTCTCCCAGAATGCCCGGGGCTATTCCGGCTTGCTGCTCTTCACGCTCCTTGCCACCGCGGCGTTTCTACGGCTGCTGAGCGAACGGGATGCGGGCTGGGGCGCCGTTGCGGCCTATGGCATCAGCGTGGCGCTGGGAGCATACCTTCACCCGCTGGCGATTCTGGTACCTATTGCCCATGGCCTGGTGCTGGTCGTGCTGTGGTGGCGCGTCCGGCGGACCGCACCAGAGGCCGGGTGGCGGCCGGCCGCGGGTATCCTGGTCGGCGCTTTGCTGACGCTGGTCCTCTACACGCCGGTCCTTTCCCAGGTGTTCGGCACGCTGACCGGACCGAACCCGGCGGCCGCGGAGACGGTGTGGAAGAGTCCGCTCTGGATGCTCAAGGAGACCATCTCGGTCCTCGGGACGGGACTGCCCGGCGGCTGGCTGTCGGTGGTGGTCGCGGGGCTGGTCTGCATCACTGGCCTGGCGAGCTATGGCCGCCAGAGCGCGGCGGTCGCGGCGCTGCTGGTGCTTCCCGGGCTTTTGACGGCCTCGGTCATCCTGGCGCTCAATCACAACCTCTGGCCCCGGTTTTTCTTTTTCAGCGCCGGCTTCGCCATCCTGATCGCGATGCGCGGCGGGTTCGTCATCAGCCGGGCCATGTTCCGGCAGCGAGGCAACCCGGTGGCTGTGGCGGGCGCGGTGCTGGTGATCATCGCCAGCGCGCTGACGGTGCCGCGGGCCTGGCGCCCCAAGCAAGACTTCGAGGGCGCGCGGGACTTCGTAGAACGCACCCGGGCACCCGGCGACGCCGTGGTGACGGTCAGCCTCACGACGTATCCGTACACTCAGTGGCTCGGCCGCGACTGGATCGATCTCGGGACGGTCGAACAACTGAAAGCGGTGGAACGGAGTCACACGCACACGTGGCTGCTGTATACCTTCCCTATCCGGCTCAGGACAATGCTGCCCGGAATCTGGAAGCGCCTGACCGTGGCCTACGACACCGCGGCGGTGTATCCCGGCACGATCGGGGGCGGCGACATCGTCGTCATGAAGTTCCGGCCAGAGCCTCCCTCGCCATGAGGACCCTGTGATCGAAGAGATCGTGGTCGATGAGCTGGCCAAGCTTCCGCGCGCCGTCAGCGTGGTCATCCCGGCGTACAACGAGGGCGCGCACGTAGCCGCGCAGATCGTCGCGGTGCGTGACGTCCTGGAGCAGACCGGCTGGCCGTTCGAGATCATCGTCGTCGATGACGGCTCGACGGATCGCACGGCGGAGGAAGCCGACTCCACCGGGGCGCGGGTGCTCCGCCGGCCGGAGAACCGTGGGTACGGCGCGGCGCTCAAGCTGGGAATCCGGCAGGCCACGCACGGGTGGATCCTCATCACCGACGCGGACGGCACCTACCCGGCGGAGGCGATTCCGCAGCTGCTGGCGGAGGCCGAGCGGAGCGCGATGGTGGTGGGAGCCCGGCTGGGGAAGTTCGTTAAGATTCCGATCATCCGCCGACCGGCGAAATGGTTTCTCACCCGGTTGGCGAGTTACCTCGCCGGCCAGCGCCTGCCCGACCTCAACTCGGGGCTCCGCCTGATTCGGCGCACCCTCGTGGAGCGCTACGAGCCGCTGCTCCCTGATGGATTCTCCTTCACCACCACGATCACGCTCGCCGCGGCCTGCAACGGCCATCCGGTGCATTACGTGCCGGTCGACTACCACGCCCGGCTGGGCCAATCGAAGATCCGGGCTCATCATGCCTATGACTTCACGCTGCTGATTCTCCGGACCATCATTTTCTTCAATCCGCTCAAGGTGTTCATCCCGCTGGGAGTGATCCTGGGGCTGGCCGGGCTCGCGAAGCTGACCTACGACATCGTCATCGGCAATCTCTCGGAAAGCGCCGTCCTCTCGCTGCTGGGAGCGCTCATTGTCTGGGCGGTGGGACTGCTGGCCGACCAGAACAGCCGGATCGGGTTGCGCCGGTGAGGCCCTGGGCCAAGGCCGCCATCAGCATCGTACTGCTGGCACTCCTCTTCATCCTGCTGCCGTGGAGCCAGGTCCGCGAAGCGCTCGGCCGGTTGCCGCCCCGCGTGTGGCTCGGCGTGCTGACCGGCTTCGTGCTGGGCCATGCGCTCGGCGTCGCCAAATGGCGGCTCTTCGTCAACGCCGCCCGGGGCGGTCTGCGCCGACTCGACGCGGCGCTCTGCTACTCCGCCGGCCTGTTCGCCAATCTCTGCCTGCCCAGCATCGTGGGTGGTGATCTGCTGCGACTGGGGCTCGCGGGAAAGCTCACCCGCCGGCCGGAGGCAGCCCTCTGGGGCGGCATCATGGACCGGCTCACCGATCTGCTCTCGCTGGCCATTCTGGTGACGACCGGAGCGATCCTGGTGCGGACCAGGGTCGAGGGATGGCTGAGCCAGGTGATGACGGTCGGCTTCGCCGTGATCGCGGGGGTGCTGCTGCTCCTCCTGCCGCTCGCGGTGCGGCGTCCGCTGGCGCGATGGCCCAGGCGGCTGCGCCGCCCGGTGGGGCGGGGCCTGGTCGGTCTTCGGCAGCTGTGGCGGCGGCCCGGGGCGGCGGCTGCCGGCCTGGGGCTCTCGCTTTTGATCCAGGGCAGCTTCGTGCTCCTCAATTCCTGGCTCGGACGGAGCGTCGGCATCGAAGTCGATCTCGCGGTCTGGTTCCTGGTCTGGCCGCTCGCGAAGATCGCGAGCCTGATGCCCATCAGCCTGGGGGGCCTGGCGGTCCGCGAGGCCAGCCTGGCGGCGCTCCTGCTGCCGTTTGGGGTTCCGGTTTCGCGTAGCGTGGTGTGTTCGCTTCTCTGGCAGACCGTGCTCATCGCCGGTGGCTTGCTGGGCGGGCTGATCTGGCTGGTGCTGCACCGCTCCCGGCACATCTCGTTCCGGGCCGTGGACGGCCATGTCACGGTGTCGCGATCGGGGGGCGAGTGAGCGCCCAGCCGCGGGTGGTGATTCTGGGTGCCGGACCCGCCGGCCTGGGCGCGGCGTACCAGCTGCGCCATCTCGATCGCGCCCGGGTCACGGTGCTGGAGCAACAAGGGGTTCCCGGCGGCAACTCGGGGAGCTTCGAATTCGGCGGCCTGCGCGTGGACTACGGGAGTCATCGCCTGCATCCGGCCTGCGACCCGGAGATCCTGGCCGACATCCGCCGGTTTCTGGGCGAGGACCTTCTGGATCGGCCCCGGCACGGCCGCATCGGCTTGCGGGGAAAGTGGGTGCATTTCCCGCTCAAGCCGGCGGACCTGCTGCTCCGGCTCGACAAGGGATTCGCGCTGGGCACGCTCCGCGACATGGTGCGGAAGCCGTTCATGCGCCGCGGGCCAGGCGACAGCTTCGCGAGCGTCTTGCGGGACAGCCTGGGCCCCACCATCTGCGATTCCTTTTACTTCCCGTACGCCCTCAAGATCTGGGGCCGCCCGCCCGAGGAGCTCTCCGCCATCCAGGCGCGCCGTCGGGTGTCGGCGGGTTCCTTCACCAAGCTGGCACGGAAGGTGTTGTCGCAGGTACCCGGTTTCAAACCTCCCGGGTCGGGCCGATTTTTCTATCCCCGCCGGGGATTCGGGCAGATCAGCGAGGCCTACGCCAAGGCGGCGGTCGACGCGGGAGCGGAGATCCGTTTCGGGCGACGGGTGACCCGGGTCATCGCTCCGTCGAGCGCGGCGAATCCCTGGATCATCGAGGCGACCCAGGGTGAGGTGGTCGAGCGGATCGAGGCCGACTATGTCTGGACGACGCTGCCCATCTCCCTGTTCGGACGGCTCATGGGAGACGCGGTTCCTCCCGCGGTGCCGGCGGCGGCCGCGGGCATCGACTACCGGGCCATGGTGCTGATCTACCTGTCGCTCCCGGTGAGCCGGTTTACCGAGTACGACGCGCATTATTTCCCCAGCGCCGACGTGCGGATTACCCGGCTGTCCGAGCCGAAGAACTACGCGGACCTCACGTCTCCTTCCGACAGCACCGTCATTTGCGCCGAGCTGCCCGCCAGTCCGGACGATCGTCACTGGGCCATGACCGACGCCGAGCTGGGGGAACTGGTTGCCGCGGACCTGGCCCGCTCCGGAATCCCGCTCCCCGCGCCGCCGAAGGCGGTGCTGGTGCGGCGGCTTCGCCAGGCCTATCCGATCTACGCCATCGGGTACGAGCGACCCTTCACCGTACTGGATGAATGGGCGGAGACGCTTCCTCGCGCGCTCAGCTTCGGACGGCAAGGATTGTTCGCGCACGACAACACCCACCATGCCCTCGCGATGGGGTATGCCGCAGCCAAGTGTCTCGGCGCATCGGGGTTCGATCGGAATGCCTGGATGGAGTACCGCAAGATCTTCGAAACCCACGTCGTGGAAGACTGAAGGGACCTACACGCGGTAGTACTCCCGGTACCAGGCGACAAACCGGGCAATGCCGACGTCGAGTGGCGTGCCGGGCCGGTAGCCGAAGTCCCGGTCCAGGGCGTCGATATTGGCGTACGTGGTCGGTACGTCGCCCTGCTGCATGGGCACGAAGATCTTCTCCGCGGTCTTTCCAACCGCCCGCTCGACGGCCTGGATCAAGTCCATCAGCTCACTGGACTGGTTGTTGCCGATGTTGTACAGGCGGTAGGGCGCGGGACTGGTCGCGGGATCGGGATCGCTGCCCGACCAGGCGGCGGATGGCGATGCGGGGCGGTCGGAGACCTTGACCACGCCTTCGACGACGTCATCGATGTAGGTAAAGTCGCGCCGCATCTTCCCGTGGTTGAAGACCTGGATCGGGCGGCCCTCGAAGATTGCCCGGGTGAACAGGAAATAGGCCATGTCGGGACGGCCCCACGGCCCGTACACGGTGAAGAAGCGGAGGCCCGTGACGCGCGTGCCGTAGAGATGGGCGTAGGCGTGGGCCATGAGCTCGTTGGATTTTTTGGTTGCAGCGTACAACGACACCGGATGATCGACGTTCTGGCTCTCGCTGAAGGGGGTCGCGGAGTTGAGGCCATAGACCGACGAGGAGGAAGCATAGGTGAGGTGCTCGACTCCGTGATGGCGGCAGCCCTCGAGGACGTTCAGAAACCCGGCCAGGTTGCTGGTCGCGTATGCGTGGGGATGGGTCACCGAGTATCGCACCCCGGCCTGAGCCGCCAGATGGATGACGCGGGGGAAGCGCTCGGTGGCGAAGAGCTCGTCGACCGCCCCTTGATCGGCCAGCTCCGCCCGGGCGAACCGGAAACTCGGCTGCCGGGCGAGGCGGTCAAGCCGGGCCCGCTTGAGGGCCGGCTCGTAGTAGTCGTTCAGATTGTCGAGTCCGACGACTTCATCGCCACGCGCCAGCAGGCGCTCGCAGACGTGATAGCCGATGAAGCCCGCTGCTCCGGTCACCAAGTGCTTCATGGAGTGGAACTTACAAAGCCCACCATTTCTGCGCAGCCAGCCCGGGAAAGGGTGCGGTGTGGGAGCATGGGGCCGAGGGCGTCTCCCAGACGAGAGGATGAGCGCGGCGGCGGCCCGATCTCCCTACACTTATTCCGATGTCACTGAAGGAGCCAGAGGTCATGCCGACTCTCGTTCATGCACGTCCCCGGGCGCCTGGGTTCTGGGTCCTGGGTTTGGCTCTCACCGGCTTCGCGTGCGGCGCGGCGGATTCCGGCTCCCCACCCCCGTCGCTTCCGCCCCCTCCACCACCGGCCGGGGTGATCGCCACCGTTACGGTCGACACGCTGACCCGTTTCCAGGTCATGACCGGGTGGGAGGCCAGCGCCGACGCCGCGCTCACCGGTGGCAATGCCGAGTTGTGGCGAGAGGAGATGATTAATCTCGCCGTGACGGACCTCGGGCTGAACCGGCTGCGTTTGCCGTACCGGAACGGGTCGGAAAACCCGGTCGACAACTACACGGAATTCCAGGAAGGCCGGCTGACCAATACGGAGTGGCGCTGCAAGCGGTACACCACGATCAATGACAACAGCGACCCCAATGTCTTCGCACCGGGAGGGTTTTACTGGACGGAAATGGACAATCGAGTGGAGAAGCTGGTGCTGCCGATGAAGCAGCGGCTCGAGGCGCAGGGGGAATCGCTCGTGCTCAGTCTCACCTACATCGCATTCCTGAGCCAGTGCAATCCCCTGCCGCCCTACCCGCACATCAATCCGGCGGAGTATGCCGAATTTGTGCTTGCCGCCTTTCTCCATCTCCAGCAGAAGTACGGCCTGGTGCCGAATAACGTCGAAGTTCTGCTCGAGCCCGACAACACCGGGGCGGCGAGTCCGTGGAACGGAAACGGCACCGCCATCGGCCAGGCCATCGTGGCGACCGGCCAGCGTCTGGCGGCAGCGGGGTTTCATCCGAAGTTCACGGCGCCATCCACGAAGGGCATGAACACCGCTATCACCTACTTCGACGATCTGATCAAGGTTCCAGGAGTGCTCCCGTTCATCGGCGAGATCGCCTATCACCGCTACGGGGGCGTCTCCGATGCCAATCTCACTGCGATCGCCGACCGGGGCAGGGCCAACGGGGTGAAGACCGCCATGCTCGAGCACATCGGCAGCGGGGTTGAGGATCTCTACAAGGACCTCGTCCTCGGCCGGGTTTCGGCGTGGGAGCAATTCACCATGGCCTTCGCGCTCGCGGACGACGGGGCCCAATACTACGTCATTGTGAACAACCAGCCCGTACTGGGGATCCGCTCCCGCTACCTCCGGCAGTACTTCCGGTACGTCCGACTCGGCGCACAACGGGTGGGGGCGGGGAGCGACAACCCCGCGGTGCGCCCGGTGGCTTTCGTGAATCAGAATGGAAAGACGGCGGTGGTAATCCACGTGGCCGGTGCCGGAGACATTTTCGTGCGTGGGCTCCGGCCAGGGACCTACGGAACCAGCGTGACGACCGACGCAGCCACCGGAATGGAGCTGGGGAACCAGGTCGTCGGCCCCTTCGGGACGATGGTGGTCGCCGCTCCGGCCGGAAGCGTGCTGACCGTATACCGACAGTGAGGAGGGTCGTCTCCAGAACGTAGTGGCGTATTCGTGCCCGCCGTGCCACAATCCCTGCGTTGCCATGCCACGTTCCGCTTGGGGAGGCGAGATCCGACTTGGAAAGTCGCGGCGGTACGCGCGCAGTAGTCCGGCTCGGGGCCGCCTTCGCGGCGTGCGCGGGGCTCGTGCTCGCGGCGGGAAGTCTGGGCGAACGGATCGCCGGCATCTATCCTGGAGCCATACCGGCTCATCCCTACTTCATCCCGGCGCACGCGGCGGTGTTGTACCTGCTGTGGCCGGCGGTCGTACTCGCCACCCTCATCATCATCGTCTTTCCCGGAATTTGTCTGGCCCTCCTGCGCCGGCCGCCCACTTCACTCGCGCCGCTCGTCGTCGAGGGCTTTGCCCTGAGCATGGCCGTGCAAATTCTGGTGCAGGTGCTGGTGAGCGCCTGGATTCCGGAGCGTTCCCCTCGCGCCGTGGTGTTTCTGCTGATCGGCACGGGGGCGGTCAGTTGGCTGCTGCTCGCGGCACGCCGCCATCACCGTCGCGATGTGCCCTGGGCGGCCGAAGACCGGCGGCGCCTCGCGTGGCTGGTCGTCCTGCCCGCTCTCGCCGCTATGATTCTGCTGCCGGTCCTCAGCTGGCAGGATTTCAACCCGGACGGTCTTGAGGCCTTCAGTACCGGAAGGTCGTTGTTCAGCCACGCTCTCCCCCTGATGCCGAACGGACGGGCTGCCGGCATCGGTCTGGGCATGCTGACCGAAGCGTACCCAATTCACTGGTTCATCGCGCTGATCGGACCCGTGGAAGCGGCCGCGAGACTCCCGGTCATCCTGGTGATCCCGGTCCTGTTTGCCGGGCTCATGTCGCTGGCTGAGTTGGGCGCCGTGCGGCGGCTCCGGGCCGGGGAAGAGGCTGCGCTCGCGCTGGGGCTGGCAGCTGTGATCGTCACGATCGTCTACAACGCCTCCTACCATGTCTACTCGGCGGACATGGCTTCGCCGGGTGCGATCGATTTCCTGGCAGCGACCTTCCTGGTGGGCGCGACGCTGGGGTGGTTCACTCGCGACGGTCCCGGCTTTACCGTATGCACCCTGCTCGGATTCTTTACGCGCCCCACGATGCTGCTCTGGCTGGTGCTCCTCGGACTCGGCTGGCTGATTGCGGCGCCTCGCGAGTGGCGGCGGCTGGCATGGATCGCCGCCGGGCTTCTCGGCTGCCTCGTAGCGGGCGCGGTGTTCGAGCGTGTCGTGGGTCCCCTCGCCGGGCTCAGTTTCGAGCAGGACAGCGGAGCCCTGGGGCACCGGCTGCGATTCCTCCGCTTCACGGACGTCCAGCGCTTCGCGTTCCTCGTGGTTCCGTCGGGGTTTCTGGCGACACTCGCGCTCCTGGCCTGGCGGCGGCAGGACGCATCCGCCCGGGCGCTTTCGGTGGCGACCGTGGGGTACTTCGCTTTTTTCTACGTGATCGCCTTCACCGCACCGCACCATTTTCTTCCCGCGATGCTGATTCCCCTCGCGGTGCTCTGGCGGGTGGCCCTGACGCGGTCCCCCAGCCGGAGCCTCATCGCGGCGGCGGTGGCCGGCGCGCTGGTGGGGCTGGTCCTGAGCCTTCCTCGCTCGTTGGCGGTGGACCGCTCGATGCGCGCGATCGGTGCGGAAACGGACTACCGTATCGGTGAGTATGGGGACGGGTTCGCCGGCTACCGGAAGGCGTTCGAAGGACGGCGGGTGCTCGATTCTCTGTTCCCCACCTGGCAGACCGGCGGCGATCCTGCGCACGAGCGCATCGGCCACGCGTGGGTTCAGGTGCACTACGCCCGTCGCGGCGCACCAACCGGCGACCCCGCCAACTACGTGGTGCTTCCCGTAGCGGAGCCACCGCCGGCGGACCTGACGCTGGTCGCCGCGGACACGATTGCCGCGCTCTACGTTCGGGATGTACAGCTGTGGCAGCGCGAGCGGCACTCGCCACCGCGGACTGATTTCAGGAGCTGGATCTACGACCTGCCGCGAACCACCTTGCTCGAAGTGTGGGGCGCGCCGGCCGGCGCCTATGACGTGGATCTGCGCGCGCTATTGAACCGCGTGCTTGGCCGACCAGGCGGACCCGGCCCCGGCGGCCGCTAGCGCCACCAGTATCACCAGCACGTAGTCGAGCACGTGCTCGAAAACGTGGCCCGCCACGACGCCGGCGAGTGCCGAATGGAGCTGCGCCGTCGCGGCGAAGTCCGCATTGCGAAACGCGATGACGAGGAAGATGGGGATCCCGACCAGCGCCCCCCAGACCGCGGCTCGCATGGCACGCGAGGTCCGCCCATTCGGCGCCGCGCCGGAGCCGGGGTGCGCCCGCGGGCCGGTGATCCACCGCAGGACGGCAATGGTCAGCGGCAGGGTGATCAATCCGTGGGTGAGGATCTCGCGGGCCTGGTGTCCGATGTAGCGCGCGGAGGTGACGAGATCCGCCTGCACGCCGAACACGACGGTGAGCAGGCCCATCCAGCCCCAGGCGGCGGCATGGAGCACACGCGCGGTGCCTGCAGGCCGGACGAGACCGCCGCGGCCCGCCCAAATACCGGTGACCGCGTATGCCGCGGCGCCGAACCAGACCGTGCTCAGCAGGTGGTAGTTCCAGTGCCTCCCGTACGCCGCCTCGTCATCGCGGGTGCGGTACTGCAGCAAGTCGCGGAGGGCCTCACGGGACCCCTCTTCTCCCGCCGCCGCCACGAAGGCGAGCAGCACCAGGCCAATGGCGAGCAGCGCCGCCGCGCCCGCGAACGGCCGCCGTGCTGCGCGTTCGGCAGACGCAACCGCCGCGGCGCAAAACAGCCCCATCGCCACGTCGATCGGCACTTCCCGGAGAAGATGGCGGAAGAACAATACGGTCTGGCCCAGGGTGTAACGGCCGCTCTCGTGCACGATGACCGGCCACAAGGCCAAGCTGTCGTGCTCGAAGGCCAGCCACGCGTAGGCGCCGGCCAGCAGTATGATCGGCACGACCAGCAGCAGCTGGGTTGGCCAGCGCGCCTTCAACCAGGGGGCAAGACTCACTGGGATGTCGTCGTAGTCAGAAGAGCCGCCACAAGAGCGGCATGCGTGCCAGGTCCACCTGGTAGGCGTGTGCCTGGAGACCGAGGAACTTGTAGAGGGTGGAGCGCGGAATCCGATAGACGGCGGATCGGAAGTCGGTACTGGGGGGTGTGTCCCGGTCGCGCCGCCAGCGAGCCGTATCGCGCACGAACATGGCCAGCCCCCGCTGGATCCCCACGCGGGTGAATCCCTCGGGCGGTGCTGCCCCTTCCAGCTGGATCACGTAGTTCACGGTGTCGGCCGCGGTTCGGGTATTCGAAGCGTAGTACAGCATCCCCAGGGCGTCGCCGACACGCTCCCGCGCCGCATCCGCCACGTCCCATTCCGGGCGGAACAGGAAGCGGATGCCAAGCCGGGCCTGCAGCGCGTCACGATACGCAGGCCAATCGCCGTTCAGATTCCCCACTCTGACGTCGATCGCTCTGCCGAGCTCCCGGGTCGGGCGGGCCGCCGGAAAGGAGCGGGGCAGTGAGAGCACCAGGCTCACCGCAGCTGCGATCAGCGCGGCGCCGGCCGGCCAGCGCGCCTCGCCGGCGAGCGCGATCCTCCAGTACACGACGACCGGCAGGATCATAACGGGCACAAAGTGGTGCAGGGAAATGAACGCCTGCACATAGAAGAACAGGAAATAGAGCAGGCAGAACAGGGTGAGCTGCCGGGCCAGCGGGTCTTGGCGTCGCCAGAACAGGAGCGCGAAGGTCGGCAGGATTCCGCCGGGGACCACGAGGAAGAGCAGCCGCCGCGCGTCGGTAAGGGTCAGGTAGCGGACCCGGTCGAGGATCCCGCTGGAGGCGTAGCCCACCCCGAGTCCATCGGCCTTTCGCGGAACGAAGACCCGCTCGTACAGCGTCGCCGCGACGACACACAGGACGATCGCCACGACGAGCCGGACCAGCTGCCCGCGACGTTCCGCCGGAGCGAGTGTCACGGTTCCGATGGCGAGCAGGCCCAGCACCATCAGTCCGGTTGGCCGGGCGAAGCACGCCAGCAGCGCGAAGGCGAGCAGCCACCAGGTGCGGCCTTCCCAGGCGAACAGGATCGTCGCAGCGATACAGAGAACGGTGAGGGTCTCGAATGTCGCGGGCGCCGATGCATCGGCCGAGTACGGCGTATAGCTGGCGCTGAACACCATCGCGACCACGTAGGTGGCGAGCGCGAGAACGATTGCCCCTTCGGCGGTCGGGCCGAGGCGCCGCGGCGACCGATGCTCGATCAGGTCGGTGATCACCGCAAAGAGCACCGGCAGGTAGAGCGCCATCGGGAGGCGGGCCGCCGCCTCGATGGGACCAATCAAGGTGACGAACCAGCCGTTCGGATATGCCATCGTCATCATGCCGACTCCGAGGCCCATGAGGCCGCTGACCGAAGTCGGGAACCGCGGCACGACGTAGCTCGCCATCGAGCGGCCGATCTCAAGCGCCTCGGCCCCATCCTCCGTCATGTCCTGCCAGAAGATGGCAGGCAGCAGCAGGACCACCGTGAGGGCGACCAGCGCGACCATCCACCAGAGCCGGCGGCGGTCCTCCCGCTCTGCCGGCAGCGAGACGGCCCGTCCGCCATGCAGTCGCAGCGCCAGCAGACCGAGCAGAGCGGTGTCCAGCACCACCTCGGTTACCGCGAAGGCGCCCGCGCCCAGCGGTACCACGCCCGAGAGCTTGAGTGCGGTATGGGCGAGGCCCCGGACGATGAGCGCACCGCCGAAGGTCGTGGCCGCGAGCAGACCGGGCCGGCGCGAGCCGCCCGCGATGAGCGACATCAGGAACCCGGGGACGAGCAGCATCCCGACCATGCCGAGCACGACCAGGGGTGTCGCCCCGTACAGGAGCAGTCCGTGGCGGGGAATGAAGAACGGATGCGGCGGAAGGGCGCCCGGGTAGAGACCGGCGACTCTCTGCAGCACGCTCGGGAGTCCGAGACCGGCAGCGACCACGATTGCTACCGCCAGTCCGAGCGCCGGGACTCGGCGCATGGTCAGCGAGCCGGTAGCCGCTTCAGGTGTCACGGACGGGTCCGGCTCACGCGGTATACCCGCAGGTCGTAATCGTCGCGGGCTTCGCGCCGGAACCGGCGTGCCCCATTCGGAGAGAAATCATCCAGCAGGCGCACGTCGCTCATGTCGGCGACGTGGGCGACGCCGGCCGCAACGCCCTCGGGGTGTTGCTCCATCCACGCCGCCAGCGACCGGGGACCCTTGATGCTCCGGCTGTAGCGGCCGCCCACGAAGTAGAACGGCATCCCGGAGGTGACATAGCGCGAGGCGTCGTCGGGCCGGTCCACGTGCCATGCCTCGCGTCCCAGCCGGCGCAAGTAGAACACCACGCCGGGCTCACCGAGGACTACGATCGGGTCGGAGCCTCCGGCGAGGCGGTTCACTTCCTCGGCGCCGACCCGCAGCTGATCCCGGGGGCGCCAGGGTACCGCCGCGGGCGTCACCCCGCGGGCACCGAGGAGGACCGCAGCTACCAGCACCACGGTGAGCGGCGCCGCGATCCGCATCCGGGCCGGGAACTCGGTGAGCACCAGCCACTCGATCGTGACGCCTGCCAGGAGTGCGGCGGCCGCCAACCAGGGCAGCAGCAGCCGAGGGTAGGGCGTGTACAGGGGTGTGAGCACCGTGAACACGCCGAAGAACGCCAGCGCGAACCAATGAGGCGTCCACCGCCAGCCATGGCGCGTCAGCAGGAGGATCGCACCCCCGATGGCCAGCACGCCCAGCACGGCAGTGGCGCCGAGCGCGAGCGTGAGAATGGTGAGCGAGACGGCCCACACGACCGTACCGGCCCGCCGCGCCGAGGCGTGGGCGACGGCGATCCAGCCGACCAAGGCTAGGGGAGCGAGTCGCGCGGTCCAGCCCTCGAGGTACAGCTGATCGCGCAGCTGGGCGAGCGTGTTCTGGACCAGCGATGCCGGCTTCAGGAAGCGGGTGTGCTCGGCGGTGAGCCGGCCGTAGCCGCCCGGCTGACCATGGACATAGAGCACCCATGGAATGTAGAGCGCCAGCGCGATCGCCCCCGCTAGGACCAGGCGAAGGATCAGGGACTTCCGCTCGCGCGAGCCGGCGACCGTCAAGGCGGGCAGCAGGGCCGCGACGGCGATCGCGCCGGCGAGCCAGCCATGATACTTCGTGTTCCAGGCGAGACCGGTGAGCACCCCCGCGAGGGCGGCTGCGCCGAGGCTCTGGCGGTCCTCGGCGCGCGCGAAGGCCCCGAGCGCCATCACGAACAGCGCGAGGAACAGCGCGTCAGTGAGGCCGGCTCGCGAGTAGAGGATGTGGAAGTCAGACAGGGCCAGTGCCAGCGCCGCCGCGCCACCGGCTGCCCGGCCGAACCAGCGCCGGCCGATGAGGTATATCGCGACGACGGTGGCCACTCCAGCGGCGACGGAGAGGCCGAACAGGATCGCTGCGGACGTCGTGCCGAACAGGGCCATCAGCGCGGCCCCGGTGCCGAAGAAGACCGGCGGCGAGAGGAAATGCTGGAGCGGATAAAGCCCGCGCGGAGCCTCGCCCGTCGCGATGGCCGCGGAGCTCATCGCGTAACCACCTTCATCGAAGTGATCGACCCCGAGCCGGTCGAATGCGATGACGCGCAGCACCAGCGCGGCGAGCGCCAGGAGCACAACGTCCCAGCGGAACCGTGCGCCGGGAGCTTGGACAAGGGGGGGCATCAGGACTAAATTGGCGACCACAACCCATGTCATGCAAGCTCGTCTCCGTCGTCGTCCCTGTGTACAACGAAGCGGAGGTCATCGGCGAGATGTACCGCCGGCTGACCCACGTCGCCGCCGCGCTTCCCGATCTCGATTACGAGCTGGTGGTTGTGGATGACGGCAGCCGCGACGAGAGCTATGCGTCCCTGCTGTCGATCGCCCGGACCGATTCCCGCCTGCGGATCCTGAAACTCTCCCGAAACTTCGGCCACCAGACAGCCATCACCGCGGGGATCGACGTCGCTCGGGGCGATGCCATCGTGGTCATCGACGCCGACCTCCAGGATCCTCCCGAGATCATCCCGGAAATGATCGCGCGCTGGCGCGAAGGCTTCGATGTGGTGTACGGCGTGCGGGCCAAGCGTTCCGGTGAGACGTTGATGAAGCTCGCCACGGCGTCGATGTTCTATCGCATGCTCGACCGGATGACGAACATCTCGATCCCGGTGGACGCCGGCGACTTCCGGCTGATGAGCCGGCGCGCGGCGGACCAGCTGCGGGCCATGCGCGAGAAGGACCGCTTCGTCCGCGGGCTGATCAGCTGGATCGGATTCCGGCAAACCAGCGTGCTGTACCAGCGGGAAGCGCGCTTTGCCGGCAAGACCAAGTACCCTTTCCGCAAAATGCTCAAGTTCGCGATCGACGGACTCACTTCGTTCAGCACCGCGCCGCTGAAGCTGGCCACCTGGATGGGCTACCTCGCGTCCGCGTTCGCGTTCATCTACCTCGCCTCGGTCTTCGTGCAGAAGTGGCTGGGCAAGACGGTCGAGGGATGGGCGACGATCATGGTCGCCATGCTGTTCATGGGTGGCGTTCAGCTCATCTGCCTCGGCATCATGGGCGAGTATATCGGGCGGATTTTCACTGAAGCCAAGCAGCGGCCGCTGTACGTCGTGGAAGAATTCGTCAACGGAGACCAGGCCGGCCGCGCCTGAGCGCGGCCGCCGCCGATGGCTCGGGTTTTCGTCACCGGCGCCGGCGGCTTCGTCGGGCGGGCGTTGGTCCGGACGCTGCTGTCGCGCGGACACGGGGTGACCGGCCTGGCTCGGGTCTCCGCGCCGCCCACCGGCATCGAGACGGTCCGGGGCGATCTCCTCGCGCCGGACACCTACCGGGATGCGATCGCCACCGCGGACGTCGTCGTGCACCTCGCGGCCGCCACGGGCAACGCCAAAGCCGCCGAGCACGCGCGCGTCAACGCGGAGGGCACCAGGGTGCTCGCCGCCGTTTGTGCCGCTACCCGCCGACCCCTTCTCTTCGTCAGCAGTGTGGCAGTGCAGTATCCCGACCACTCCCGGTATCCCTATGCGGCCGCCAAGGCGGCAGCCGAGGCCGCCGTGCGGGAGAGCGGTACTCCCTTCCAGATTGCGCGACCGACCATCGTGGCCGGGCCAGGCTCCCCGGTAATCGGCGCCCTGGCGCGGCTGGCGGCGCTTCCGGTCGTGCCGGTGTTCGGTGACGGCCGGACCCGGGTCCAACCGGTGGATGTCGAGGACGTGGCGCTGGGGCTCACGGACATGGTGGAAGGCCGGTTCGGTTCCGAAACGATCGGTATCGGCGGACCCGAGGTCGTCACCATCGAGGGGCTGATGCTGGCCATCCGCGCGTCGACCGGGCGAGGAGCCGCGCCGGTCGCTCACCTTCCGCTGGGCCTGGTCCTGCCCGTGCTAGCGGCCGCAGAGCGCCTCACCGGCGGCCGAGTTCCGCTTACCGTCGGGCAGCTGTCCTTGTTCCGGTACGACGGTACCGTCGCCCCCCATGAAATGACGAAGGCTCGAATGGCGGGCATGCACACGCTCCCCGACATGCTGCGCCGGAGTGCCGGCGGATGACCGCCGCGGAGCTGGGGCGGGAATGCGAGGTGTTCACCCGGCACATCGCCGGCCGGGCGCCGACCCCCTACGTGGTGCGGCGCTATACCGATGCACACGCGGTGCTGACAGGACTGGAGCCGAACGGCGGGCATGGGCGCTGGCTGCTTCGGGTGGCGCGGACCGGCCCGATGCTCTGCCGCGTCGCGGACGGCTGGGCTCGCCTGGCCGCACCGCGCTCGGCGCTGCGCATGAAGCTCGTGATGCTGTTCGCGATTCTGGAAGTGAGCCCGCCCTTCGCAGCGGCGCTGGATCAGCCCAGCGGCGGCCGCGCGTGGGAGTGGGCCCGCATCGTGGCCGCCGGCGTGACCAGCCTGCTCGCGCTCGTGGTGGCGCTGGTGCTCTTCCTGCCGCTCCGACTCGTGGCCGGCGAGCGGGACCGGTGAGCGTGCGGGTGCTGGTGGTCGGCTCCGGTGCCAGCGGAGTCCACTTCGCTCGAACGGCGCTGGACCTGGGCCACGAGGTGACCATGGTGGACGTGGGCCACGAGCGTCCGGCGCCGGTGCTGCCCGAGGCGGACTTTGCCGGACTCAAGGACCAGCTGGCGGACCCGGCGGACTACTTCCTTGGCTCGAAGTTTCAGGGCCTCGTCGCGCCGGGACACGACCGCGAGTACTACGGCTTTCCTCCCGGCAAAGACTACGTCTTCCAGACTCCGCCCGGCTTCGGTTTCCAGGCCAGCGGCTTTGCGCCGCTCTTCTCGTTTGCGCGGGGCGGCCTGGCGCAGGTGTGGACCGGAGGCTGTTATCCCTTCAGCGACGACGACCTGCAGGATTTCCCGTTCGACCATGCAGCGCTGGCACCGCACTACGCGAAGGTGGCTCGGCGCATCGGGGTCACCGGCGTCGAGGACGATCTGGCCAGGTTTCTTCCGGTGCATGACGGGTTGCTGCCTCCACTGGAGCTCGATTCGCACTCGGCGGAGCTGCTGGCGGGTTATGAACGCCAGCGCCGTTATTTCCAGGAACGGCTCGGCTGCTATGTGGGGCGGACCCGGGTCGCTACCCTGAGCCAGCCGCTGGGCGATCGGCACGAGTGTACGTACCTGGGGCGGTGTCTCTGGGGCTGCCCCCGCGAGGCCCTGTACACGCCCTCGATGACGCTGCGCGAATGCCAGGAGCACCCGGCGTTCACCTATCTGCCCGGACTCGAGGTGCGCCACTTCGTGGCAGACGGGGAGCGCCGGATCAGGTCCCTCGTTGCGCTTCCGGTCCAGGGCGGAGCGCCGCGCGAGCTGCCGGTGGACCGCCTGGTTCTGACCGCGGGGACGCTGCAATCCGCCGCGATCGTCCTGCGGTCCATCCACGCGGCGACGGGCGAGGTCGTTCACCTCCCTGGTCTCATGGACAATCGGCAGATCCTGGTGCCCTTCGTCAACCTGCACCGGGTAGGACGCCGGTACCGAAGTGACCGATATCAGTACCATCTCATCGGACTCGGGCTGGCTTCCGCCGATTCACGCACCCACATTCACGGACAGCTCACCACGCTCAAGACCGCACTGATGCATCCGATCGTTCAGCAGCTGCCATTCGACTTGCGCACGTCACTGCGGATCGCGCGGGCGGCGCACGGGGCGTTGGGCGTGGTGAATCTCAATTTCCACGACACGCGGCGGGAAGAGAATGCCGTGACGCTTGCGGACGTGCAGGGTGAGCTGCGGATCGCGGTCCGCTATGCACCGCCCGCCGATGAGCCGGCGCGACTGGCCGGGGCGATGCGACGACTGCGCGCCGCGCTCTGGCGGCTGGGCTGCTTCGTGCCACCGGGCATGGCCCACGTGCGTCCCATGGGGGCGAGCGTGCACTACGCCGGCACCTTCCCGATGACCCGCGAGGCGCGGCCGTGGACGACGGATCCGGAAGGCCGGAGCCGGGACTTCCCGAATCTCTGGTTCGCGGACGGATCGTCCTTCCCGTTTCTGCCGGCGAAAAACCTCACGTTCACCCTCATGGCCAACGCGACGCGGGTGGCGCACCATGCCGTCGCTTCCGGCTGAGTCCCGGTTTCCTGGAAGCCCGGGCTGCTCTGGCGAACGCTGGACCGCCTCTATCCCGCCACGTTCGTCACGCTGCTGCGACGCGAGTATGTCGTGGACACCAGTGTCAGGGGGTCTACGGTGCTGCGGCTCGCGAGCGCGGGCCGTACGTGGGCCGCGGGCACGGTTGCGGCACGCGGGTTAGGGGAGCGCCGGGGGCGGCTGGGGCCGGTCGGAAGCCAGTGCGGCGCGGTCTCCGGTGCCAGCGCCCACGAGCGCAATAATCAGGAAAGGCAGGTACCACTCGACGTAGGATCCGGTCGCGTGCGTCTTCCAGAGCTGGATGGCGGCGGCCAGCATGGCGGTCAGCGCCGCGAGCTGCGGCACCGTTCGGCCGCGGGCCCAGACCGCAGCGGCCAGGCACAGCGCGACGAAGGCGAGAAACATCGGCTTGAAGAGCGAGGTGGTGCCGAAGAGCGGCTGCTGGAAAATCGCGGCGAGGCGAGGATGGGTGCCCCAGAAGCTGAACGTGCTGGCACCATACTCCAGTGCGCCGGCACCTTCCTGGTGCTCGAGGGTGCTCTCCAGGAAGAGCCGGATGGCGCTGATCGGCGGCGAATGGGAGTAGTAGACCACCACGGCCGCGATGGCCAGCCCGGCGAGCGCAAACCCCGCGGCGAAGGGCAAGGCGCCCTCGCGCCGCCAGGCCCGCCACCCGAACCACAGCGGAAACAGGAACGCCGGCCAGAACAGCACTCCGGCCGCGCAGGCCATGAGCACGCCGGACAGCACGGGCCGCTTGAGCGCGGCAAAGGCCAGGAGCAGCACGGCTGACGGCGCGATGTGCGAAATGAAGGCGAGCCCACCGATCACCTGCTGCTCACCCCCAAGGCCCAGCACGTAGGGACTTCCCGCAACGAGGATCACCGCGGCGAGCGCGGTGTCCTCGCCGGCCAGCGATCGGACGCTCACAAAAAGCCCCGCCAGGCCCGCAACGAAGAAGGCCAGGCACGCCAGCTTGGTGGCGAGGGTGTTCGGCCAGCGGTACGAGGGGCCGACGGCTGCGTCGTCCTTCTTTACCGCGTCCCTCGGCGTGGCGTCCGGAGGATTCGTCGGCACCCGCAACACGAGCTGGAACGGCAGATGCGCGAGATAGAGCAGGGGACCGTAGGTCGCCGCCGCGCCGAAGGCCGGGGCGGCGGAGCCCTTGAGCTTCGGGTCCGCGTAGGGAATCGTGCCGGTTTCGGCCCAGCGTCTGGCGCCAAGGTTGCTGTAGATGCCCGCGTCATCGGGTCGACGACCAAGGACCACGGCGACATCGAGCACGAGGACCAGCGCGAGGAGGGCTTTCAGGCCGGCGCGGGAGAGGTTGAGCCGCCAGTCAGGAATGCCGCGCCCGCGAGAGAGAGCAAAGCTCCATGCGGCGTATCCCGCCGTCAGCAGAAAGACCACGGTGAAGATCGGAGCCGCCGTGCTCCGACCCTTCCGCCCGAACTCCAGGACGTGGAGCAATACGGGGGAGAGCAGGAGTATGCCGGCCAGCGCGAGGTTCTGCCGGGAGCGCAGCGCCGTCCGGTCGCCGAACAAGAGGAAGGCGACGAGGACGCCGATCCACAGGGCTGCTGCTGGATTCGGGACGAAGGCCTCGAGCACTTCACGCAGCATGAATGCGGTTTCCTCGAACGGAGGGAGCGGCGGCGCGCTTGGAAAGGACGCGGACAAGCCCTAGCTTCTTAACGCGCCGCCAACCATACACCGTGCGGGGAGTGGTCCGCAACGGGGATCTCACGGATCGCGGCGCCGAAACCGCTCTCAATCCGGACCATCACGAGGCTCCTATGAAACGCCGGCACAAGGCGGCTCTGGCACTCGGGGTTGTAGTCGCGGGCCTGACCCTGGTGTGGGCGACGCCGACGTTGCGCCGACGGGCCGAGTTGGTTCTGCTTCGGGCCACGGGGAAGATCCCCGATTTGGCGTGGAGTGATGTCTTCAGAATGTTGACGCCGCAACACGGCAACGACATCAACGCACTGCTCCGGAGCCGAAATCCATTCGAGTCCATCAGGAACCCTTTCGGTGAACCGGCCGACATCGCCGCGGGTGCCGAATCGTTCCGCACGCGCTGCGCGTCGTGCCACGGCGGAGACGCCCATGGTGGCACCGGGCCCGATCTCTCGAAGGGCGATGAATTTCGCCGCGGGACGAGTGACTGGGCACTGTTCCAGACCATTACCCGGGGCGTCCCGGGCACCGCCATGCCAGCGCACTCATTACCGCCGCGGCAGACCTGGCAACTGGTGAGCTACCTGCGCCAGGTGTCTTCGAGATCGTCGGACAAGGACACCCTCCGTGGTACCGGGGCGCCGACTCTCGACGTCACCTTCGACCGACTCAAGGATGCGGGCCGCGATTCCGCGAACTGGCTGACGTACTCGGGAACACTCGATGGGCAACGCCACAGCCGGCTCGCCCAGATCGGGCGGAATAACGTCGCCGGACTCAAGGTGAAATGGCTATTTCAGCTGGCGACCTACGAAAAGGTCGAGACTTCACCGCTGGTGATCGGGAACACGATGTTCCTGACGTCTCCCCCCGGGAAAGTCTGGGCGCTCGATGCACGGACTGGAGCGGTGCTCTGGTCGTATTCCCGTCCGATGCCGAGCGGCATCGAGTACTGTTGCGGCGCGGTCAATCGCGGTCTCGCGGTGCTGGGAAACACCCTGTACCTGGGGGCACTCGATGCCCACTTGGTGGCCCTGGACGCCAGGAGCGGCGCGGTCAAATGGGATGTTGAGGTCGCCGGCCATCGGGATGGCTACACCATCACCAGCGCCCCGCTGGCCGTGGACGGGAAGGTCATCATCGGCGTCGCCGGGGGAGAATATGGGATCCGCGGCTTCCTGGATGCCTATGACGCACAAACCGGGAGGCGGGTATGGCGATTCGAAACCATTCCTGGACCTGGGGAGCCGGGCCACGAAACCTGGGGAGGAGATGCCTGGAAGACCGGGGGCGCCCCGACCTGGATGACCGGCAGCTACGATGCAGACTCGAGGCTTCTCTACTGGGCAGTCGGGAACCCCGGCCCGGACTTTCAGGGCGACGTTCGACCGGGAGACAATCTGTATTCGAACTGCGTCCTGGCGCTCGAGGTCGACACCGGCCGCCTCAAGTGGTACTACCAGTTCACTCCCCACGATGAGCATGACTGGGATGCCACCGAGATTCTGGTGCTGGCCGACGCGGAGCTCGGCGGAAGGCCCCGGAAACTCCTGTTGCAAGCCAACCGCAACGGCTTCTACTATGTGCTCGACCGCGAAACCGGAGCATTTCTGACGGCGAAAGCATTCGTCCCGCAGACGTGGAACAACGGATTCGATTCGGCGGGACGTCCCGCCACTCGACCGGAGAGCAGCCCGAGCCGCCGGGGCACCGTCGTCTCGCCGGGCGCCGCGGCCACGAACTGGTGGTCGCCCACCTACGATCCTGGCGCCGGAACATTCTATGTCGTGGCGAAGGAGCAGCCGAGTGTCTTCATCAACAGTCCTGACCCGGTTCGCGGTCCCGGGTTCTTCATGGGGTCCGGTGCCCAGCCAACCGGCGGCACTGTCCCGCTGGTGGCTGTCCGGGCTCTGCACGCCACGACCGGCGAGCTTCGCTGGGAGCGTGTGATGCCTGCGACTCGGCCGACCATCGCCACTGGCGGCCTGCTTTCGACTGCCGGGGGCGTGGTGTTCGGGGGCGTGGAGTCACGTTTCTTCGCGCTGGATGCCGGGACCGGAGCGGAGCTCTGGCGGATGAATACCGGGGGAGACATTCAAGGTGCTCCCATCACGTACCTGAGTGAGGGACGCCAGCAGGTCACGGTGGCCGCAGGCCAAACCATCATCACATTTGTGCTTGAACGGCCGTAGGGCGCATGTCGCTGAGTCCGTCCGCTGACCAGAGACCGCATATGGACGAGCTGAAGCGGACGGGCGGGCGCCTTCTGCTCTGGTGGGCGATCACGACCGCGCTCGCGGTGGCAGCCCTGGCCTTCGGGCTGGCCAGTCGCGGCACCGGATTCTTCCGCTCCTTCCAGGGGCCGGCCGACGCCTCGCTGGTCGAGGTCAAATTCCTTGTCTTCGTCCTCGCCTGGCTCTGGCTCGGGCTCGGCCTGGCCTTGACGCTGGTGCCGCGCCTGGTCGCTCGCCATGCCGCCTTCCTGGTGGTGTGGTTTCTCCTGGGGCTAGGTTACCTCAATGTGGTGCGCGGTCCGCACAAG
>Ga0070699_100000967_pt1 | contig 26762 bp, 25 predicted proteins | sample KBSK1503metaG_FD_65473 | JGI IMG/M metagenome (GOLD analysis project Ga0070699, IMG submission 65473) | Corn, switchgrass and miscanthus rhizosphere microbial communities from Kellogg Biological Station, Michigan, USA - KBS K1-50-3 metaG | ecosystem: Host-associated > Plants > Roots >...
CAAGGGACGGAACTGCACACCGCCGAGCCGCCGATCGCGCTGCGGTGGCGCTGAGAACGGCAACTGCAATAGCACAACGCAAAGGCGCGAAGACGCCAAGAGAACATATCATTGCCTTTTTCTGCGAAACCTCTGCGTCCTCTGCGCCTCTGCGTTGTGCAGTTGCAAAACCAAACGCCCGGTACCGGATCAACAACCGCAGTGGTCATTTCAAGAGTGCCCTCAACCGCTCCGAATGCGAGCGGCTCGAGGTCAGCCTGGCCCCGTCCCGCATGATGACCACGTACTCCCCGTGAAAGTACGGCTCCAGCGAGCTCACCCGGTCGATGTTGACGATCGCCGACCGATGCACCCGCACGAAGACCGCCGGATCCAGCCGGGCCTCGACTGCCTTCATCGTGTCACGCACCAGGTGCTCCCGTCCCGCGGCGTGCAACCGGACGTAGTTGCCAGCCGCATCGATCCAGTCGACATCCTGCACTTTCACAAACGAGATGGTTCCGCCATCGCGAACCACGAAGCGGGTCGCGAGGTTCTGCCGGGCCCGCCATAACTGCACCAGCTGCTCGAGCTCGAGATTGGCCTCCTGGACCCTGGCGCCCAGCCGCGTCCGTGCCCGTTCCAGCGCCTGCTGGAAGCGGGAAGGGTCGATCGGCTTGAGCAGATAGTCCACTGCGCTCACCTCGAACGCGCGGAGCGCGAACTCGTCGAAGGCGGTGACGAAGATGATCGCCGGCGCGGAGCCGGCCCCGAGGGCGTCCAGGACCTCGAATCCGTCCAGCTCAGGCATCTGGATGTCCAGGAACACCAGGTCGGGCCGTTCCCGCTCGATCGCCGCAACTGCCTCGAGGCCGTCCCCGCACTCGGCGGCCAGCGTCCATTCCGGGTAGTCCGCGAGCAGGGTGCGAATCCGCTCCCGGGCCAGCGGCTCGTCATCCACGATCACCGCGCGTAGCGGCGTCACGCTGACGCCGCCTCGGTCGCCAGGCGGAAGGGAAGCTCGAGACGCACCTCGGCGCCGCCGCCCTGGAGCTGCTCCAGCACCACTTGTTGCTGGTCGCCATAGAGCTGCTGCATTCGGAGCCGGGTATTGCTGAGACCGATACCCTGGGCCGGCCCGTTGCCGTCTGGATTGGCGAGACCCGGGCCGTCGTCCCGAACCAGAAGCCGCAGCCGGTCCCCGGCCCGCTCCGCCCGAACGACCACCAGCCCCGCCCCTGCCCGCCGGGAAATGCCGTGGTGCAGCGCATTCTCCACCAGCGGCTGGAGCACGAAATGGGGGACCAGGGCGGATTCGGTCCCCGGCTCCGCTTCGGTGCGAAACGTCAGCCGGTCGCCGAAACGAACCTGCATGATGCCTACGTAGTGCCCCAGCGTGTCCAGCTCTTCCCGAAGCTCGACTTCCTGGTGATCCCCCCGGTGCAGGGTCCGGCGCAACAGCTCGCTCAACCGGGTCAGCATGCGATCCGCCGCCTGGGGATCCCGGTGCATGAGGGTGGAGACCCCCTGGAGTGTGTTGAAGAGGAAATGGGGATGCAGCTGCCCGGCCAGCGCCTCCAGCTGGGCCGCGGCGAGCCGGGCCCGGAGCTCCGCGGTCTGCGCTTCGCGCTCTTTGTACCGTTCATAAAACACGATCGCATGGACCACGCCCAGCAGGCACCAGAACGCGATGCTCTCGATCGCGAAATTGCGTTGCAGCAGTATGGCGAGAGTCGATAGATACCCGCCCGGAATCGGTGGTCTCCCGTCCGGGATCAGGCGGAGCAACGGCTGATACATCGCGTACTTGAGAACCACGGAGACCCAGCTGATGCCGAGATAGACCGGCAACCGGGTCGGCCAGTGCTGACGGTCGACCGGGTACCGGCGCACCAGCCAGAAGTAGAATGGCGTGAAGATGGCACAGGTGTACCAGTCGGCGAGCCGACCCAGGATCAGTGGCGTCCATTCGAACGGTTGGCCGATCGAGCTCAGGAAGAGCCCGCCCTGCAAAGCGACCAGCAGGGCGAGGAGGGTCCAGACACCGAACCCGACCAGCCACAGGACCGGCTTACGGGGCAATCCCGGGGAGTTCATGTCTCAAAGTTGGGGTGAATGAGACCAAAGAGAAGACCGGCTGGGACCGGTTGGCCTTCCCGGGTGACGAGCAGGCTTTTATGGTTGACTGCTCCCCACCCGAGGCTACATGTCTACCCATCCGATCCGCGCGGCCGGCGTCCTCCTGGCGCTTACCGCCTGCGCCCAAGGGACAACCATGACTCCCGCCCAGCAACCGGCACCGGAAATCGAATTTCTCAATCCATATGGGCCGATGAATCGGCCGTTCTCTTCCGCGGTGCGGGTGGGGAACCTGCTCTTTCTCTCCGGCAATCTCGGCACGATCCCCGGGGGAAACCAGTTGATAGCGGGCGGCATCGAGGCTGAGACCCGGCAGACCATGGAAAACATCAAGGACGTCCTCACCAAGGTGGGATCTTCACTGGACCGGGTGGTCAAGTGCACCGTCATGATGGCCGATATGGCCGAGTGGGGACGGATGAATACGGTCTACGTCACCTTCTTTCCCGATCACAAGCCGGCCCGGAGCGCGTTTGGTGCCACGGCGCTGGCGTTAGGCGCGCGGGTTGAGATCGAGTGTATTGCCGTTGTGGGGTAGTGTGGTTTCCAGCTGGGCTACCGTTTCAAACACGTAGTCACGTAGAACACGTAGGACACATAAGAAGCTGTTCACCAACATGTGTTCAATGCGAACAGGGAAGCCAAGCATTTAGTGCTGTTCTACGTGACCTACGTGCCCTACGTGACTACGTGTTGAAAACGTTCGTTTCGCAAAGGTGCCTAAAAATGAAGACCCCCTTACTTGCCTTGATCTGCGTCCTCCTCCCTGCCCTGGCACCCGCCCAGCAGGATTCCTCCCTGCTCACCCTGGACCGGATCTTCAAAGGTTCCGATTTCGATCCCCAGTTCGCCAGCGGCATTCGCTGGACCTCTGATGGCGAGAACTACACCCGGCTGGAACGGGCCGATAGCGGGGGACAGAACCTGGTCAGGATCAATGCCACAACCGGAGTGTCGACCGTCTTGGTGCCGGTCTCCCGGTTTACCCCGGCCGGCGCGACCAAGCCGCTCCGGATCGAGAACTACGCCTGGTCGCCCGACGGGAACTGGCTGCTCATCTTCACCAACTCGGCCCGGGTCTGGCGCGCCAATACCCGGGGCGATTTCTGGGTGTTGCCGATCGGTGAGGGCGCGATCCGGCAGCTCGGCGGCGATGCGCCGGTTTCGACCCTGATGTTCGCCAAGTTTTCGCCCGACAGTCGCAAGGTAGGCTACGTCCGGCAGAACAATCTCTACGTGGAAGACCTGGCCTCCGGGACCATCACCCAGCTCACCAGCGACGGGTCCCGGACTACGATCAACGGGACATTCGACTGGGTTTACGAAGAAGAGTTCGGCGACCGCGACGGGTTCCGCTGGAGCCCGGATAGCCGGATGATCGCCTATTGGCAGCTGGACGCGACCGGAGTGCGGGATTTCCTGCTCATCAACGACACCGATTCGCTCTATTCCTTCGTGACGCCCGTGCAGTATCCCAAGGCCGGCTCCACTAACTCCGCCGCCAAGGTCGGGGTGGTCTCCGCCGATGGCGGCCCCACCCGCTGGTTTGAGGTCCCCGGGGATCCCCGCAACAACTACATCGCGCGCATGGACTGGGCAGGGAACTCCAGCGCGATCGTGATCCAGCACATCAACCGGTTGCAGAATACCGACGAGGTAATGCTGGGCGACCCGGCGACCGGCGCCATGCGCACCGTGCTCACCGAGCGGGACAGCGCCTGGGTGGACGTGGTGGATGACATGCGCTGGCTCAAGGGCGGGGAGCAGTTCACCTGGGTGAGCGAGCAGAGCGGCTGGCGCCAGGTCTACGTGGTCCCCCGGGAAGGCGGGCCGATGCAGCTGGTGACGACCGGCAACTTCGATGTCGAGAACGTGCTGCAGATCGACGAGCGGAGCGGCTGGGTCTATTACATCGCCTCACCGGAGAACGCCACCCAGCGCTACCTCTACCGCAGCAAGCTCAACGGCAAAGGCCAGCCCGAGCGGTTGACCCCTGCCGTGGTCCCGGGCTGGCACCAGTATTCGCTTTCGCCCGGCGCGCGCTTCGCGGTCCACACCTGGTCCAGCTTCGAGGTTCCGCCGGCGACGGACATTGTCCGCATTCCCAATCACCAGACCGTTCGCGTGCTGGTGGACAACGCCGCGCTCAAGGGGAAAGTGGCCCAGCTCCGCCGCGGCACGGTTCGCTTCTTCCGGGTGACCGCAGCTCCCGGCGTGGAGCTCGATGGATACGCCATGTTCCCGCCTGACATGGACAGCACCCGGCAATACCCGATCCTGTTCAACGTGTATGGCGAGCCGGCCGGCGTCACCGTCACCGATTCATGGGGCTATAGCGATTACCTCTGGCACCTCATGCTTACCCAGCAGGGCTACATCGTGGCGTCGCTGGACAACCGCGGCACGCCGCAGCCCCGGGGCCGGTCCTGGCGCAAAGTGGTCTATCGCAAGATCGGCGTGATCGCGTCGGAGGATCAGGCCGGTGCCGCCCGGGTGATCGGGCGCTGGCCCATGGTGGATTCAACCCGGATCGGCGTATGGGGCTGGAGCGGCGGCGGATCGATGACGCTGAACCTGATGTTCCGTTTTCCTGGGGTCTACAACACCGGCATGTCGGTGGCGCCGGTGCCGGACATGCGGCTCTACGATACCATTTACCAGGAACGCTACATGGGATTGCCCCAGGACAACGCGGAAGACTACCGGCAGGGCTCCCCGCTCACCTTTGCCGACAGCCTCAGGGGAAACCTTCTTGTAGTCCACGGCAGCGGGGATGACAACGTGCATTACCAGGGAACCGAGCGGCTGGTGAACGCGCTGGTGGCCGCCAACCGGCCATTCACCATGATGGTCTATCCCAACCGCACCCACGGCATCTTCGAGGGCGAAGGCACGACCCTGCACCTCTACAACCTGCTGACCCGTTTTCTGACGACGAATCTTCCGGCCGGTCCTCGGGGACATGCGGAAGGCACCAACTGAGGCAGACTAATAACGCGCAGGACAGCATGCCACGAAGGGGCGCACAGCTGTGCGCCCTTGCCTGCGCTGAGGCTGTCGCAGAGGACTGCACTTAGTCAAGTAGTTATTACTTGATGGTTTTCCTCTGCGAGAGGCTCAGTGAACCTCGGTATCTCTGTGGTGGCAGTTGCCGGGCTCACCGGCGGCACCTTACCCCCCGGCAGTATCAAGACCCCAGCTGCACCCTCATGACCTCGGGTAGTTCCAGCGCTCGCCGGTACACGATGGCGGCCGCCGCCGCATCCTGAAGCGCGGTACCGGTACTGTCGAACACGATGATTTCCTCCCGGGTGCGGCGGCCCGGGTGCTTCCCCGCCACCACGCTTCCCAGGTCGGCGGCCACCTGCTCGGCCGACATCGCCCCGGCTTCAATGGCGTGATGGAGGTCGCCGATCGTCCTGCACTGGTCCAGGTTGTCCACTACCACTGTCGCCGTGCTCATCAGTGCCGGGTCAATCTCCTGTTTCTCGGGGTTGTCCGCGCCCACGGCCGCGATGAAGCATCCGGGGCGCACCTGTTGCGGTCCCAGGAAATGCCGCCGCGCCGGAGTGCAGGTCACGATGATGTCGCTCGCCAAGGTGCTGGTCGCGAGCTGTGCCGCCGCGCGCACCGGGATCCCCAGCCTCTCGCCCATGTCCCGAGCAAACCTGTCCGCGCGCGACGGCTCCTGGTCGTAGCAGTGGACGCTGCTGAGGGGCCGCACCTGGTGCACTGCCTCCAGCTGTAGTCTTCCCTGCACGCCACAGCCACAGATGGTCGCGATCGCGGCGTCCTCTCGAGCCAGGTATTGGGCCGCCACACCGGTCGCGGCCGCAGTGCGCAGCGCCGTGATCTCCGTGGAATCCATGAGCGCCAGCAGCTTGCCGCACTCCAGGTCAAACAGGGCGATGACGCCCTGGATCGTGGGGAGCCCGTACTCTTTGGGATTGCCGGGAAAGTTCGCGTTCACCTTGGCCGCAAAGAACCCCTGGGAGTGGCCGGTGCTCGCGACCTTCAGATGAAATCCGCCGGCTGGGGCGTGAAATCCCAGCACCCCTGGGGCGGGCAGCAGCCCCTCCGCGTAGTCCTTGAAAGCCGACTCGACCGCCCCGATGCATTCCGCCATGGTCAGCAGGCCGGCGACTTCGGATCGAGTCAATACCAGGGTCGTGGGTGATTCCATGATCAGAACCGGCTGAAGGAGAACGGCGCCAGGTCGAAGCGGGAGCGGCCGCGCAGCACCAGGTCGGCCGCAACCTCACCCACCACGCTGGAGAACTTGAACCCGTGCCCCGAACAGGGACTTAGCACCAGCACCCCGGGATCCTCGGGGAGCCAGTCAATCACGAAGTGGCGATCTGGAGTGTTGGTGTAGAGACAGACGGTCGAAGCGCGGAGTCGGCCATTGGCTGCCGGAAAGAACTTGGCGAGGAGGGTCCGCACTGCGGTTTCTTCCACCGGGGTGGTTACCCGTACGACAGTATCGGGGTCGGCCGTCTCTCCCTCATGATGGATGTCGATCTTTACCCCCTTGCCGGTGTCCGGGAGGGTCACGAACAAGCCGCCGGGCCAATGCTCCCAGAGGGCGACTGGGTACTTGTCGGGACCCAGGTCGTCGGAGCCGGAGGCCGGATCAAACCAGTGGAACTGTTGCCGCTCGACCGTGAACACTGTCGCCCGGGACCTGAGATGGCGCGAAATCCAGGGGCCCAGCGCCAGGACCAGGTGCCGGGTCCGGATTACTCCCCGCTCGGTCGTGACAAGAAGATCATCGCCGGAACGCTCCCATTCCAACAATGAGGTATCAGCCTGCACTTCCGCCCCCAGGCCGTCCGCGAGCCGGAGGTGGGCAGCGATCGCCCGTTCGGGGAACAACATCCCGGCCCGCTCCTCCCACAAACCCACGAAGTCGACCGGCGGGGTGAGCCCCCGCCAACGGTTACCCACTTCGGCCGCACTCAGCATCTTATGGGGAATCCGGTGCTCCCGTACGCTGGCGAGGCAGCCGGTGAGCAGCGGGCCGTCGGCAGGTCCCAGCATGAGCCCACCGGTCTTCTGGTACAGCTGGTCTCCCGAATTGACCGCGAGCTCGTCCCACAGCTCATAGGCCCGGCGCACCAGGGGGACATAGAGCGGGTGCTCGTAGTAGGCTTCCCGGATGATGCGGCTGTCCCCGTGAGACGAACCCATGGCATGGGGCGGTTGGAAGCGGTCGAGTCCCACCACCCTGGCGCCGCTGCGGGCAAAGTGGTAGAGCGCCGAGCTGCCCATGGCGCCCAGTCCGGCGACCACGATGTCGGGATTCGTCATGAGAAGTCCTGCCGCCCCAGGATCGGCCGGACCGGGTCAGGGCCCGGGGCCGGAAGCGACCCCGACTGGTCCCGGGCCAGGCCGGAAACCCATGCGAGTACCGGAAGCAGCGCCTCCCGCCGGAGAGCGTAGATTCTGTGACGCTGAGTCCGGCGCACCTCGATCAGGCGGGCCTCCTTGAGCAGCCTCAGGTGGCGGGAAATAGCCGGCCAACTCACCGGAAATTGCGCCGCAATTTCTCCAGCATTCCGGGGCGCAACCCGGAGCATGTCGAGGATCTCGCGGCGAATGGGATCCGCCAGGGTAGCAATTTGGGGTTGCAGGAACTTGCTCATCTAACGTCTTAGTTAAATGGAACTGGTTGATCGTAAATATAATTAAACATTTTGTTAATAATATGCAACCCTTTGATTTATAAAGGAGTTCCTATCCCAGCGGAACTCCTGGATGGCTGCCTCGATAACTTGCACTCGAAGGGGAAACCGGGCTAATTGGGGGATCGTAGGGGGCGGCACCTCGCCATTGACGTCAGAACAAAGTTGAGCCGATATGGATCTACCGCTCGAGCAGCGGTTACAGGACACACTCGGCCCCGGGTACGCGGTGCAGCAGGAGTTGGGTGGGGGCGGGATGTCACGAGTCTTTGCGGCCCAGGACCTCTCCCTGGGACGCCGAGTCGTGGTCAAGGTCGTGCTGCCGGAACTCTCCTCCGGCGTCAATGGCGAACGGTTCCGCCGGGAGATCCTTCTCGCCGCGCAGCTCCAGCACCCGCACATCGTCCCGGTCCTCGCCGCGGGTGAGGTAGGCGGGCTTCCCTATTTCATCATGCCGTTCGTGGCCGGCCAGTCCCTGCGTCAGCGGCTGGACGGCATTCATCCACTTCCGGTCCAGGAGACCGTGAGCATTCTGCGGGACGTCGCCCGGGCTCTAGCCTACGCCCATAGTGTCCAGGTCGTTCATCGCGACATCAAGCCAGAGAACGTCCTGCTGTCCAGCGGGTCCGCGGCGGTGACCGATTTCGGCATCGCCAAGGCGCTCTCCACCTCGCGAGCGGCGGGAAGAAACCTGACTCAGGGCGGTACCTCGCTGGGCACTCCGGCCTATATGGCGCCGGAGCAGGCAGCGGCGGATCCCAACACCGATCACCGGGCCGACCTCTACTCCTTCGGCATCCTCGCGTACGAGCTGCTTTCCGGCACTCCACCGTTCCACGGGAGACCGCCCCAGGCCCTGCTCACCGCCCACATGGCGGAAACGCCCCCACCGCTCCAATCCGTGGCGCCCAACATCCCGGCATCCCTGTCCCGGCTGGTGATGCGCTGCCTGGAGAAGAGCCCGGCCGATCGCCCGCCCAGCGCGGCGGCGATTCTCGATGTCCTGGACCGGCTCGACATCTCGGGCAGTCACGCCACTGTTCCGATACCGAGCGGAGTCCGGCCCTTCCGGGTGCGATGGGCGCTGGTCGGAATAGTGGCGGCCCTGGTGATGGTCGGGACCTACCTGGGCTGGGAGCGGATGCGCGGATCTGAAACCGCGTTAGACCCTGCCCTGGTGGCGGTGGCGCCCTTCCGCATCGCGTCCGCCGACCCGTCCCTGCATTATCTCCGCGAAGGCATGCTCGACCTGCTGGCAGCGAAGCTCACCGGCGAAGGAGGCCTTCGGGCCACCGAGCCCCGCCTGGCACTCACCGCCTGGCACGATGCCGGCGGGTCCGATAGGTCCGACCTGGACCAGAACGCCTCGGTGAACGTGGCCCAGCGACTTTCCGCCGGCCGGCTGCTGCTGGGTGACGTCGTCGGCACTCCCACCCGGCTATTGCTGAGCGCCTCGCTGCTCGAAGTCCCCTCCGGCGCGCAGCTGGCACGAGTGTCCGCCGAGGGTCCTCCGGACAGCCTGCCGAGACTGATCGACGAGGTTGCGGCAAAGCTCCTGAGTTCGGTGGCGGGTCAGTCTAATGATCGATTGCCGAAGCTGATGAGTACCTCGCTTCCCGCGCTCCGTGCCTATCTCGACGGCATGGCCAAGTATCGCCGGGGCGAAGCAACCGCTGCCGCCCGGGACTTTGGGCGCGCGCTGGACAACGACTCTACTTTTGGACTCGCTGCCCTGGCCCTTCGCATGGCCGCGGTCTGGTACGGCGACAATCCCGCCGCCGAGCGGGGAATTCGGCTCGCCTACCAGGCCCGCGCGCGATTGAGCCCCCGGGACCGTGCCCTGCTCGAGGCCGTGGGCGGACCGCGCTACCCGGCGCCTTCTTCGACAGTTGAGGTCTTCCAGGCTCGGCAGCGTTATCTCAACCTCGCCCCCGACCGGGCCGACGCGTGGGAGCTCTACGCCGACCAGATCTTCCACTTCGGCACCATCCTGGGATACCTCGATCCACCCCACGACGCCCTGGACGCGTTTCGCCGTTCGCTGGACCTGGACTCCACCAACGCGGTGGCCTTCAGTCATATCCTGCTGCTGTCCGTGCAGGAGCGCGACACCGCGCTGGAACGCCGGGTGGTGCGCTTGTCGGCGCGGATGCCGGACAGTACGTCGGGAAGCTGGCTCACGCCCTACCATTGGTATAAGGCGCACCTGGCCGGAGACAGCGCGACCTATCTCGGCTTCCGGGATTCGGTCCGGATTGACCACCAGAACATGATGTACCGCTTCATCGACCACGCCTTCTATACCGGCGTGGGAATGGAAGACGCGTGGTATTCGGTGCAGTCGATGATCCTGAAGGCGCCGACCCGGGATGCGAAGCGGAACTTCTACGGCATTGCCCAGGGCCTGGCGCTGATGCGGGGGCGGCCCCACGATGCGCAGGCCTACCTCGTAGAGCAGTACGCCAATCCGGATGACCCCAATCTCCAGGTGACCGCCATCCGGGACGCGATGATGGCCGATGGGGATACCGCCGCGGCGCGCCGAGCGGCGGGAATTCTGCGGAGGGTGGAGGACAGGAGTCCCACGGATTCGGCAACCCGGGAACAACAACACCAGGCGGTCCGCGCGATGGAGCCGTGGCGGCTGTCCCGGGGAGATACGTCCCGTACCCGGGTGTCAATCGAGCGGCTTCGCAGCTATGAACGGGGGCAGCCGGAGCCCGCGACGGACACCGAAGTGGAGATCGCGCTGATCCAGGCGATGTACGACCACCTGCTGAAGCGACCGGAGATGCGGCGCTCGGTCGAGCGGCTCGATTCACTCCTGGCCGCTACCGACTATCAGACTGCGCACGTGGGGCGGTACGCCCTGGCGAACGTGGTGACGGGTCTTATCTTCGAAACCCTGGGAGATCCGGAGCGCGCCTTTGCCGCGGTGCGCCGGCGGGCGGTGTGGTGGACACAATATCAGCCCTACCTTGCAACCCAGCTTCGGGAAGAGGGACGTCTCGCCGCTCTCGCCGGGCATCGCGAGCGCGCGATCGAGTCCTATCGTCAGTACCTGGGGTTACGCACCAACCCGGAGCCCGAAATGGCCGCCGAGGTGGAACAGGTTCGCGGCGAGCTCAGAAAGCTGGAACAGACGGATACCCGCTAGTCACCAACCGCACTCGAATCCCACCATTGCGGGTGGATCCGACCTCCCGCATTGTAAGTCCCGTGAACCGCCTTACCTCCCGCTGCGATTCCAGCATCGCCAGCTTCCAGCCCGACCAGCGAGTTCGCATCAGTTTCCCCACCTGCGCATAGAGCGCGCGCAACCGTTTCTGCTCCCCAATTCGCACGCCGTAAGGCGGGTTAGTCACGATCCAGCCCGGCGGTTCGGGCGGATCGACCGCCGAGAACGGAGCCATGTTGAATTCCACTTCCGAAACATCGGCGCGTGCGGCATTGGCCCGGGCGCCGGCAATGGCGCCGGCATCACGATCGGAACCCGCGATCGGGACCGGCCTGACCGGAAGAATGTTCGCCTGGGCTTGCTCGATGGCCGGCTTCGCGGCCGCCTTGTCGAACGCAGGCCAGCGGAGGCAGGCAAGGTCGCCCCGAAGGGCGCGGGGAAGATTGGGCGCGATGCGCCGAGCCAGGAGGGCGGCTTCGATCGGAATCGTCCCTGAGCCACAGAACGGATCCAGCAGCGGTTCGCGGCCATCCCAGCCGATCCCCAGCAGCATGGCGGCGGCGAGAGTCTCCCGCATCGGCGCCTTCCCGCCGGCGACCCGGTATCCCCGCCGGTGGAGCAATGTGCCCGAACTGTCGGCGCTGATCGTACAGGTGTCGTGCGCCAGGCGAACCACGAAGAGTTGCTCCTCCCCGGCTTTCACATGGTCCTCGAGCTCGTCGTCGTCACCGGCGGCGAAAGATGCCCCGGCGCCTGATCCCAGCCGGTGTTGAACCGACGCGAGCAGCCGTTCCGCGATGGCGTCCTGGTGAAAGAGCTTCGATTTGTGCGAGGTCACCCGGAACCGGACCCCGGTACCGGGGGCGGCGTAGGCTTCCCAGGGAATTCGCTTGGCGCGGATCTCCAGATCATGAAACGCCCGCGCTTCAAACTTCCCGATCCGCACGATCACCCTGGTGGCAGTGCGAAGCTCGAGATTGGCCGCCACCAGCTGAGTGGGATCGGCGTGAAACCCGATGCCACCGGTCTCACTTCGCACCTGGAGACCGAGGGCGCGAAGTTCCGCGGCGGTGACCTCTTCCAGACCGGGGGCGGTGATCGCATAGCAGGCGTACCGGGTGGGGGAGACTTTGCCGGGAGACATGGAGATAAGCTAACCCGATTATTCTCCCTGCCATGGACGTGATTGTCATTGGCGCCGGCCTGGCCGGCCTCGCCGCCGCCGAACGTTTGGCCCAGGCCGGAAAAACCGTGACCTTGCTCGAGGCCCGCTCCCGGGTCGGCGGCCGGGTGTGGACTCGCTGGGAGTCCGGCTTGGAGTATCCGATCGACCTGGGAGCCGAGTGGCTCGGGCGGGGATTGGTCTACGACCTCCTGAAACGGCATCATACTCCCCTCGAAGCGGCCGGAGGCGAGCATCGCCGCCGTCTTGGCGACCAGTGGCAGGACATGGGGGCGATGGGCCTGATCACCCAGCAGATCCTGGAACCCGTCAAGGAGCAGGGTGGGGAGGACCTGACGCTGCTCGAGGCTCTCTCGGAATGCTGCAGCGACCCGATCTTCGACGATGCCCGCAGCATCCTGGAGAGTTATGTGCAGGGCTTTCACGCCGCCGATCCCGCGCGGGTAAGCACCAAGTGGCTGCAGGTCGTGGAAAAGAATCTGTCGGCAGATGCCTCCGAATATCGTTCGAAGGAAGGTGCGATAAGGGCGGTGGACCTCCTGCAACAACGATTACCCGAGAGCTGCGAGATCCGGTATCAAACCGTAGCGCGAAACGTTCGCTGGAGGAAAGGCCACGTCACGGTAACCGCCGAGCGCGGCGGGAAGGAGGAGATCTTCGAGGCGCCCAGGGCAGTGGTCGCCCTTCCCCTGCCTCATATCCAGGGCGGCGGGCTGGAAATGGGCTCCATCCGCTTCAGCCCCGATCTCAGCGATCGTCGCGGCGCCTTGGGCCGCCTCGAGATGGGCCATGCCTGCAAGATCGTGATTCGATTCCGGGAACGCTTCTGGGAAGCGAATCCGGTACTTCGCGATTTTCTGTTCCTGCTCGATTTCGAGCAGGCCTTCCCAACCTGGTGGAGTACCCTGCCCTCCCGGGCCCCGTTGTTGAACGGCTGGGTTGCCGGCCCGCCGGCCCAGCGTTTACGGGACGCGTCGGGCGACCAGCTGCTGGACCACGCCCTCACCTCGCTGGCCGGGGCTATGGGTCTTCCCAGGAGATCGGTCGAGGAGCAACTAGTGGATTGGCACATGCACGATTGGTCCAAGGATCCCTTCTCCCGCGGTGCCTACAGCTATGTGCTGACCGGTGGGATCGACGCCCACAAGGCGCTGGCCCGCCCGCTTCAGGATACGCTCTTCTTTGCCGGGGAAGCGACGGCGGGTGACGGCTTCAACGCGACTATGGAAGGAGCGGTGCGGTCCGGCTGGCGCGCCGCGAGCGAAGTCATGGCCTGATCAGGGCGAACGTTCCGGCAGGCTGTCCCGCAATGCGGACACTGCCCCGGCCGGAGACCCCTCTCCTCGCACCACCGGGCCGGCAACTTCTGGCACCGTCCCTGCCCAACTACCTCCGCGGCCATTTTCCCCGTTTACGATCCTCAGGAGAGAGTCATATGAAGTCGATTCGTCTCGCCGGCGCGATAGCCGGCCTCATACTCATCATCGCGCCGCTGGATGCCCAGCAGTCCCGCGGCCCCGCCGTCGGGCTAACCCCCTATGTCGGTTACATGAGCTTCGGCAGCCTGGTGTCCGGCCCGCTGGGGAGTCGGCTCACCAATGGTACCGGAGCGGTCTACGGTGGGCAGCTTACGCTGCCGGTCACGCGCAGCATTGCCCTGTACGGAAACCTGGCGTACTCCAATCCTGGCCTCGAAGTCGGGGTGCCGATTCTGGGCGGAGTTTCGGTGGGTCAAAGCTCGGTGCTGATGTACGACGGCGGCCTCCAGCTCAGCGCGCCGGTGGGCGGTGGGACAGGAAGAAGGCTGGTTCCCTTCGTTCAGGCAGGCATCGGCGGCATGCGGTATTCGTTCAATATCTCACCGCTGCACTTTACCGCGACCAATCTGGCTTACAATGTGGGCGCAGGAGCCGACATTCCCCTGGGCACCAATCTGGGCATTCGCCTGATGGCGAAGGATTACATCGGGAAGTTTGATGCGCAGGAAGTCTCGGGCATCAACATCAACACGAAGACCACTCATAACTTTGCCGCGAGTATCGGTGTAACCCTGGGATTCTAACCTGGCGCGGTGAGTTGAACGGCATAACGCCAAGTCGCGGAGGCGCAAAGAATTACAATGTCTTTGCGACTTCGCGTCTTTGCGTTTGCAGATGGTGATCATCCCGTCAGCTTCGGCGAATCCCTACCAGTCGGTCGGCCGGTAGTCCTTGAGAAATTGTCCCCACACATGCTCCCCGCTGTTGAATCCGGAGATGATCGGATCGACAATCCGCGCGGCACCATCAATGATGTCGAGCGGCGGATGAAAGCGATGGTCGGCCGTCTTCCGGGCCGCGATGGCCTCGGGATCCTCGTCGGTCACCCAGCCGGTATCCACGCTGTTCATGTGGATGCCGTCGTTATGGTAATCCTTGGCCGCCGTGCGCGTCATCATGTTGAGCGCGGCCTTGGCCATGTTGGTGTGGGGATGCCGCGTGGTCTTGAGGTGGCGGTAGAACTGGCCTTCCACTGCCGACACATTGACGATGTGCTTGTCCCGTTCCGGCGTCCGCAGCATCAGCGGTTTGAGCCGGGCATTGATGACGAACGGCGCCACCGCGTTCACCAGCTGCACTTCCAGCAGTTCCACCGTGGACACTTCCGCCATCAGGAGCCGCCACGAGTTCCGCCCCCGCAAGTCTACCTGCTGGAGGTCCTGGTCCAGCCGGCCTTCGGGGAACAGCTCCTGGTCCACGTGATGGTCCTCCGGGAGTAACGGAACCTGGGAGAGCTGAGCCGAGTGACCCAGTCCGGGCATGCCCGAACTGGTCTTCGCGATCGAAATCACTCCCACTCCCTGGCTACCGCCGTAACTCCCCAGCAGCTTCTGTTGCCGGTCGGTCAGGTGACCCTCCGCGGCCAGCTCGCCCGCGATCATGTGCTTGTAGAACCCCGGCGGGCGGCGCACCGTCTGGCACGCGTTGTTGATGATGAAATCGAGCCGGTCCCGGGTCGCCAGTATCTCCTGGCAGAAGGCCTCGACGCTCGGTGTATGGCGGAGGTCCACCCCGTAGATCCGGAGCCGCTCTCCCCACTCGGCGAAATCCGGCTCCCTGGCATATCGCGTCGAGGAGTCGCGGGGGAAGCGGGTGGTGACAATCAGCGACGCACCGGCGCGCAGCAGCTTGAGTCCCGCCTGGTACCCGATCTTCACCCGCCCGCCGGTCAGCAATGCCACCCTGCCCCGTAAATCGGCCAGCTCAGTACGCTTGGCGAAGTTCAACTCGGCGCATGCCGGGCACAGCTGGTCGTAGAAATGGTGGATGATGGAAAAGTCCTGCTTGCAGGTGTAGCAATGCTGCGGTTCGATGGTCTCTCGCTGTTCCGGATCTCCGTCGCTGTCCTGCGCGATGAAGTCATCGGGCGGATAGACGTTAGGCGTGGTGAACACGTCCTGTCGCCGCAGCCTTCGGATGCCGGTGCCGGTGAGCTTGCCCTCGACCCGCTGGATCATCGCCGCCTTGCGCTCGCGGATCGCTGCCTTGACCAGTCGACGCCGGGCGACATGGTCCGGCGTGTACACCTGCCCGGCCGCCTGGAGCAGGCGTTTGCGATCCTCCGCTGATACCCGGGCCAGAAGGCCGCGGTCGGCGACGATGGATTCAAGCAGCTCGGTGGCGGCGCGAAACGAGTCGAGAAAGTCGTTGCTGGTTGACATGGAGTACTCAGGGCCTGGGTCTGGGTCCTCTGCTGTTCCCCCGGCCGACGCCCCGGGATGATCCACCACCCCTGGCTGACGAAGACGGCCCGGACTGGCGGGAACGTTGTTGGGGATGGGGCGCCCCTCGGCGCGCGGCATTCACCGCCGCCCGCGCGCGATCTTCCGCCTTTCTCTTTCGGATTTCGGCGATGCGCTCAGCCAGCGGGACCTCGAACTTGGCCTCGGGGGTGGCGTTGTACTGGAAGTCGGGGAGCATCACCCGCGGCAGTCGCTTGCCGACGGCCTTTTCGATCGCCCGGAGCTCGCTCTCCTCGTCCGGTGCCACCAGGGTAAACGCCTCGCCGGTTGCTTCCGCCCGGCCGGTCCGCCCGATCCGGTGAATGTAGTCCTCCGGTACCAGGGGTACGTCGAAGTTCACCACGTGTCCGAGCGCTTCCACGTCGATGCCCCGCGAGGCGATGTCGGTGGCGACGAGCACCCGGTACTTCCCGCTCTTAAAGCCCGCCAGGGCTTCGGTGCGCTGTTGCTGGGATCGATTCCCATGAATCCGCTCGACCTTGATCCCCTGCTTGCCGAGGTAGGCCGCCAGCCGGTTCGCCCGGTGCTTGGTCCGGGTGAAGACCAACGCCTCTTTCATGTCTCCCCGCCCCAGCAGCGCGAGGAACAGGGCCGCCTTGAGATCCTGGCGTACCGGGTACGCGGCCTGGGTGATCCCGGCCGATGTCGTGCGCTTGGGCTCGAGACTGATCCGCACCGGGTTCTTGAGCATCTCCCGGGTCAGCGCCACGATCGGACCGGGCAGCGTCGCGCTGAAGCAGAGCGTCTGCCGCTGGGTGGGCAAGTGGCGCAGCACCTTCTTGATGTCGGGAAGGAATCCCATGTCCAGCATCCGGTCCGCCTCGTCCAGCACCAGGTACTCGACACCCGGCAACGCCGCGTATTGTCGAGTGAAGTGATCGAGCAGCCGGCCCGGGGTCGCGATCAGAACGTCCACGCCGCTGCGAAAGGCATGCTCCTGAGGTCCCATGCCCACGCCGCCGTACACCGCCGCGCCGGTGATCGGCGTGTGGACCGCGAGATCATTCAGGTCCTGGAGGATCTGCGCTGCCAGCTCCCGGGTCGGCGCCAGCACCAACGCACGGGTGACTCGGCGCGGTTTCGCCATGATACGCTGAATAATCGGAAGCAGGAACGCCGCCGTCTTTCCACTCCCGGTGGCGGCGCTGGCGAGAATGTCGCGTCCTTCCATCGCCGGGGGAATCGCTTCGGCCTGGATCGGGGTGGGCCGGGTGTAGCCGAGCTCGCGGATCGCCTTGAGCAGGCTGGGATGCAACTGGAGTGAGGTAAACGGCACGCAAAGTCCTTATGACTGAATGATTGAATGGAGCGTGAACCGCTCCCGTAGCGCCTTTTCCCCCAGCGCCGAGAAAAGAACCGCCCGCGAATCTCTTGCCCGCCGCGCCCACTTGAGTTCGAAGCAGCGGTCCAGCAGGGCCGCACCAAGCGCCCCGGCGAGATGGTGGCGGCGCATGCTCCAGTCGAGACAGGCCAGGCAGAGCGGCCGGCGCCGATTGGGCAGCGATCCGAGATCGATTCCCATTTCCCCGAACAGCCTCAGGCCGCCATCGGTGAGCTTGAGCTTGCGGGCCTCGCGCCGCAGGAGCTTCTGCCGGGTCAGGCTGTCGAACACCAGGACGCCCAGCTCACCGGCCAGGTGGTCGTAGCAGACCCGCGCGCGTTTCATCGCCGGCTCAGCCGGGCCGGTCTCCACCTGGACCGCGCCGAGCCGCGCCGCCACGCCCATCAGTTTCTCCAGGACGGTCCCTACGTCGTGCCCCGCCAGCCGGAAGTAGTGGTGCCGCCCCTGGACCTCGACCGCGACCAGGCGCGCGGACAGCAGCCGGGAAAGGTGGGCGCTGGCGGTTTGCTTGGTGATGTTGGCGACCCGGGCCAGCTCGGTCGCGGTCAGCGCGCGCCCGTCCATCAGCGAGGTGAGGATAGCGGCCCGGGCCCGGTCCCCGATCAGGGCGGCGATGCCGGCGATATCCGGGGTGTCTTGCATGGTTCGATGATAATCGAACCATCTACGAACCGCAACCTGCTACTGTGATGCATGACTATCACCTGTTTCATCCGCTACGAGATCGACCCCTTCCAGCGCGACGGGTTCGCCGAGTATGCCCGAAATTGGCTGCGGATCATTCCCCGCTGCGGCGGCCGGCTGGTGGGATACTGGTTGCCGTACGAGGGGAGCAACAACGTGGCCTGGGGGCTGATCTCCTTCGACGGCCTGGCCGGGTACGAGGCCTATCGCGCCCGGATCAAGGCGGACCCGGAAGGCCGGGCGAATTTCGAGCTGGCGCAGGACCGGCGATTCATTCTGAAGGAAGAGCGCAGCTGGCTGGAGGCGGTGACATGATCGCGGTCATCTTCGAAGCGCTCCCCCGCCCCGACCGGCGGGATGCCTATTTCGCCGCGGCCGAATCGCTGCGGCCCTTGCTCGAAAAGATCGACGGCTTCCTCTCGATCGAGCGGTTCGAAAGCGTGGCCAGTCCGGGAAAGGTCCTATCACTCTCTTTCTGGCGGGATGAAGAAGCGGTTCGGCAATGGCGCAACCTGGAGGAGCATCGCCGGGTGCAGCGGGCGGGACGGGAGTCGATCTTCGCCGGCTATCGGCTGCGGGTGGCGCGGGTGCTACGCGATTACGGGCTGGAAGCGAGGGATGAGGCGCCGGCCGATTCGCAGCACGCGCACGACAGCCGGTAGACCTCGGAGACTAGAGGTCCAACTCCCAGTATTGACCTACCAGATCGTGCCCAAAGCTGTGGTGCGCCTCTTCCCTGGTGAGTCGGTAGCCCTCGGCCTGGTACAGGTGGCGCGCCGCATCCAGCACACTCTGGGTCCACAGAATGATCGACCGATAGCCGGCCTGCCGGGCGAATCTCGTGCACTCGCTTACCAGTCGCTTTCCGATCCCAAGCCCGCGGGCGCTGGGTTCCACCAGGAGCAGGCGCAGCTGGGCAACCGATTCCGACTTCTGCACCAGAAAGACGCACCCCGCGTTCTCGCCCTCCTTTTCCGCGATCCAGCAGCGCTCCCGCCTGGGGTCAAAATTCTGAATGAATCGCGCCACGATCTCGGCGATCAGGGCTTCGCACTTCTCATCCCAACCATATTCGCGGTTGTACAGCACCCCGTGGCGTTGCACCACCCACCCCATGTCGCCCGGGCGATGGGGCCGCAGGATGAAGGGCACTCGATGCTCGGGTGGGGCACCCAGCAGCTGCTCGATGACTGCCATGGCCTGGACCAACCGCTGCCGATCCGCGTCCGACAGTACGCTCAGCATCCCCTCGACTTGACCCTGCGAAGCCGCGTTCAGCTGGGCGAAAGCTTCCTTTCCTGATTCGGTGAGAGACAGGAGCGTCACCCGCCCGTCGTCGGTGGATGACCGCTTGGCTACGATGCCCTCCTTATGGAGGTGGCGAAGCAGCCGGCTTACATAGCCCGGGTCCAGGCCGAGTTCCTCGGCCAGATCAGTTGCCGTGGTCTGCTCGTGGTGCGCGATCTCATAGATCAGTCGGGCGACCGGGAGGGCGTAGGAGCTCTCCAGCCAGGTATCTTGGAGGGCGCCGATGTACCGGGTATAGAATCGCCCGAACCGACGTACTGCCTGCACCTGCAGTTGAGTCACTTGCCCACCTCGGCACTAGACGAGTGACAATATCAACCAATATACTTGCTTTTGTCAAGTTATATTGTATCACATTTGACCATAATGACTTACCTTGGGTGTACTACGGTGTCGCCGCTAAGGTATACTCGAATTCATAGGAATGCCTGCCGCCCTCGATGATGATCGTCATGGTCCCGGCCAGGCCCACCAGTTCCCCGGTGCCTGAATCCGGGACCACGGTGACCTGCATCGTCGGCACATTCTTCTGCATGGTCCCATTGTGCTGGAGGACAAAGCTTCCCCGCTTGCCGTGCAGCGTACCGGTCACCAGTTCCAGGGCCACATAGCCGCCCGACCCTTCGACGGCCGACATGGCACCCAGCATCTGGCCCTTGCTGGGTCCTTCGAGGTCGCCATGGAACTGCTTGTCGAGAAAAAGCCTGCTGAAAGGGCCGGCGGCACTGTCATCCGCCACTTGGGGAATCACTTTCACATCGAAAGTTCCGCGCGCCGTCATGACCGCCTCTTTCTGTGTCTGAAGGGATGTGGAAACGACCAATGTCATATAGAGATAGGCCACTAGGTGTTTCATACCGGCTCCGTTAGCGTTGGAGAATCTTAGTGGTCCCCGAGCTCCCGGTATTGCAGGAACGCGACAGCCCAAATGACCCGTCCCAAAACCACGCCGCCCAGAGGAGTGCTGAGAAATGCCGCGGACCCGGACCGCGGGCGGCTGCGCCGCTATCATCCATCCGCTGATCTCGAGTTGTTTGTGGAGCACTACTGGGTGGTGGACTGGGATCTTCGCGGTCAGGCCCCCGAACGAGTAGAAACTCTGCCGCACCCCAGTGTCCACCTGATCTTCCAGCGCGGCGTGGGGGGCCAGGTCGCGGGAGTATCGCGGGGGAAGTTTTCCTGTCTGCTGGAGGGTGAAGGCGGCGTATTCGGGATCAAGTTCACCCCTGGCGGTTTCCATCCTTTCATCGGGGTTCCCGTTTCGACGCTCTCCGATTCCATCCTGAATGTTGCCGAAATTTTCGGCGCCGAAGGCCGCGCGGTGGAAGCGGCCGTGCTGGCGGAACGCGAAGATGCGCCTCGCCTCACGATTGTCGAGGAATTCCTTCGTCGCCGGCAGCCGGAGTTGGACCAGCAGGTCGCGCGGATTGCGAAGATCGTCTACTCAGTGGCCGAGGACCGGACAATCCTCAAGGTGGAAGATCTCGTGGATCGCTACGGATTGAACAAGCGGATGCTGCAGCGGTTGTTCGCGAAGTACGTCGGGGTGAGTCCCAAGTGGGTGATTCAACGCTACCGGCTGCACGAAGCCGCCGAACAGCTGGCGGCCGGCCCGGTCAAGCAGTCAGCCCTAGCGCTGAGCGTGGGCTATAGCGACCAGGCCCATTTCATTCGGGACTTCAAGCGGGTTGTTGGGACTTCGCCGGCGGCGTATGCCAGGGAGGCACAGGGAGCCTCCGGCTAACTGCCCAAGATTCCTTCGATCTTCTCCAGCTCGGCCTTGCTCAACTCCAGTTTCGCCAACGCGCCTACCGCATCATCGATCTGCCCCACCCGGCTCGCCCCGATCAGCGCCGAGGTTACCTCCGGCTGCCGCAGCACCCAGGCCAGTGCCATCTGGGCCATGGTCTGCCCTCGTTCCCGCGCCAGGTCGTTGAGCCGCGCTACTTTCGCTTCCAGCGCTGGGGTCACCTGCTCGGGCTTCAGGAAACTGTAGGGCTTGGAGGCGCGGGAACCCGCGGGAACTCCCTTGAGATAGCGATCGGTAAGCAGCCCCTGCGCCAGCGGCGAGAACACGATGCAACCGAGCCCGGTCTCCCGAATGGCGTCGAGCAGTCCCTGCTCCGGATCCCGCACCAGCATGCTGTACTTCGGCTGGTGAATCAGGCAGCGAGTGCCAAGCGAAGCGAGAATCTTCACCGCCTCCCGGGTCTGCTCCGGTGAATAGGAGGAAATCCCCACGTACAACGCCCGGCCGCTCCGCACCGCATAGTCAAGCGCCATCATGGTCTCTTCCAGCGGAGTGTCGGGATCGGGGCGATGGGAATAGAAGATGTCTACGTACTCGAGTCCCATGCGCTTCAAGCTCTGGTCCAGACTGGCAATCAGATACTTGCGTGACCCCCAATCACCGTAGGGACCGGGCCACATCCGCCAGCCGGCCTTGGTCGAGATGATGAGCTCATCCCGCCAGGGCGTGAGATCGGTGGCGAGGATTCGGCCGAAAGTTTCCTCCGCCGACCCCGGCGGCGGTCCGTAGTTGTTGGCCAGGTCGAAGTGGGTGATGCCGAGGTCGAAGGCGTGCCGGATCATCGCCTGGGCTTCATCGAATGGCTCCACGCCTCCGAAGTTGTGCCAGAGTCCCAGGGAAATGGCAGGAAGCTGAATGCCGCTCCGGCCGGAGCGGCGGTACGTCATGCTGTCGTAGCGGGCAGGGTTGGGGAGGTAGTCGGCCATAGTCGAAAGCCTAGCGTACCAGCCATGCGGACCGCAACTCCGCGGAAATAGGGCACGCCCAGCATTTTCCCGGTTATCGCGAAGCTCGTGCTTGACGCGATATTCCCTCTATTGGGGGCGGAGGCCTCTGGGGACGTTATTCACTTCCGCCGGTCCACGGCCGGAGCCGCGGAATCAGCCGCGGCACGTGCCGACAATACTCCCGATAGTCCTCCCCGAACCGGCGCAAGAGGACAGGTTCTTCAAACAAGGGGATATAGATGGCATTGATCACGATGAAGAGGAGAGCCCAGCGGAGCTGGGAATGGGACCGCAGGAGCAGGCCCTCGCCGAGCAGGATGAAACAGACCCCGGAGATCATCGGGTTCCGCACGTAGCGATATAGTCCGTGGATCACCAGCTGGCGTGGTGGATCCCAGGGCGCGAGGGTGCCCCTGCCCTCCCGGTCGAACTGGCGCACCGACTTGAGGAACATCCAGACGCCAATCCACAACAGGACAAGGCCGGCCGATTGTGCCAGCAGGGCCTCCCACCCGTGGCCGAATCCGATGTGGGTCCGGTTTCGCCGGGCCAGCCAGATAGGAATTACCACGGTCACGATGAAGGGCAGCGCGGCGACGGCCTGGAGATGGCGGCGGAGCAGCATGCCGGAATCTACAACTCCGTTACGCCCCCAGCGTTCGCGCGAGCGGGACCATCGTCTCCCAGTCGTCGCGCGGCTCCGCCGCGGCCCGCGCGAATGCCCAGCGCCGCACCCGCTCAGCGTCGATCTCCAGCAGGTCCGCAAAGCGGTGAATGGTCCCGATCGGATCGGCCAGCAACCGTGCCTGGCAATTGAAGAGATGCTGGGTCGCATCATAGGCGGGATCGCCGATGAATGGCTTGGGATCGATGGCCAGCCAGGGTTCGCGCTCCGACCGGAGTACGTTGCCCGCGTGGAGATCGGTCGCCAGCAGCACGTCCTCTGGCCCCGGCCGGCTCAGCTCATCAAAGGCGGCCAGCCCTTCCTTCACCAGGCCGGAATACGGCCATCGCTGGGCATCGGCCAGGGTTTCCTCATTCCAACAGGTGACCATGGCTCCGAGCGGGCGAAACGGGTGGGGAGCGGGTACCGTCCTCCAGAGTCGGCGGAGCAGACCCGCGATCACCACGTCCTGTTCCTCCTCGGGCAGCTCTCGAAGCGACGTGCCGGGAGAACAGCGCTCCAGCAGCATCGCGCCGCTGGCTTCGTCGGCTTCGAATAATCGCACGGTGGGATCCCCATCCCAGAACCTCAGACCCTGTATCTCGTGCTCGGCCTCCATGTGGGGCATGCCGAGCTTGAGCACGGCGAGAGACCCGCCGGCGCGCCGCACCGGCGCGACCCACGCGCAGCTGCTTTCGTACGGGGAGAGATCGTCAAGCATGAGAGACCACCGGGCCAGGAGCTCGGTGACCAGGCTGGGCAGCCGCCCGAGCCAGGCCGTACGCTCGGGCTTCTCCTGGCACAAGGCGACGAGGTGCTGAGGAATCGAGATCGCCATTGCTACCGAAAGTCGATACTTCGCTCCGCCCGCGCCAGCGATGCCATGAGCAACTGGTTCAACTGGTCACCCGAGAGCCCCTCGACCGGCGCCCCGAGGTCGGCCGGGTCTTCCATGTAGATGATCATCAGCTCGTATCTCGCCGGGGTCTCCGGCAGCCAGACCAGGCGGTGGTACAGCATCGATGGCGCCACGGTAAGACCGCGGTCCCGCAGGAACTGCCGGGCATGCGCACCATCCGAGGCAGGATTCTGCTCGGTGGTGGGAATCCGCCGCAACACGCTGTTCCGATAAATGGTCCGGCCCCACATGGTCGTGGTGGAGTCGCTCGAGTAGTCGTAGCTGTGGGGTTTGTCGGGCAGGTAGCCTTCGAACTGAATCCAGACATAGCGCTTGACTCGTTTCCCATCCAGCTCGGCGAAGAAGAACTGCTGGGCGTTGGCGACGTTGTAGAGCACGAAGCTCTGGGTGCCGAGGTAGGTGAGAGTCGGGTCGAGGTGGAGAACGGTCTTGGGGAGGCTATCGGAGGTGAGGGTGTTTTCGGTTACTACCCGCTGGGCCCAGGCGGTGGAGGAGCAAACGAGAAGCAGGGCGGCGAGACTCGCCGCCCGGGTCAGATGGGGGTGTCGCATGGTCAGCTCGGGATCAGGGATGTCGTGCAGACCCTGGCTTGGATATCTCCAGCGGCTACAGGGTTGCCGTTCCCTCAGGGTCTGGGCCGGCTGGACGGCGGCACGATGCCATTGAGACGCAAGTAGGTCACGATGTTCCCGTAGTGCTCCCCGTTGTGCGTCGCGTTAATCATCAGGGCGAAGAGCCGGGTACGGTCCTGGCCGAAGAGCTTGACCGGCTGCAGTGCGGCCTGGTCGGTCTGGGCATACGCGCGCTGGCAGTATTCCGTCGAGGCCTTGAGGGCGGCGACCAGTTCGACTTTGCTGGTGACGGTCTTTTCGATCGTGTCCTCTGCGCGGGCGGAGTCACCCAGCGCGGTGGCGCAGAACATGTACTGCGCCCCAGCCAGGTGGCCGAAGAGCTGGCCGAAGGTCCGGACCTGTGGGGTGGGCCGATACGCGTAGAGCGACTCGGGCAGGTCCTGGGCGGCCGTGGTGATGTAGCCGGTGAGCTGCTCCCAGAGCTGGCGAGAGGTGTTGACCGCGGGGTTGGCGGAATTGGCTTGCGCGTGAGCCGAACCGGCGAGCAACAGGAAGCCGAAAAACAGTGCGGGAGATTTCATGGGTAACTCCGTGGAGGGTGGATCGACCGGAAGTAAGAAGAGGCGCCCCTCTCCGGAGCGCCCCCAGTGGCCAGGGAGGGAATTGAACCCCCGACACCGTGATTTTCAGTCACGTGCTCTACCAACTGAGCTACCTGGCCCGAAGGGCAAACAATATAAGTGGCCCCCACCCCCGTGTGCACCGCCTTCTCACTCCCTCGTCCTCATAGCTGGCGAACGGGTTTTCGGTCCCGTCTCGCCGTCTCACCGTACGGCCAGCAGGGTATGAACCACAAAGGTATGGTGGCGTAAAGCTAAACCCACGCACCCTTTACGTTTGCTGTGCCTTTGTGGCTCCCCGCCCCCCCCAGGCCCCCTGATCAATCTGAAACAACTCGGTAGCGAGGAGCGAGTAGCGAACAACAAAAGCTCCTCCGCCACCCTCCTCCTGAGTGACTCGCTGCTCGTCACCCGCCACTCGTCACTCGAATTTGCCCCAGCGCCCGGCACGGCGGCATATTGCTGCCCATGGCTCCCCCGCCCTTCCCCAACCTCACGGTCATCGACCACCCGCTCATCCTTCATAAGATGACCCTGCTCCGGGACCGGAAAACCGGCACCCGGGACTTCAAGCAGCTGGTGAGTGAGATCGCCACCCTGATGGCCTACGAAGTCACTCGCGACCTGCCCACCGAGTCGGTCCAGGTGGAGACCCCGCTGGAGACTACCACGGGCCGCCAGGTTTCCGGCCGCAAGCTTGCCCTCGTCCCCATTCTTCGCGCGGGACTCGGCATGGTAGACGGCATTGCCTCGCTGATTCCCTCCGCCCGGGTGGGGCACATCGGCCTCTATCGCGACGAAGAGACCCTCCGCCCCCACGACTACTACTTCAAGATTCCCGGCGCCGAAAGCGTCCGGGATTTCCTGGTTCTCGATCCCATGCTTGCCACCGGCGGCTCCGCGGTCGCGGCCATGGATGCGTTGAAGCAGGCCGGGGCGAAGCATATCCGCTTCCTCTGCCTGGTCGCGGCGCCGATAGGTGTGAAGCGCATGCTGGACCATCACCCCAACGTGCCAATCTACGCCGCCGCGCTGGACCGGGAGCTCAACGAGCACGGGTTCATCCTTCCCGGGCTGGGTGACGCCGGGGACCGGCTGTTCGGGACCGGCTGACATGACCCTGTCCCTTACCTTCCACGGCGCCGCGGGCCAGATCACCGGCAGCATGCATCTCCTCGAAGCCGCCGGGGCCCGCATTCTCCTCGACTCCGGTCTCTTCCAGGGTCACCGCAAGGAAGTTCACGACCTCAACCAGAACCTGGCGTTCGATCCTCGCCGGATCGACTTCGTGGTGGTAAGCCATGCCCACATCGATCACATCGGCCGCCTCCCGCTGCTGGTAAACCGGGGCTACCACGGCCCAATTTTTTCCACCCCCGCTACCCGTGATCTCTGCGCGGTTATGCTGCCCGACGCGGCGAACATCCAGGAAAAGGATTTCGAGCTGCTGACCCGGCACGGCAAGGCGAGCGAAGAGAGCCAGCCGCTCTATCGCCTGGTGGACGCCATCGCGGTGCAGGACCTGATCGAGGCCATTCCCTACAGGCGGGTCCACCACTTGCGCAAGAACCTGAGTTTCGAGTATCTGGACGCGGGGCACATCCTGGGCTCCGCGTCGATCGACATGCGGATCACCGAGGGCGGCAGCCACCGCCTGGTCTTCTCCGGCGACATCGGCCGCAAGGGGCTTCCCATCATCCGCGATCCGGAAGCGCCGAGCGGGCCGATCGACACCCTGATTGTGGAGTCTACCTACGCCAACCGGGTGCACGACAGCGTGCAGGGTGCCGAAGATCGCCTGGGCGAGGTGGTGCGACGCGCCGCCGCGCGGGGCGGAAAGATCCTGATTCCCGCCTTTGCGCTGGGGCGAATCCAGGAGATCGTCTATGCCCTGCACCAGCTCTTTCGCACCGACCGGATCCCCGGCATCCCGATCTACATCGATAGCCCGC
>Ga0070699_100000969_pt1 | contig 26742 bp, 29 predicted proteins | sample KBSK1503metaG_FD_65473 | JGI IMG/M metagenome (GOLD analysis project Ga0070699, IMG submission 65473) | Corn, switchgrass and miscanthus rhizosphere microbial communities from Kellogg Biological Station, Michigan, USA - KBS K1-50-3 metaG | ecosystem: Host-associated > Plants > Roots >...
GAATCTTGTCAAGGCCGAAGAGCGAAGCGTGCCTTGACGAGATTCGTTCCGGGGGGGCGTGCCCCCCAGACGGAGTGGGGACGGCCGCTCTCCTCAGCGGCCGCGGGGGGCGTGCTGTGGAGCACCACAGCACCCGAATCTGGTCAAGGCGGAAGAGCGAAGCGTGCCTTGACGAGATTCGTTCCGGGGGGCGTGCCCCCCAGATAGGCCCCAGTGTCCAAAAACGGGCCGCCTCCTTCCAACATCGCGGCTAGGCGTTTTTGTACCCCGGGTCCGTAGTCTTGAGCCCGATGACACGAGCCAACGGACGCCGAGTGGCCATCACGGGCCTGGGCTTCGTGACGCCCATCGGGAACGACCTCGAGACAGTCTGGTCCAGCCTGGTGGAAGGTGTCTCTGGCGTCGGCCCGATCACCCACTTCGACACCACCGACTACTCGACCAAGATCGCCGCCGAGGTCAAGGGCTTCGAGCCGGAGCAGTACATGGACCGCAAGATGGCCCGCCATCTCGGCCGCTACTGCCAGTTCGCCGTCGCCGCCTCCAAGCAGGCGCTCCAGCACGCCGGCCTCGACCCCCATGAGATGGACCCTGACGCGGTCGGCGTCATCGTCTCTTCCGGGGTGGGCGGTATGGACGAGATCGAGCGCAATCACACCGCGATGCTGGAGCGCGGCGTACGCCGCATCTCGCCCTTCACGGTGCCGATGATGATCTGCGACATGGGGGCCGGCGTCGTTGCGATGCAGTGCGGCGCCGGGGGCCCCAACTACGCGATCGTCAGCGCCTGCTCTTCGTCCGCCCACGGCATCGGCGAGGCCTCCGAGATCATCAAGCGCGGCGACGCTCAGGCCATGCTCGCCGGAGGCGCGGAAGCCACGATCACCCCCCTGACCATGGGTGCGTTCTGCCAGATCAAGGCCGTGAGCGAGCGCAACGGCGAGCCAGAGAAGGCGTGCCGGCCGTTCGACGTCGACCGCGACGGCTTCGTCATGGGCGAGGGAGGCGTCATGTTCGTGCTGGAAGACCTGGAGTTCGCCAGAGCCCGAGGGGCGCGCGTGCTCGCCGAGGTCGCCGGCTATGGTGCGAGCGCGGACATGCACCACTTCACTGCGCCGCACCCGGAGGGGGCCGGCGCGATCAGGGCGATGCGTCGTGCGCTCGAGAAGGCGGGTGTCCAGGCGGACGAAGTCGGCTACGTCAACGCCCACGGGACGTCGACCAAGCTGGGTGACATTGCCGAGACCAAGGCGCTCCACGAGGTGTTCGGCGACCACGCCGGCAAGCTGGCGGTCAGCTCGACCAAGTCCGTGCACGCGCACCTCCTTGGGGCCGCCGGCGCGATGGAGGCCGCCGCCTGCGTCCTTGCCATCGACCGCGGCCTGGTCCCACCGACCATCAACCTCGACAACCAGGACCCTGACTGCGACCTCGACTATGTGCCCAACACTGCCCGTGCGGCCAGGGTCGACGTGGCCATCTCGAACTCATTCGGGTTCGGTGGCCACAACGCCACCCTTGTGATCCGGAGAACGAATGATGAGTGAGCTGGCCTTCCGCGAGCTACAGGAGCTGGCGGCCGAGATCCTCGGGGTCGATCCCGAGCAGGTGCAGTTGAACGTGAGCTTCGCGCGCGACCTCGCCGCCGACTCGCTGGACCTGGTCGAGCTGATCGCAGCCGTCGAGGACAAGTACGACGTGGAACTGCCGGAAGAGGAACTGGAGGAGATGAAGAACGTGGGCGACCTCTGGAAGTTCCTCGAAGAGAAAGCCGCCGAACGCGCGGGAGCGTAGCGACATGGCCATCACGCAAGCCCCGCGTATCCGCTCCGACGCCGTTCCCCTCAGGACCTACCGCTCGACCGGCCGGCCGGCAGCGATCGCGGGTGTCGGGGTGTACACGCCGGAGAAGGTCCTGACGAACAAGGACCTCGAGCGGATGGTGGACACCTCGGACCAGTGGATCACCGAGCGCACGGGCATCAAGGAGCGTCGCGTCGCCGAGCCCGGCACGCCGACTTTCGAGCTGGCCACGAAGGCGGCGCGAGCCGCCCTTGACCGCGCCGGCATCCCCGCGCGAGAGGTGGACATGATCCTGGTGGCGACCTCCTCGCCCGACGGACCGTTTCCAAGCGTCGCGTGCCGGGTGCAAGATCAGCTCGGCGTCCCGGGCTGCTGTGCCATGGACATCCTGGCCGCGTGCAGCGGATTCGCCTACGCCCTCTCGCTCGCCGATGCTTACATCGCGAGCGGCCGGGCGGACACCATCCTGGTCGTCGGAGCGGAAGTGCTCACGCGGTTCGTCGATTGGCATGACCGCGGCACCTGCGTGCTCTTCGCGGACGGTGCAGGGGCGGCCGTGGTGCGGCCGGCTCAGCACGGTCTCGGCTTCATCAGCTGGTGTCTCGGCGCCGACGGGCGCGGATACGACAAGATCACCTGCGGCGACATCCCCCGCGGCGCATATGCCGCCGGTGAGCCGGAGCCCAAGATCGGCATGAAGGGGCCGGACGTCTTCAAGTTCGCGACAGACATCTTCATCCGGCAGGCCTTTGCGGTAGCCGAGGCCGCCGGTGTGACCATGGACGACATTGATCTGTGGGTGCCGCACCAGGCCAACCGCCGCATCATCGAGGCGGCGGCCCAGCGCGTCGGCCTCCCGAGGGAGCGCGTCATGGTCAACATCGATCGGTTCGGCAACACCTCGACCGCGACCATCCCGCTGGCTCTGCAAGACGCGCTGGACCAGGACCGGCTGCATGCGGGCGACAAGGTGCTGATCGCGGGCTTTGGCTCAGGACTGACCTGGGCCGCCTGCCTACTCGAATGGGAGTAACACTCACCGGGCGGATCGCGCTGCTCTTCCCGGGCCAGGGGGTGCAGCGACCGGGGATGGGCCGGCGGCTTCATGAGCGCTATGGGGCGGCGCGCCGCGTCTTCGAGCGGGCCGAGGAGGCGCTCCAGATGCCGGTCCGCCGGCTGTGCTTCGATGGGCCCGCAGACGACCTGAACCGCACCGACAACCTGCAGCCCTGCGTCATGACGGTCTGCTGGGCTGCCTACGAGATCTGGCGTGAGAGGTATGGCATGGAGCAGGTGCGGGCGATGGCCGGCCACTCGTTGGGCGAATTCACAGCCCTGGCAGCGGCTGGGGCGGTGTCCTGGGAAACCGCTCTGATGCTGGTCAAAGAGCGGGGCCGGATCATGGCCGAGGCTTCGCGCACGCAGCCAGGTGGGATGCTGGCGATCGTCGGGCTGGACGAGCAGCGCGTGGAGGCCATCCGCAGGCAGGCGTCCGCTCGGGGGAGGCTCTTCACAGCCAACCGCAACTCGGCTGTGGAGATCGTGCTCTCCGGTGAGGTCCCTGCACTGGAGGAAGCCCAGAGGCTCGCCGTCGAGGCTGGTGCCCGGCGGGCCCTGATCGTCAACGTGCCGCTGGCGGCGCACTCGCCGCTCATGGAGGCGGCGGGTGGCGCGTTCAGGTCGGTGCTGGACCGGCTGCCGATCGAGATGCCGAAGTTCCCGATCCTGGCCAACGCAACCGGCCAGGCCGTCGCTTCTCTCAACGACCTGCGGCAGGAGCTGGGCAACCATCTCCTGCGACCGGTGGACTGGGCAAGGACGATGGTCTCGCTGAGGGCGATGAAGATCACGACCGTAGTCGAGTTGGGGCCAGGGCGCGTCCTGGCGAGCCTGGCCGCCAAGCACCTACCCGGCGTCGACACCTGGAACGCAGAAGAGCTCTTCGTGGAGTTTGCGTGACCCTAGATTTGGATGGCCGCACCGCCCTGGTGACGGGCGGCGGCAAAGGGATCGGCCGCGCTGTCTCGAAGGCACTGGCGTCGATGGGCGCCCGGGTCATCGTGAACTACCGCTCCGATGCGGTCGCTGCCGACGAGACTGCAAGGGAGGTAGGCGGCGTGGCCCTTCGCTGCGACGTCTGCGATGGGGCTGCCGTGCAGGCGATGGTCAAGGAGCTGGGCGGGGTCGACGTCCTCGTCAACAACGCCGGCGCTGTCCGCGACAACCTGCTGCTCCGGATGAAGCCGGAGGACTGGGACCACATCATCCAGACCGACCTGACGTCGGCCTATCACACCACCCGAGCCGTCATGTCCGGGATGCTTCGGAAGCGGTGGGGCCGGATCGTCAACATGAGTTCAGTGGTCGGCATCACCGGCAACCCGGGCCAGGCCAACTACGCGGCGGCCAAAGCGGGCCTGATCGGGTTCACCAAGGCCATCGCGAAGGAGATCGGGTCTCGCAGCATCACCTGCAACGCAGTCGCTCCTGGCTATGTGCGAACGGGGCTGACCGAGGGCTCGCTGCCAGACGAGATCGTCGCGGAACTGGTAAAACGAACCCCATTGCAACGAGAGGGCACGCCGGAGGACGTCGCGGCGGCGGTCTCCTTCCTCTGCTCTGAAAGAGCGGGTTTCATCACCGGCCACGTGCTGGTGGTCGATGGGGGACTGTCGGTCTGAGCATTGACGCCGTCGCGATGTTCGGCAGCAAGCTGCCGCCCATCGCACTGACTACCAACTGCCCGAGCTGCGGTGTCGGCCTGGTGCCCGAGGAACTCCGCGATCAGGTGTACGTCTGCGACTGCGGCCACCACTTCCGGATGCACGCCGACGCCTGGATCGCCCTGCTGGCCGACGAGGGCACCTGGGAGGAGCGATGGGCCGACGTCCGGGCGCATGACCTGCTGGAGTGGAAGGTCCCAAAGCCGTACCAGGAGACCATTGAGCAGGCACGCGAAGAAGGGCTGAACGAGGCGGTGCGGATCGGGACAGCCACCCTGGCGGGGCATTCGCTCTGGCTGGCGGTCTTCGACTTTCGCTTCGTGGGCGGTACGCTGTCCATCGTGGCCGGAGAACGCCTGGCGCGCGGCTTCGAGCAGGCGACGGCCACGAGGACGCCCTACGTGCTGATCGCGGCCACGGGTGGCGCGCGAATGCAGGAGGGCGTGCTGGCGCTGATGCAGATGGCCAAGGTGAACGGTGCCCTGAGCCGTCTGCACCGGGCAGGGGTGCCGTACTTCTCCGTGCTGACAGATCCGACCTACGGCGGGACGCCGGCATCGCTCGCGCTGCAAGGGGACGTCAACATCGCGGAGCCCGGGGCCTCGATCGGATTCACCGGGCCGCGCATCATCAAACAGGCGACGTACGCCGACCTGCCGCCTGGCTTCCAGAGCGCCGACTTCCAGCTCCGGTGCGGCCAGGTCGACATGGTCGTGCCCAGGATCGAGCTGCGCGAGCGGCTTGCACACTTGCTATGGCTCTACCGCAAGGGGCTTTAGATGATCGACTCCGAGTTGTCGACAGATCTTCGGTGCCCATGCACCCCATCTCGCGGCCCTGCTTCTGCGGTCCTCACTCACCCATTGACGAATGGGCTCGCTCCGGTCCTCGGCGCATGCCCACGATCTGGGGCACCTGGCCACCGAATCTCGCGCCGCCAATCGGAGTCGATCATCTAGTGGCAGCGCAGCGCGACACGCTCAGCATCTGGCAGGTGGTCCAGCTGGCGCGGCACCAGGACCGGCCTTACACGCTCGACTACCTCAAGCGGCTGGCACCCGACTTCATCGAGCTGCACGGCGACCGCATATCGCACGACGACCCCGCCCTTGTGGCGGGAGTCGGCACCTGGCACGATCGCACGACCGTCTTCATCGGCCAGCAGAAGGGCCGAAACCTGGCCGACCGGGTGGCTCGGAACTGGGGCATGATGCATCCCGAGGGCTTCCGCAAGGCGCTGCGGATGGCCAGGCAGGCCGTCAAGTTCGGCTTCCCCATCATCTCGCTGGTGGACACGCCGGGCGCCTTCCCGGGCGAGTCGGCGGAAGAGCGAGGCATTTCTTCGGCGATCGGGGCGGCGATCCTGGAGTGGTTCGAGATCGCCGTGCCGGTGATCGCCGTCGTGATCGGCGAGGGGAGCTCGGGCGGTGCACTGGGGATCGCTGTGGCCGACCGTGTGCTCATGCTGGAGAACGCGCTCTACACGGTCGCGTCTCCGGAAGCAGCCGCGTCCATCGTGTGGCGGGACAACGCGCGCAAGGTGGAGGCGGCAGCCCAGCTGCAGATCACATCCCGAGACCTGCTGGCGATGGGTGTGGTCGAGGAGGTCATCCCGGAGCCGGAGGGAGGCGCGCACGCGGACTACGACGACGCGGCGCGGGCGCTGGACGAGGCGCTCTGGCGGCACCTGGAGCCACTGCTGCGGATCGAGCCGGACGAGCTACTGCAGCAGCGCTACGAGCGGTTTCGCTACGTGGATTCGCTGGTGGCAGCCGACCCGCGGTTCGGGCCCAAGGTCGAGCCGAAGGTTTAGGTTCCGCGCATTTGCCGGAAACGGCACGTTTCGAGACTGGCGCACAGCTTCTCTTGCCTGATGCGCTCACGCCTGGAGATCGAGCAGCCTCACCCTGAATCTCGGCTGAGCTGCCTCGATTGATCTTCTTCCGCGCGAGCTGTCTCATGCAGCCGGTCGCTGGTAAGACCACTGGGCAGATGCAAAGATCCGCGAGCCGCGCTGATCGGGTCGGCGGGCAGCGGCCTGACCACGACGGCATTGCCTTTGTCCTCGATCCAGACTCGATCCGTCCGCCATCGCCGTCGAACGCTCGCCGGAAGGAAGATTTGGCCTCCCTTGGAAATCCGAGCAACCGCACGCCTCTCCATGACAGAACTCAATACCATGAAGAAGCAGGCAGTGCATGACAGCGGGTAGGCATCGTGAAGTCGGACCTGTCGTCGGCCGGCCACCGCCCTAAGTCCGATCTATCGAGTAGAGCCTGGCGCAACCAGGCACTCCCCAGGCAGTGCGAACCAGCGAAGGCTCTCGAAGTCCGCGCTGACCCCGGCAGGCGGCTCCCAGCCATCCTCCGCCGGGCGCTGCGCGAGCAGGTGCCGAGCTTCCTCAAGGTAACCGGCCAGCGCGCTCTCGGGCGCCCGCAGCGGATGCTGCGGGTACCTCAGCTCACCATCGGCGTCGTAGCGCAGGTCGCGGAGGCTCAAGGGCGGCTCGATCGGCCCTTCGCGGTGGCGCCACAGGCCTGACGCCGGGTCGAACCGGTAGTCCGGCAGCAGCTTCCAGCCCTGGTCGGCGACGAGGTGCACCGCGTCCAGCAAGTAGCTGAAGACTGCCTCCGACAGAAAGTAGTTGAAGTTGACCCTCACCCACCCCGGCTTGATCCCCTCGCAGCCGCGGGCGATCTCGCGCTCGAAGCGGTGCGACCGTTCGATGTCGATGCCCAGCAGCCGGTGTCCATAGGGACCGGCGCACGAGCAGCCGCCGCGGGACTGGATGCCGAACAGGTCGTTCAGCACAGCCACCACGAAGTTGTGATGCAGGTAGCGGCGGCCGTGGCGCACCACGAAGGAGACGATCGAGAGCCGCCTGGCCGCCAGATTGCCGAGGATCTCCAGGTTGGGGTTCGCCGTCCACGAGGCGATGGCCCGGGCGATGAAGTCCTCCTCGCGGCAGCGGATCTCGTCCTCGCCGACCGTGCTCTTCAGCTGGAAGACCAGGCCGCAGCGGATGGACTCCACGATGGCCGGCGTGCCCCCCTCCTCGCGATGGATCGGGTCCGCCAGGTAGCGGTGTTCCGCAGGGTTCACGTAAGCGACCGTGCCGCCCCCTGGCACCGTGGGGACCCGGTTTCGCACCAGCTCGCGGCGCACCGCCAGCACGCCCGGGGTGCCGGGGCCGCCGATGAACTTGTGCGGCGAGAGGAACACGGCGTCCTTGCCGGCCATCGGGTCCGGCGGGCACATGTCGATGGCGACGTACGGAGCCGCGGCCGCGTAGTCCCAGAACGACAGCGCGTCGTACCGGTGCAGCAGGCGCGCGACGGCCTCGGTGTCGGTCACGATCCCGGTCACATTGGAGGCCGCCGAGAAGGAGCCGATCCGCAACGGCCGCCCGGCGTAGCGCTGCAGCTCCGCATCCAGGTGGCTCAGGTCGACGTGGCCGTCCGCGTCCTCGTCGATGACGACTACGTCGGCGATGGACTCTCGCCACGGCAGCTCGTTCGAGTGGTGCTCATATGGCCCGATGAAGACGACCGGGCGCTCGGCGGCCGGGATTCGCGCGGCGAGCTGGTAGCGGGCGTCCAGGTCGGCGGGGATTCGCAGGCCCAGGATCCCGATCAGCTTGTCGATGGCGCCGGTCGAGCCCGAGCCGCAGAACATGACCAGCGTGTTCTCGTCCCCGCCGAGAGCGTCGCGGACGATGCGCCTCGCGTCCTCTCGCAGCCGCGTGGTCTGCAGGCCGGTGCCCGAGCTTTCGGTATGCGTGTTGGCGTAGCGGGGCAGCACCTCCTCGCGGATGAAGTCTTCGAGGAAGTCGAGTGCCCTGCCGGACGCCGTGTAGTCCGCGTAGGTGATCCGGCGCTGCCCGTACGGCGTGACCATGACCTGGTCATCGCCGATGACACCGGCCCGAATCCGGTCGATCAGCTCTGCCGTCCCCACTGGGGCGGAGGCTACTCCGATCAGTCCGCGCGTGGTTGCCAAAACGTTCACAGAGGCAGAAAGCCGCGCGATCATGTTCACGTGGCGGTGAGGTTGCGAACGTGGGTCAATCGGCTCACTGTGGGGGTCGGGCTCATCACCGTCGGGCTGGTGCTCTTCGGCCTATCTGGTTCGGTGAATGGGGATGCCGTTGCTCTTCAGATCGCGCATCCATGTCAGAGGAGCGAGACGCCGGCCGGCGGGTGCTATCGGTGGCTGAGCGGCCGCATCACGGCGATCGGCATCAGCCATATCGAAAGTGACTTCGGGCCGGGTTGGTCCGAGGTCCGCTTGACGCTCGATTTCCCGCACGAGCCCAGAACGGTGCGGGTCAACGGGGCCTACCTCCCACTCCGGCGACCCCGCGTTAGTGATCTGGTGGAGGCCAAGGTGTGGCGAGACCAGATCACCGGCATCAAGTTTGGGGGTGTGACAATAGGCGCGACGACCCAGCCGGCATTCAAGCTGTTGTACCTGCTGTATCTGGCAGGCTTCGTGTGTCTCGCCGGGCTAGGCTCAGTCGTTGCCTACATAATCGACCGCCGAGCTGGTTACGTGTGACTAGGCGCCGGCGGCCACAGCCAGCCCGCGCAGGATGGTCTCCTCTCTCGAGCCGGCCGGGGAATAGAGCAGCAGCCGAAGCCCAGGCTGGTCGTTGACCTGGTAGATCGTGTGCTCGAGGTCCATGCGCCCGAAACGGGGGTGGCGCAACCGCTTCAAGCCGTCGGTCCGTCCGTCCACGTCCCGCCGCTCCCACATCCGTGCGAAGTCCGGACTCTCCTGCCGGAGGTCGGCGATCAGGGTCTGGAAGGGGGCCTCGTCGAGGTAGGGCGCCGCCTCCGCTCGGAAGGCCGCCACCGCCCTCCCGGCCTGCTCCTCCCAGTCCAGGTACAGCTTCCGGCGGCGGGGATCCACGAACAGGAGCCAGAGCGTATTCCGCTGCTCCTCCGGGTACTCGCGATAGTCGCCGAAGATCGTCTCCGCGCTTGGGTTCCAGGCCAGGATGTCCCAGCGCCGGCCGGTGATCATCGCGGGGTAGGGGTCCCAGCTGTCCAGCACGCGGCGGTGGGCTGGACGCACCACCTCGTCGGCGCATCGAGCAGGTGGCTCGTGCCCCGCCAGTTGGAAGAGATGGGCCCGCTCGGTGGGTTCCAGCTGGAGCACCCGCGAGACCGCATTGAGCACGACGGGCGAGACGCGAATGTCTCGGCCCTGCTCGAGCCACGTGTACCAAGTCAATCCGACACCCGCGAGCTGGGCCACCTCCTCACGGCGAAGGCCCGGTGTTCGGCGCCTGAACCCGTTGGGGAGGCCTACGTCGGTCGGCGCCAGCCGCGCTCGCCGGCTCTTCAAAAAGGCTCCCAGCTCAGCAACCCGGGTGGTATCGGTACCAGTATAAGTGGGCATCTAGTAACAGGATAACAGACGGGTCAGACTGATGACATGACTCGATTGGTTACTTCCCTCGGCGCTGGTCGCTGGCACGTGCCGGCGGCGCTCGCCGCCGTCTGGGTGACGTTCGGTGGAGCGTTCATCGCAGGCAAGGTCGGCGTCACGGCAGTGCCGCCCTTCCTCTTCGCCGCGCCTCGGTTCATCATCGCCGGCGCGATCCTGCTGGGCTGGACCGCCTGGCGATCCGGCGGCCTCTCGGTGACGCGCCGCGAGCTGCTCGAGGCAACGGGGATTGGCCTGCTCACCATCGTCGGCGGTCAGGGCGCGGCGATGTGGGGCTTGACCTCGATGTCCCCCGGGCTGGTCGCCGTGCTCACGGCTACCATGCCCCTCTGGCTGACCCTTCTCACACTGCTCTTCCTCCGGCGCGGCATCCCCAAGCTGGCCGTTCTGGGGCTCGCCGTGAGCTTCATCGGCGCCTGCCTCCTGGCCTCGCCTTCTGGGTCGGGCATCAAGGTGCTACCGCTTGTGATCGTGGCAGTGGGTACCGTCGCCTGGGCCGCGGGTGCGCTGCTGGGCAGTCAGTCGCACGTGGCGCGCCGGCCCCTAGTCCTCTCCGGCTTCCAGATGCTTATCGGCGGGTCCGTTCAGCTAGTTCTGGCCACGGCGTTGGGAGAGCCGGCGCTGCTGCACTGGCCGGCTGCCCTCACCACCCCCGTGGTGGTGGCGTTCGTCTTTGCGCTGGCAGGGCCGTCGGTGATCGGCTTCACCACCTACGCCTGGCTGCTGCACAACACGCCGCCGACCATCGCGAACAGCAACGCCTACGCAGCCCCTGTGGTCGCGATCTTTCTGAGCTGGCTGATTCTCGGCGAGCCGGTGGGCCTGCGCACGGCGGGCCTGGCAGGCATGGTTCTGGCCGGGGTGGCGCTGCTGATCTGGGCGCAGGGCCGAAGCCACCGCCTGGCTGCTACCCAGACTGCCGCGGCCCGCGCGCGGGAGCTGTCCAAGGCAGCATAAGCATCAAATGACGACTGGTCTGAAGCTTGCCCTCTTCGGGCTGCGCGGCGCCGCCAGCGATCCGGACGTCATGGCTCGCCGAGCGAAACTGGCCGAGGACGTCGGGTTCGAGGCGCTCTGGGTCGGTGACCATATCGCTCTCCCACCCAGTTACGTGGACCCGGCTGACGAACCACGTCTCGAGGCCCTGGTCGCCCTCAGCTACCTCGCCGCGGTGACCACTCGCCTGCGACTGGGCGTCGGTGTGATCGTGCTGCCGCAGCGCCAGCCGGTCCTCCTGGCGAAGCAGCTCACGTCGATCGACGTGCTTTCGAAGGGCCGGCTGACAGTCGGAATCGGAGTCGGCTACGTGGAGCCGGAGCTGCGAGCGCTGGGCGTGCCGCTCGGCGAGCGTGGCGCCCGCGCGGATGAATACCTGGCCGCGATCCACAGCCTCTGGAAAGAGCCCACACCCTCGTTTGGGGGACGCTTCGTCTCCTTTTCGGACGTCGTCGAGCGGCCACTGCCGGTGCAGCAGCCGCATCCGCCGATTGTGATCGGCGGACACTCGCCGGCCGCGCACCGCCGCGCGATCTCGGCCGGGAACGGCTGGTATGGATGGCAACTCGACGTCGACCAGACCGCCCAGGCGCTGGCCGACCTCCGCGAGGCCGCAAGCCGCCAGGAGCGGCCAGCCGGGCTCGGCGAGCTCGAGATCACGATCACGCCATCGGTAGCGGTCGACCTCGATACGGCGAGGCGCTACGCCGATCTTGGTGTGCACCGGCTGGCCATCCAGCCACCACGTGCGCTGAGCGCAACGGCGATCGAGCAGTTGATCACGACGGTCGGCGAGACGATCATCGGGCGCGTTTGAGGACGGTGGCACATTGGCCTCCTTGCGCGCTCAACCTGACGTGTAATTCGGTGCAACCGCCGGCGCATGACCCGAACTGCTGCCCTGCAAAGGTGCGGCCGCCGGCGGATACACCTCTGCGTCGCACCACCAGCGCTCAGAGGCGGCTGGCGACGATCCTGGCCAGGTTCTTGAGTTTGTCGTCGGCCTTCGGGTCGTCCGCCTCGGACACCAGCGTGATCTGGAAGGTCATGTGCCCCTTCTGCCCGAGAATCCTGGGGGCCAGCAGATAGGTCCGATCCCCGATCCCGGGCACCTTCGTGTAGCCGGGCACCGTGGCGAAGAAGTCGATGGCCATGTCCTTGAAGAGGACGAGCGATGCACCTGCGACGGTGCCGCCGGACGAGGTGTACGTGCAGCCGCTGACCAGTGATGGATCGGCGCCGCCCCCCGGCGGCGGCGAGCTCATCGGCAGCTGCTGGACCTGGACGCCGAGCGTCGACTGAACGTCCGCAGCCGTGAGCACGCGACAGGCGTCGCTCGTCAGCCGAACCCCGCCGCTCTCCCCAGCGGCGCTGGCGGCCGGCGTCGGGCTGCTCGCCGCCCGAGGCGGTGTCCCCGCATCACACGCGGCTGCCGCGACGAGCAGCAACAGCCCGACAGCACCGATCGATCTGGACATGGCGTCGTCCGAAAGGCCTCCGGGGCAGCAATGCTACAGATAGAATCACGCGACGTGAGCATCTATCTCGCGAGCGCACTGCTGAATCCGGGCGGATTTATCGCCTGGCTCGTCATCGGACTGCTCGCCGGCGCGATCGCGGGCATGCTCGTCCGTGGCCGCGGCTACGGCTGCCTGATGGACATCATCGTCGGTGTCATCGGCTCTTTCATCGGGGGGATCGTGATCGGCTTCTTCCTCCCGGGCACCACCTTCGGTTTCATCGGAACCCTGATCGTGGCCACGCTCGGCGCCGTCATCCTCCTCGCCTTCATCCGCGTCCTGTCACCCAAGCGCCCGTGAGCCTGGGGCTGACCGGGCTCCACGTCTACGACCTCGAACAGCCTCGCTACCACGGGGCGCCGATGCACCCCGGCCACGTCCCGCCCGGCTTCACATACGTCCTGCACCGCAGGCATGAGTCTCGCGCCGCCACCCCGGACGGCCGCAGCGGATCGTCCGGCACGCTCATCACGAGCGACCACGCCGGCACTCATATCGATGCCCTTTGCCATCAGGCGGTCAACCTCCAGCTCTGTGGCGGCGTCGACGCCCAGGCGGTTGCGACCAGCTTTGGCTATCGCGAGCTTGGGGTGGAGACGATAGGCCCCATCGTGGCCAGGGGCTGGTTGATCGACCTCGGCACCGTCGAGCCCGACCGCTGGATCGGTCTCGACGAGGTGCGGCATTCAGCCGATGCACAGGGTGTTCGCCCAGAGGCGGGCGACGTCCTGCTGGTGCGGACTGGCAACGGCGTCAACTGGGACGACGAGGCCCGCTACCTTCGCGGCGCGGGCATGAAGGGCGAGGTCTCCCGATGGCTCGCGGACCTCGGCGTCCGCGCGGTGGGCGCCGACAACATGGCCTGGGACTGGATCGGTGGGCCCGACCCCGACCTCGGCATATCGTTGCCTGGCCACGTCATCCTCCTCGTGGACAGTGGCATATACATCATCGAGAACCTCTTCCTCGAAGACCTGGCGGCGGCGGGGGTCCACGAGTTCACGTTCGTCTGCACGCCGCTCCAGATCCGCGGCGCCACAGGCTCGCCGGTCAGGCCGATCGCGCTGAGCTGAGGCTCGGCATGACCTCGGCTGCGAACCGCTCAATCTGCTCCCGGCGGTCCGGCCAGCGCGGCACCGTGAACTGAAGTGCCACGTGCTCGACGCCCGCCGCCTCGTAGCGGAGCAGCGCCTCCACCAGCTGGTCCGGACTCCCCCGCAGGCGGCGTGGGTCCTGCGCCACGTCGGCGTCTGTGACCTCGATCGCAGAACAACACGTCAGTCCGACGGCGTCGGGGTGGCGGCCGGCCTCGCGGGCGGCGGCCCGCACGTCCTCATGCGCCGCGCCGAGCTCTTCCGGCGTGATGTCGACGAAGTACGGGAACCACGCATCGCCGTAGCGCCCGGCCCGCCTTCGCGCCGGCTTGCCCTCACCGCCGACCCAGATCGGCAGGTGGGGCTGCAGCGCCTTGGGGTGGAAGCTGACGTCTCGAAACCGGTAGTGCCTGCCCTCGAACGTGCAGTGCTCTTCGCTCAGCAGCAGGCTGACCACCTCCAGCTGCTCGTCCGTGATGCTGCCGCGCTCCGTATAGGCGACGCCCAGAGCGTCGAACTCTTCACGCATCCAGCCGATGCCCACGCCCATGATCAGCCGGCCTTTGGAAAGATGGTCGATGGTGGTCGCCAGCCGGGCCCAGTACAGCGGGTGCCGGTAGGGCAACACGAGCACGCTGATGCCCAGGCGCACCTTTTCGGTGTGGCCGGCCAGGAAGGTCAAGCACGCCATCGAGTCGAAGAACGGGCGATCGGGCGGCACGATGAATACGTTGTCGTCGCTGTACGGATAAGGCGTGTCGATGTGCCAGGGCGTCACCACCCTGTCGGCCGACCAGACCGCGGCGAAGCCCAGCCGTTCGGCCAGTTGTGCCGCGTCTGTGAGCACATCGGCCGTGGCGGCACGGCCGGAGATCGGAAGGAAGACACCCACCTCCATGGGCCTGGATGGTCACAGGCGACGATCTGGTTGTCAATGGACGACTCGGCGAATGATTCGATCCTGTCGATCTATTTGCTACCATGCAAGCAATGCGGAGGGATCTGGTCGATCGCGGTCTGGACCTCTATAAGGAGGTCTCGCGCCTGCTCCACGAGCGCGGCGCACCAGCGTGGCTGGAGACCGAGCTGAGCTTTGCTCAGCTTCGCGCGCTGTTCACGCTGGCCGACTGCGGCGCCACGCCTATCGGTCGAGTGGCCGCCCGGCTGGGCATCGGGTTGCCGGCTGCCAGCTCGCTGGTCGACAGGCTGGTGGAACACGGGCTCGCGCAGCGCAGGGAGGATCGCCTGGACCGCCGACGCACTCTGGCGTCGACGACCGAAGCCGGGCAGGCGCTCGCCCAGCGGCTGCGCCAGGGCTCCCGGGAGGCGCTGCGGGCGGGTTTGGAGCAGATGGATGGGGACGACCTGGCGGCGCTCGTGAGAGGCCTCGAAGCGTTGTCCGCGACTGGCGTGTCACGACCGGCGGCGCTGGCAGGGGAGGCATAGCGGATGATCGTTCGATTGATCTTCGGGTTGGGCTGGGCGCTTGTAACCGGCCTGGCTGGTGGCTGGCTCGTCCTGGCGCCCTGGGCGCTGGGTGAACAGGGCAGCGGCGAGTGGACCACCGTGACCAGGAACGAGGTCTTCACCGGCCTGGGCCTGATCGCGCTGGCGGTCGTTGCCGTGGTCGTTGTTGCGGCGCAGGTGTGGGGGTCGCTGCGTGAAGCCGGCGTGATCGAGCCGGCCAGGCCTGCCAGGCAAGCTCGCGGTGAGGCGGGTGACAGTTCGTCGCCCGAAATGGAGAAGGCGCTGATCGCGCTCGCCCAGGCGCTTGCCGAGGATCTCGATGCGCAGCGCGAGCCGGCGTCAGCAGCGCGGCCCGGCCATCCCAGCCCCGAACCGCAACTCAGACCCACCTGGAGGGAACAGCCATGAGGACAGAGCTCAGCCGCGGTCTTCCACTGGTGGTTCTCTTCGTCCTCGGGCTGGGTGCGGGCATCTGGTCGTTCATCTCTCCGTGGGTCGAGAGGTATCCGGAAGCGAGCGGCTGGAGCAACTCGGTCTGGACCGGCGTCTGGGTTGGAGCCGTCGTCGCCGCCACGAGCGCCATCAGCCTGGTCGTGGTCCTGGCTCGCGCGCTCCACCTAGCTCTGAACCGGCAGTCCGCCACCCAGCAGATACGGGGGTGAGCGTCAGGGGCACCACCGTCCGTCCGCCGGTAGGAGCTCCGGCGGGCAGACAAGGGCTCGATTACAAGTGGATCGCGTCTGGCGTGGTGATCGTGGGCGCCCTGATGTCGATCCTCAACCAGACGGTCGTCAACGTCGCCTTGCCCACGTTGGAGGCCGACTTCAACGTCTCGCTCACCCAGATCCAGTGGGTGGTCACGGCCTACGCGCTTGGCCTCGCAGCAATCATCCCGCTGACTGGCTGGCTGGCCGACCGCTACGGGACCAAGCGTGTCTTCATGGTGAGCCAGATCCTGTTCACGCTCTCGTCCATCCTGTGCGCCCTTGCCTGGTCCAACGGCTCACTGATCGCATTCCGAGTCGTCCAGGGCCTGGCCGGCGGCCTGATCATGCCGGTCGGCATGACGATCCTGATGATGGTGAGCCGCCCTGAGGAGCGCGGCCGGATGATGTCCGTGATGGGCGTGCCGATGCTGGTCGGCCCGGTCCTCGGCCCGCTGCTCGGCGGGTGGCTGGTGCAGAGCGTCAGCTGGCGGCTGATCTTCGTGATCAACGTACCGATCGGGGTGATCGGGGCGTTGCTCTCGGCGCTCTACCTGCGTGGGCCCGCAGGGGCGGCACATCGGCCACCGCTGGACCTGGGAGGCCTGGTTCTGGGGATCCCCGCAGTCGTGGCCATCGTCTACGGCTTGAGCCAGCCGAGCTCGAGGGGCTGGGGGTCAGCCGACACCCTGCTTCCGCTGGCCGGCGGTGCCGTGATGGTGGTCGTCTTCTGCCTGTACGAGCTGCGGCAGGCGTCACCGCTGATCGAGATGCGCGTCTTCCGCGATGCCGCGTTCTCGGCCGCGATGATGGTCAACTTCCTGATAGCTCTTGCGCTCTTCGGCACAGTGCTGCTCGTGCCACTGTTCCTGCAGCAGGTTCAGGGCTACGGGGCGCTCGACGCCGGCCTAGTGCTCGCCGCGCAAGGCGTCGCCGCAGCCGTGGCCATACCGATCGGGGGACTGTTGACCGACCGCTTCGGCGCCCGGCAGGTCGTGCCGTTCGGCCTGGCGCTGCTGACCGGTGCCACCATCTGGATGGCCACGCTCACTCCGGATACACCGAGGTGGGCCATCGCCCTCATGTTGGCCGCTCGGGGCGCAGGGATGGGCCTGTCCATGATGCAGGCGATGTCGTCCGCTTACATCACCCTCACGCCCCGCCTGATCTCCCGTGCGACCTCGGTGAGCCAGGTCGTCAATCGGGTCGGGAGCGCCCTGGGAGTTGCGATCGTGGCGACCATCCTCAGCGACCGGGTGATGGCTCATCTGCCCCATCTGCCAAACGGCGCCTCCGCGTCGGCCGGGGGTGGGTTGGCGAAGCTGCAGCTGCCGGCAGGCGTCAAGACCGTGCTCCTTGCGCAGGTGGCCAAGGGCTTCGACGACACGTTCTGGTTGATGGCCGGCATGACGCTGCTCTGCTTCCCGATGGCGCTGCTGCTGCGCCGGCCGCTGCGACCCGCCGCTGTGCGCGCCTTCGGCATCCGGCAGCTGACCGAGGGCGTCATCCTGGGGGCGGCCGCGCGCCGAGTCGGTGCCAACGGCTTGTCGGCGCACGGCAATGGGCTGCGCCCACTGGTGGCCTCGCCGAGTGCCTACGAGGTGCTGGCCGGCGCGGCGCGCGGTCGCCTGCGGAAGGGGCTGGCGATAATCCGCGGAGGGACGAACGCCGCTGGACTGGTGCCTCAGCCGCCGCTCTCGTTGACGGTCAGGGTCTTCTTCGTTGTGCTGCTGGTGGCGGCGCTGGTCGGCACGGCGCTCGCCGTCGCGCATGGGTACCAGACGCCGGCGGTGCCCAGGCTGACGATTTCCGGTTAGGGGCTGCGCATATTGGCGCGGCCTCTTAATGCCAGAAAAGGTGGCCGACCAGCGCCCCGAGGAATACGACCAGGAACCCGGCGAACAGGGGATAGGCGTTCGCCCAATTTCGCAGGTACCGCCCGAGCATTGGCCGGTGCCGCAGCTCCAGGGTGAGGTCGGCCACGGCCACCACCAGGAACACCAGCATCACCAGCATTACTGCTACGGCCAGTGCGGGCCTGACGTCAATCATCTAGATGGCTCGGCAGTTGCGGCGACCAGAACCAGTGCCCGAACAGGCCGCACATGATGCAGGCTGCGCCCAGCGTCTGAACGGGAGCGACGATGGCCGCGCAGCGGATGTAGTAGGTGATCGGCCAACGCCCGGGGGCGGCCAGCGCCCACGCCTCGTAGAAGAGGAGTGCCGCGACCAGGGTCAGGAGGAGCGGGAGCAGGAGCTGGAGCCAGGAAGCGCCGCGGCCCTGGGGCGGGCCGGGAAGGGGATGCCCTCTCGCCTCCCGCACGTTGGCGAGAAGGCGACCGGCGATGAAGGACAGCGCAAACAGAGTGGGGACGCCGATCTTCCAGCGAAGGTCGCCGGGATGAGCATCCTCGAACCGCTTGACAGCTGAAGGCTCGTTCACCCCGCAGGGCAGGGCGGTCAGCAGCGTGGTTTCGTAGAGCGCCCACACGCCGATGACCACCAGCGCCACGATTGCTGCGGACAGGGTCACGATCGGCACCCAGCGCTGGACTGTCAGCATCAGGACCAGACCAGGATCCCGATCAGGGCGCCGATCACGAGCGCGGCCGGCGGCACCCAGGGCTGGTGCCAGAGGCGCCGTTCCCTGTCCCAGAGCTCGAGCGGCGGCCATTGAATCCTCGCGGCCGCAAAGTTGTACCAGGCGACGAGCGCAAGCACGGCCACCGCCCATGAGAACGCCAGCGTCACGGCGACCAGCAGCTGGCCGCGGAAGAAGATGGCGTCAAAGATGCATCCGAACACGACGACCACGGCCACTGGAATGAGCGCGTCAACGGCCTTTATGGCCCGCCTGGCGGCTAAAGCTAGCGGCCCGCTGGGGCCGCGCGGTGATGCATCCACTCGTCAGCTGACGGGAAGTGTGGCAACCGTCCCCCGATGCGTCAAGAGACTAGTCTCCCCGGCGACCGGGACCTACCGGAGCTGCCACTCGTCGTTGCGCAGCAGGGCTACCGCCTCGCCGCGGCCCTCGAGCCCGTCGACCTCGACGTCGCGGCCCCCGACCATGAAGTCGGTGTGCACGCTGGAGATGTTGACGCCGAGCTCGCGCAGCCCTTCAGTGTCGCGCCCGACCCCGCCCTTGACCCCGATGGCGTAACCGTGCCCAAGCGCGACGTGACAGGTCGCGTTCTCGTCCAGTAGGGTCGATCGGAATGTGACTCCAAGCCGGCCGACGCGGGAGGTGCCGTCGACGAGTGCCACCTCGCCAAGGCTGGCCGCGCCTGCGTCAGCGGCGATCAAGGTTCGGATCACGTCCTCGCCCGAGCTGGCACGCACCTCGCTGACGCGACCGGCCTGGAACCGCAGCTCGAGGTCACGAACGGTGACGGCGCCGACGATGAGGGGCCGGGTCGAGCGGACCGTTCCTTCGGTGCGGCGTGGATCGGGCGTCGTGAACACCTCTTCCGTGGGCAGGTTGGGCACAAAACGGCGGCCCGATTCGGTCTTCGAGGCGCCTCCGAGCCAGATCGACACGGGATGCAGGCCGACGACCAGGTCCGTCCCAGGTCCGCGAAACCGGATCGCGTCGAAGCGCCGCTCGGTGAGCGCCGAGGCCCGTTCACGGAGGCGAGCCACATGGTCACGCCAGGCCGCCGCCGGATCGGGCTCGTCGAGACGCACAGCCGACTCGACGGCACCCCACAGCCGCTCGAGGTCAGGCTCGCCGAATGTGGACCGCGCCCAGCCCTCGGTTGGGCAGGCGATGACGCACCAGTTGACGCGCGGCCCGTTGAGCGCGCGCATCCTGGCCACAAGAAGGGCCGGCATGCGCGCCCGCGAAACCCGAGCGCCGTCGAGGTCGGCCATCAGGTCCGGCTCGGGGTCGCCGTGGAGTGAGAGCAAAGCGCAGCTCCGGTTGTGCGCGTCCTCGACACGCCGCACCAGCCAGTCGGGGGTCCAATCCAGCGACTGGTCCGCTCCAAGCTCGACCAGAGCGCGGGTGAGGTGTCGGTCCTGATAGACGACGTCAACGTAGTGCGCCCCCGCCGCGTACGCGGTGCGAGCGACACTCCGAGCGAGCGGGGCGTGCTCCACCAGGGCGTCGACGAGGAGGTCCTGGCCTGGTGCCAGGTCAAGGCCGACCTCGATGGCCAGGCGCGCGTAACGGTCAAGGCGCTCGGCGGTGATCATGAGTCGCGCACGTCTGGAGCTGTGACTGTTCCAGGGCCGATGAAGCAAACCATTCGGGTGTGGCTGTCCTGGAGTGACATTACGAGGGCGGGTTGACCACGCCGGAATCGCGACATTCAGGCGCGTGAGCGCAGCGTGTCAAGCCCTTTACCGGACAGGTCGTCGAGCGCCGACTGGCGGCCCGTGATCGCGAGGATGATCGACGCGAGGGGCCCCGTTACCTCCGGTCCGGCGCCAGCCGACCAAGCGACGTCGGAGGCACGGAGCGTGAGCCCAGCGCTGCGCTCTTTTCCGTGCAGGATTGGATCGGTGTTGCGGCAGATCTCCACAACCGTAATGAGGCTCTGTGGCGCTACGTCGATGCGCCGGCCGACCGGCCGGGCGATGTCTTCGCCATGGATGACAGCTTCGACGAGCACGTACGTCAACTGCCCGGGCGGGGCGCTGGCCCGGCCTGCGGTTGCGCGGTAGTCGCTGAGCAGCTCCGGCGGGCTCTGTGACCTGCGCCGCGCCACTCCACGGTCGTTGCGGGCCCTGAGGCTGAAACCCGAGCCGATCCAGTCGCCGATGAGGCTCCACGGCGTGACCAAATGGGTCTGGATGCAATGGGCCACGACGTCGCGGACCTGCCACTCGTGACAGAGAGACGGGGTCACCCACTCGGCATCGCTGAGAGTTTCGAGGAGTTCACCGAGCTTGTTTCGCTGCTCGTGGATCAGCGGCCAGATCTCCGTGGCGCTTGCCCTCCTTATGGCATCACCCACTACAGCAGCTCTCGTTGCTCGCCGAGCGGTCGGAGCCGCCCCTCGGCGTCGAACGGCATGGGCGCCGGCTCTCGCATCACCTCCAGGTCTTGCCGCCCACGGGCCTCTTCGAGCAGTGCCGGTGAGACCCCGACCACCTCGGTGTGCAGCGTGTCGGCGATCCAGGCCAGGCGCAGTGGGCTCTCACGGCCACGGCATGAGATCGCTGCGCAGACGGCGGCCAGGTCGCTGGGCATGACGCACGGGATCGTCATCCGTTGAATGCCGATGACGCCGGCGGTCAGCGCATTGGTGTAGAGCGCGTCAAAGTCGATCTTGCCCAACAGCCTGGAGGTCGTGAAGTCGGCCGTGCCGATGCCCATGGCGTTGCCGTGGGATCCCTCGGTGAGGTCGAGCGCCACGATCGCGGTGGCGCCGTTTGGCTCCGGCTCCGCCTGGCCTATGACGCGCATGCGGCGAACAACGTTCGTGTCGATCCCCGCTCCGCTCACGTCCTTGCCAATTCGGTCGATCACCAGCACATCGAGGTCATCGAAGGGCAGCTGGGGCATCAGTCGCCGTGCCTGGTCGAGCAGCTCCGCTTCTGCGTCACTGCCGATCTCTGAAGACCGCAGCCCCCGCATCAGCGCCGTCTGGTCGCGCTGGTTCTCGATTATTGCCAGCCCGCCCAGGAGCAGCCCGCGCTCGGCCAGCAGCCTCGCCCCGAGGGGGATCAGCTGACGCAGCCCGGCTGGTCCCCGCGAGTGCATGTAACGTGCGCCAGCCTGCTTGCCCAGGCCGATGGCGGACATCTTGGCGACCCCCGACTCGACAGGCCCACGGAAGCTCGTGTGCGGCTTGACGCGGTTGACCAGGAACACCGCTCCGGCTGAGACCACCTCCCGATCCACGTGGACCGGGACGCCGTCGACCTCGCCGACCACCACCGTGTCCATGGTCGCCCGGATCAGCGTGCGATCGATCCCGTAGCCGGCCAGCAGCTCGGCCTGGCCCTCTGCCGTGGCGGCACCGTGGCTGCCCATCGCAGGCACCACGAAGGGGTCGAAGCCGAGCTCGCGAAGCGCCTCGATTACGGCGCCGACGATCTGGCCAATGTTCGCGATGCCGCGGCTCCCGACACCGACCGCCACCGGGCCCGGCGTCTCCCCCTCCAGGGCTCGCCGCACCTCCCCGTGGACCGCGGCCTCGAGGTCCGCCAGCGCGGGTGGGTCGAGCCGTTGCCGCACGACTGCCATCGGCGGCGGCTGAACACCCTCCAGGAGGCGGCCGGCCAACCGCTCCAGGTCGGGCAGCAGCGGCGTCGGGTCCAGTCTGGCCATGCCCCGCCCTGCTAAGCGAGCGCGGCCCGCAGCTCAGCCAGGTGTCCGCGCTGGTGCTTCAGCATTGCCTCCATCGCATCGCTCAACACCAGGCCCGAGTAGGGCCCGACCCTCGTCGGCGCGTCCAGGTCGGCAGCCATCAGCGTCGCCTGGGCGTGCTCCGCGCCGCGCCGCATCTCGTCGGCCAGCTCTGCCGGCGTCCGCTCCTCCCGGCGCCTCAGCTGGGAGGCGTTCCAGCGGGTAGAGTCGAACGCGACCGCGCCTGAGCCATCGCTGCTCGCCGGCGGCGGTGCACTGATGACCGTCGCCATAGCGGCCTGAGTGCTGGACATGTGAGCCAGCACGTCCTTCGCGTCCCACTCGCCGCCCTCGCCCTGAGCGGGCCGGGACCAGTCGCTGCGCGAGGAGGCGGCGAGTGAGGCTGCTTCGTGCGCCAGAGACCAGAACCCCGCAGCTACCGCTGTGCGCTCGATATCGAGGGCCAGCTCGGCCGGACGGATAAGCGGCACATCGTGGTCCGAGTCGTACCATCGCACCTGGGCGTCCGGACGTAGCTCCTGGACCTCGTCGACCGATCGACGGCGCCTCTCGATGAACTCGGCGGGGGCGCCTGGCCAGACTCGTCCGGCCAGCGCGAGCAGAATCGGCCCCTCGACAGACGCGAACAGCAGCTCCGGCTGGAAGTCGTAAAGCTCCCGCAGGATCTGCAGTCGGACGCCCGCGGTCAGCGTTGGTGCCAGGCCGCCTCCTGGCGCTTCCGCCAGCCCGGCCGACACGAATTCGGCGAGGTCCTCACCCCATGCCTCGCCGAGGATCCCCGCCTGAGCGGCCGTTGCCTCGCCCAGGTCGTGATAGACGGGCAGGGGCGGCTGCATTCGCTCCGACGCCTGCTCCCAGGTCATAAACCGGCTGAACGACGACGTCGGACCGTCGACGACGACCAGGCCCGAGGCGATCTCAGGGTGCGTGGCGGCCAGAGCGAGCGCTGTCGCGGCCCCCCAGGAGTGGCCCGCAACGAGCGGCCGGCCGAGCCTGAGCTCCCGGATAGCATGCGCGGCGTCTGCGACCACCTCGTCCAGCGTGTAGCCGGAATCAGGCCGGTCTGAGGGGCCGTGGCTGCGCTGGTCCAGGGCGACGATTCGGCGCACCGGCAGGAGCCGGGCCACGCGTGCCCATACACGGGCGTTGGAGCTGAGCCCGTGGAGGAGGAAGAGGCTCGGCTCGTGGGGAGAGTCACCCGACTCCGCCGGACGCCACTCCAGGTAGTGGAGCCGGGTGCTGCCGCGCTCGACCCAGCCTTCGTCCACCGGGCCATTGTATGCGCGGGCACACAAGGACCTTGAGGCCACGTGGCCCACCATGGCTCACGTCGAGGTTGGTTCCCCATTGCCGAAGCTGCGTTGGTCAGCGCACGCGCTGCGTGACGGCGACGCTCCCGATGACAGCCAGCGCCGCCACCAGCGTTCCGATGCCGACGGCCTCGCGCAAGAGCGCTGCAGACCAGGCGAGTGTAAGGACCGGCTGCGCGAGCTGGAGCTGGCCGATGCGAGCGGTGCCGCCTACCGACAGAGCCCGGTACCAGGCGAACATGCCCAGGAACATGCTCACCAGGGAGACATAGGCCAGACCGAGCCACGCCTCGGGCGGAGCGGAAGCGGCGCCTGCTGAGGCCGCGGCGACCGGCACGACCAGGAGCGGCGCCGTGAGCACGAGCGCCCAGCACATCGTCTGCCACGCGCCCAGCTCTCGGGTCAACGCGGCGCCTTCCGCGTAGGCAAGGCCCGCCAGCGCCACAGCCGCCAGCACGAGGAGGTCCCACACCGAGACGCTCCCTGCACCCTGGGTCCAGGCGAAGACCAGCACGCAGCCGGCTCCAGCCGCGCACGCGAGCCAGAAGGTTGGAGACGGCCGCTCCCCGGCCCGGAGTACCGCCATCACCGCCGTGGCAGCCGGCAACAGGCCAGTGATCACAGCGCTGTGCGCCGCCGTGAGGTGCTCCAGGGCGAAGGCCGACATGATGGGGAAACCCACGACGGCCCCCACACCGACCACGCCCAGCCGCGGCCACTGACTGCTGCGGGGTCGAGGCTGGCGCGTGACCACCAGGCAGATGGCCGACAGCGCCGCCGCCACGAGGGCGCGGCCCAGGGAAACGAACACTGGCTGCAGCCCGTGGAGCGCGAGCTTCGTGGCTGGCAGGGTCATGCTGAAAGCCACGACGCCAACGACCCCGAGCAGCATCGCCTCCACCTGGCGCGATCCTGCTGCGATCGATGTCGAGCCCTGCACGCAACAGAACATGAAAGTAGTTCGCAGTCCAATTCAAGAGCCAATTGGCATAATTGGACTCGTACATGACAGGCGAGATCGAGCGTGCACTCGGGCGATGGCGGCAGCGGCAGGGCTCGCTGGCGGTCCGTCTGAGCGACGCGATCCGTGAAGCCATCGCGACCGGCGATCTGTCGCCAGGAGGCCGGCTGCCCGCGGAGCGAGCACTGACGGCCGCGCTTGACGTCAGTCGCAGCACCGTCGTCGCCGCATACGACCAGCTGCGCTCAGAGGGATGGCTGGAGAGCCGCCAGGGGAGCGGTACTTTCGTCTCGGCCGTCGCCACGGCCGCGGTGGCTCCTCACCGGAGCACCAGCACCAACGCGATCTTCAACCGCATGATCGCCCCAGCCGGCCCCGTCATCGATCTGAGCGTCGCTTCGCCGGCTGGCGACCCTGCCGTGCCGGGGGCCGCGCGTGGTGCGGCCCAGGACCTGGAACGGTTCACGACCAGCGCGGGCTATTTCCCGACCGGGCTGCCTGATCTTCGCCAGGCGATCGCGCGACATCTCGACGGCTGGGGGCTGCCGACCACGGCCGAGGAAGTCCTCGTGACCACCGGCTGTCAGCAGGCGCTCGGCCTGGTTGCGGGCGCGTTCCTGCACCCTGGCGAGCCGGCGCTGGTCGAGACTCCCACCTTTCCCGGCGCGCTCGACGCCCTTCGGGCTGCAGGAGCCCGGCTGGTGTCGGTGCCGGTACGCGTCGAGGGGGTCCGGCCAACCGAGGTTCGCCAGCTTCTGGCCCGGACGCAAGCCCGTCTTGTCCACCTGACGCCCACCTTCAATAATCCCACCGGCGCACTCGTGCCGGCCGAGCAGCGCCGCCGCCTCGCGCGCCTCGCCGGCGAGTTCCAGGTCCCCGTGGTCGAAGACCAGGCGCTCGCGGACCTCTGGTTCGACAGGCCGCCGCCGCCGCCGCTCGCAGCCCATCCGGCTGGCGGCATGGTCGTGACCGTCGGTTCGCTGAGCAAACTGCTCTGGGGTGGCCTCCGGCTGGGCTGGGTGCGGGCACCACGGCACGTCATCGCACGCCTGGCGCAGCACAAGGTGGTCGCGGATATCGCCAGCCCGGTGCTCGACCAGCTGGTGGCGATCCGCCTGCTCACGCAGACAGACGAGATCGCCCAGCGCCGGCGCCAAGAGCTTCGAGGGCGCCGTGACCTTCTCGCGAAGATGCTGACGGAGCTGCTGCCCGACTGGACCTGGCGCCTGCCCGAAGGAGGCGTTTGCCTCTGGGCTCGGCTGCCGGTGGGCGACGCGCGGGACTTCGCTACGACGGCCCTCCGGCACAGGGTCGCGCTGGTGGCCGGGCCCCAGTTCGCGCCTGGGGAAGCGTTGACTGAACACGTGCGCCTCCCGTTCACGGCAGAGCCGGATCAGCTTCAGGAGGGAGTGCATCGTATGGCCGCGGCGTGGGCGGAGTTCCTCCCGGGCGCCGGTCGGGGAGCATCTTTCCAGCAGGCGGTCGTCTAAGCTACTGGCGCGTGACGACCCCCCAGCGGGCTGCACTCGTAACCGGCGGCTCGCGGGGTATCGGCGCCGCTACCGTGTTGGCGCTGGCGCGGCGCGGGTTGGACGTGGCGTTCACGTACCGCTCGCGGAAGCGACGGGCTGAACAGGTCGCGGCCGAAGCCTCGGCAACCGGCCGCCGGGTCCTCGCAATCGCCAGCGACATGACCGACCTCGAGGCCACCGCCCAGCTCTTCGACGAGCTGCGGGGCTGGACGCAGCACCTGGACGTGCTCGTATTGAACGCCTCGGGCGGGCTGGAGCCGGGCATGGCGGCGGATCCCGACTATCCGATGAAGATCAATCGCGACGCCCAGGTGGCGTTCGTCCACGCGGCACGTGCTCTACTCTCCCCCGTAGGCCCCGCATCAACGGTGGTGCTCGTCACCAGCCACTGGGCGCATCTCTATGGCACGGTCACGCAGCTGCCGGCGTACGAGCCCGTGGCACGGTCGAAGCACGCCGGCGAGCAGGCGCTGCGTGAGCTGCTCGCACATGGCCAACCGGACATCCGGCTGCTGGTCGTCACCGGCGACCTCGTGGAGGGAACGGTGACCCCCAAGCTGCTGGAGCGCGCTTCGAGGGGCGTCGCGGATCAGCGCAAGCTAGTCGTGGACGGCGAGCTGCCAAGTGCCGCGGACATGGCCAGAGCGATCGCCAGCGCCGCCCTCGATAGTTCCCTCCCGTCGGGGCACACGATCGTGGTAGGCGGGGCCCTCGACTCGCTGATGAGCCGCGAGCCCCACCCGCCCGACCGCTAGGCTACTGCCTCCGGAAATATGCATTAGAGGTCACGGGGGGGCGCGGGAAGATCGGGGAGTTGTCAGGTCGTCGTTTTCTTGCTGGCTGAGGGCGTCTGCGCCAGCAGGAT